>Ga0209607_1002251_pt1 | contig 15518 bp, 10 predicted proteins | sample AD_UKC117_MetaG_FD_184413 | JGI IMG/M metagenome (GOLD analysis project Ga0209607, IMG submission 184413) | Active sludge microbial communities of municipal wastewater-treating anaerobic digesters from Hong Kong - AD_UKC117_MetaG (SPAdes)... | ecosystem: Engineered > Bioreactor > Anaerobic >... | reverse complement strand
TTTTTGGATGGGAGATACCAGGAATCTTTCTCCAGCTGGCAGTCCACTGAAACCCCAACATCAGGTGACACTCACCTATGATTTTTATATGCAGCGTTTGGAAGTGAACAATGCGGATTATCTGGAGTTTTTAAACAACAATCCCGTCACACCCACCGGGTGGATGAATGGTCACCAATTGATCGAAATGGGAGGCATATACTGCGAATTTGCCAATGTGGGGGGGATTTTTCAACTTATCGCTCCGGGAAAGACTAATTACCCCGTTCACAGCATATCCTGGTGGGGAGCCATCGAGTATTGCAACTGGATGAGCCGGGAACAGGGCTTAGATGAAGCTTATAATGTCACAACCGGACAACTCATCACATCTGATTCAAGAGAAGCCCGAAGCATTACACAGGTGGAAGGATTTAGACTACCCACAGAAGCTGAATGGGAATACGCTGCCAGGGGCGCTGAAAACGACTACTTCACCACCACCGATTTTCTTTTTGCCGGCAGCAATACTTTAGACAACTTCGGCTGGTACCTGGACAACTCCTTCGAAGTAACCTATCCCATCGTATCGGGCAAGGGAACTCATATGGGAGGCGGAAAAAGCCCCAATGAAATCGGATTATTCGACATGAGCGGCAACGTTTTCGAGTGGTGTCACGACTGGTATCTGGATACCTATTACAGCCTCTCTCCCTCTCAAAATCCCACCGGCCCAACAACAGGGACCCGCAGAACCGCTCGTGGAGGCTCCTGGAACGCCTTAGCAGATAGTTGTATCGTTTTCAACAGAATAAGTTTCGAACCCGTATACAATGCGCCTTATCTCGGATTCAGGATGGCGAAAACAAAATAAAACCCAGCCTCACTTGAGGCTGGTGGATGGGAACAGACCTTGAAGTTAATAACTCCAAGGCTTGTTCCGTAAGTCTGCTTTGCTAATTTTTCTCAAAACTTTCAATACTCAACAGGCCCGTCAACCCACTCCGTTCTATCCAACCACTCACGTGGATATCCAACAGGTTGGGCCGCATTTCCCGGAGTTGTGATATACCCATCGTTGTACTTGGCGATCAAATAGCCCGAAAGCTTCCACCAATCCGCCACAACCTTTTCAGCATTATTTGAACATACTTGTCTTAAAAAGTCAGCCAACGCTTCCGGATTTTCATTCAATAAATCCAAAGCCTTTTGATCCGTTTGCTGAAGCAAATCAATGGATGCTTCTTCATGGTAAGCCTGTTTTGCCGCTATTTCCGGATGCATATAGCTGTATTTCTTCTCAGCCCAATTAGCTACAAAGTTAAAGGCCCACCAAGCGCTGTTATGGTCAAAATCATAGGGACTATAAGTCTCGATAATCGATGGTAGACCGTTTGCGCCTGCATAAAATGGCATGAAGCAAGTATCTGAAGGTTTATCCAGCCCCATCCACATGACCCCGCCGATGGGATCGGGCAAATGTGATCTTCCTTGATTCACAAAAACATACCCACAATAATTCACTGAAATGGGTCTTTCCCAAGCTCCCTCCAGCTTTTTGGAAGGATCCCCCACATCACCCTGACCGTCATAAGCGCCGTAATAGCGGTTTGGATTGCCGAAAGGTCCGGCTCCAACCCCTTGGGTCAGATCAAATTCTGTGCCTTCATAATGATCTCTGAAAAGGGAAAATACATCCTGCAAAGAAAGTTTTTCATCCGGTTTGACAGAAAACGGATACGCACGGGTGAGCCCATTCTCCACCCAGGGTGATAACTCAAGAGAAGGAGCCATTCGATCAAACAAACGCCAGATCCGCCTCAGAGAATAATAAGGATGATTGTATTCGCCCAAACTCACCGTGGGTAGCCAATCCAACAACCCTTCCTCAGGAGACCACCAGCCGTATTTTTCTGCAACTGTATGAAGATTTTTGGAATAAAGCATATCCGGATCATCCGGATCCACCTCACGAATCCGAAAGATATTCCCGGAAACGAAAACCTCACCGTCTGGAATCTTTTTTGCCACCCACAAACCACCTATTTCTTCAGGAGAAGGTGCCATTTCAAACACCCAAGCCTCATTGGGATCAGCAACCGGCAATGTTTCTCCCGTTCCGTAATAGCCGTAAGTGTCAATGAGTTCTCCCATCAACTCCACCGCTTCACGAGCCGTCTTGCATCTTTCAAGTGCCACACGAGACAACTCCGAAGAATAAAAAAGCCTCACACCAGGTAGAGGATCCAGCGTCACCTTGGAACCATTGGTGCATTCACCGAACATCAATTGATGCTCATTCATAATCCCGTAGTTTCCATCAAAATAAGCATACGTATGTGCAACCTGTGGAATCTCACCCAAAGGAATCGTTAACGGATACGCATCCGAAGCATACGCCGGTGCCCGGAATCCGTCCACCAGTCTGGGATAGAAAAACGTGTTGAATTGTGGAAATTCCCCGACAGCGGCTGCCGTTGCATACACTTTTCTCTTAGCTCCTTCCGGATAATCTTTTGCAGGTACATAAACAATGCGTTGATCCATAAAATGATCATCATCCGAATGCCCCACAAAAACAGACCCATCCAAAGAAGCCCCCTTGGTTACAATCAAAGTTGTACAGGCCATAACAGACATCGTAAAAAGAATACCCATCAACAATAAAGCCAACAATATCTTCCTATTCATTTTTAACCACTCCTTTTGTAGGAATCAAGTGAATAATTATATCACAAGGCTATTTTAGTTCTTTTCCCTTTTTTCTGTTATAATCAGCATATGGACGCTAAAAAAAGTATCAACTTCAACCTGCAGCAAATAACTAAAAAACAGCTCTTAGAAATTGGACAAGCCCATGGATTGGATGTCAAACAAAGCATGAAGAAAGAAGAGATCGTTGATGAAGTGGGAAATGTGCTTGAAGAACATTTCAAACATGACATGGACTACTTTTTAATCTGCGACTATTTGTTTTATACCTCCATTATTGTGAACTATTACGCTGACTGGTATGAGAATGATATGATCGAATACTTGAAAGAAGACCCCCTTTCAAAATCATACAAGCTGAAACACAAAGACGGGCAGATGCTTTTCCAAAGAGGCTATATCCTATTGATAACCGGACGAGATAAACAACAGCATATCATTCTCCATAAGCCTCTAAACGACATTCTTCTTTCAAACGTTGATGAAGCAGCCCTTAAAGCCGTTAACAACGAAAAAGTTGATTTCTTCATGACGGCGCTTGCCAATCTGTATGGTTGTTATTCGCTAACGCAGTTTTTGCATATCTGGAACAAGTACAATCAAAAAGAGAAAATGGCCGAGAAAAAGGCGGTTGACTTCTGCAAAGAAATGAACAAACGAGAGGTCCATTATTGGTTTGACGGTGAGTATATTGTACACCGTCTCATCAGCGAATTTGAAGTGGATGAGCTGCTGGAACAGACGGCAAACAAACCCTATTACACACCGACTATGGATGAAATCGAAATCTATGCCCACCAGTTAATCGATGAAACCACTCCAGCCTACAAACAACTGGCTGCATTTTTCAACACATACAAAGGCGGTCTGAACCCTAAAGCCACCGAAGAAATGATCTTTAGAATGGCAGCGGCATTTAAATTCAATTCCGGACCTAGTGACCTTTTCAAAATCCTCAACAGCATGCATTACAACTTTGAAGGCGAAAAAACACTGGCCGAGTTCAACGATATGCTTAATTATTCCAACAACAACATACGAAAATGGGTGAACAGAGGCGCTACGCCCAAAGAGTTGTTTGAGCAGTTTGAAAAGCCTTTTCTGAAAGATTTACCGAAAAAACCGTGGAAATGATGTTTAAAAAAGTTTAACCCCTTTGATATCAAACCGGTTCGATATTCTCATCAATAGTCCTTCTCAACTTGAACAAATCCACTTCTTTTTCGAGAAATCTTCCTTCGATTTTGTCAAAAACAACAATCATGTCGATGTCACTATCATTTCTATAATTTCCCTGGCATATGATCCAAAGAAGATTATTTTTTTCGGATGATACTTTTTAATCACAAACTCAGAAAAATACTTTTGCTTTCTCTAAAGCTTCTCTTTTATCCATGTTTATAAATCCTCTGTTTTTTAGTTAATTTGGACCAACGATTCTTGCTCTAGTATAATCATAACAGGTTAAACTTTTGGAAACAGTTTTAAACGGGTATTTTCCAGCAACAAATTAAACCAAAAGCTTTACCCTCATAAGCTCCGCCAACGTTGTTGTAAAAGGATATCCAGACTGTCTTCTTGACTGATAATTTTTCAACTTGCTGATATCCCACTTTGCATTGTTGAAGCTTTTGTCAATTTTGGGTTCAAACTCAAAAAGATAGTAACTGTCATGCCGGGGTGTCGGATAATTCATCGCTATCATATCTGTTTTTAACTTTATATCAGGTTGTGTTGATGTTTTGGGAAAGATGAAGCCTGTCTTGAGCATTCCGGCTGTGTGAAGCAGAAGATACCAGGATTGCAAAACTTCATCGGTAATGGCGAGCTTTCCCCTGCCTTCTCTTCTCACATTATAGACTTTATTTTCCAAAATCCAATTCAGATGCTTTTTGTTTTTATAAAACCCCACAAGCACGTAAATTTTATCCGGTGGAGGGATTCTGTCTTTTATCTCCACATTATAATATTCAGGGATTTTCTCTTTTACTTCATCAGTATTCTGCCGGTAAGTGCTGAATTTATAATAAGAAAGCGTTTCCCGTTTTGAGGCGCGATTGATGGTGTGTTCCGCTACTTCACAAAGAAAAGACTTTAATTCCTCAATCCCGCTGTTATCAGCATCCGGTCTGATGGCAAATGCACCAAGCCCGGGAATAATCTCGTGAAAGCCTCTGAAAATTTTCCTTTGGCTGTTACCCGGATACAATACATATGCCCCGCCTGTACGTTTGATGGCGTCTTTGTAGGCGTGCATTTTAAGAAGATCTCCCCGTTGATAAACCCCTCTTTTCTCCTGTTCCTTATCCTGGTCTAAATCCTCATTGCCATTACTAAAGATTTCGGTTAACTTGCGGATTTTATATTTGGCATCAAAATGGATGTGAACCATCAGTTCCTGTTGTTCAGCTTCAACTTTTGTAAAGGCCTCCGGCCAGAGTGACAGGGTAAAGTCCGGTCTCATCTGTTCCGACCATGATCCGACACCTCTGTAATCTTCTGTTTTGGAAAAAACATGGTTATAGTGATATTCCACACACAAATCCCGGGCAGGATTTTTGTAAACACCCTTAAGCAATAGATGCCGGCCGGCTTTTAATTTTAAGTTCAAACCGTTTTCTGTGGATTCAAACAACTTTTCCAGAGATTCCGGCTGAATTTCAAATAATTCTTTAATGACATCCAGTAATTGGAAGAAAAGCCAATATTCATATAATACCGCTACGTCCCGTTTACCCGCCTGATAGACTTCATCTCCGCCACGCCAAATCAGTTGTGCTGCCAGTTCAAACTGAAGCCAGAATTTCAGTATTTCCCGATAACCCTCCCGTCTTTGAAGAACAGGGCTGTTGAATGGAATATATGTGGCATCTGAAAGTCCTCGGAACAGATCGTGTTTCAAAATGGCATTGATTTTTTCCTCTAAACGGATTACTTCGTGATATTCCCGCTGATCCTTGAACTGATTCAGGGCATTTTTGATTTGTGAGCAGAAAAATAATACTTCATTCAGGACAAAAGACACGAATCTGTTTTCATGAACATCGGTTGTATCCTCTTTCTTTGTATTCTCCAATTTTGCTGGAATCGATTGCAATTGTTTACTCAGAGAGTGGTTTGCGGGAAGGGGATATCTGTTCGTTTCACCGGATATCTGTTTTCTCAAACCGTTCAATCCAATCAGTCACAGGATCCTGAAGAATTCTGACAATCGCATTGTCAAATTCCTCTGAATCGAAAAAGGATTTTACAAAAGCAAACCGCTGGTAGGCAGTTTTCGGGTCAGTGGAATAATCAGGGGAAAAATTTCCGAAGGATGTAGCGTTATTGATCATTAATAGATCGGTGCATTTTTCAGCAATGGCTTCCAGCATAAACCGGTAGTCTTTTCTGTAGGTAAGCTTTTTTGACCGGATTTCCAGAAATAAATCGTAATTTCGATTATTTTTTTCATCAATGATCTGCAAACAAACCGTACCAACCGAAATACCGGTGTTTATTCTTCCGGTATATGAATTGAATCCTGAAGGTTGAATAAATCCCGGAAACGCTTTGAAAATTAAACCCTCTGATAATCTGTATTCATAAACTGTTCCTTCAAGAAGCTGGATACAGGCTTCACCGTTTTCAAGAGCTTCTTCTTCACTGATCACGTTAATCGCCAGATCATCCGGACTTTCAGGAAGAATTTCACAAAAATAACCTTTTTTCTCATCAATAGTGAATTGATAACGCCACATTTTTTAACTATCCTAAGCTTCAGCAAAACTGGTAAAGCCTTCCTGAATCACACGTTTTTTCATTCTTAGTATCTTTTCCAACGAGTGTTTTAGAATGACTTCATTTTGACTGAAAATTTGATCAGGAGACTTTTCTAAAACCTGTAAAATATCTTGCCCTGCACCGTTTGTCAAACAAAGGACAGCAAGTACATCCAAAAGTGGCACCAGTTTTTTTCTTGATCCGTGAATTTTGGGAAGCAGTTTTTGAAGCACAGCAAAATCCAAAATGGTTTCATCCTGACTATTTTCCACAATTTCTTTAAAGATATTAAAGAATCTATATATTTCATAAGTGGTTCTGTACCCGAATTCACTCCCCTCATTTTTCAGTGTTCTGAAAAAAGCCGGTAGTTTTTCGTTTAAAAACCCGTTATTTGGAAATTGATTGTTTTCCTCACCGGAAAGTGAAACAAAACTGGCTGCCATGTTACTTCCAAGGCCTTCAAGTTGGTATAGTTCGGGTTTTTTTGGATGATTGATAAACTCAGATAAATCCTCTTCCGTGACTATGAATTCAATTACATTTGCCCTGTCCAACACTTTCGGACTGAACATATATGTTGTTTCATCCACATTGACAGTGCCAATAACGTACACATTATCCGGAATTGTCAGCTTTTCCGGAACATTTTCTATGATTGCATTGTTAGCATTATGAAGCGGTATCGCTTCTCCAGACTCCATAGCCGACAGAAAATCAGCAAAATACCGTTCCACATGGGACAAATTCATCTCATCCAGAATGATAAAATACGGTTTTTCACAGTTTTCTTCTTTTCCCGCTTCAATAAGGACATCCAAAATATGGTTATCCGGTTTACAGTATTTTCCGGAATCTAAGGCATTGGGATATCCAAGAAGCGGTTCACGATTTGTCCAATCGGAACCCACCGGGACCAGACAGTATTGTTCCTGGCTCTCACAGATCCATTTCACAAATGCCTGAGCCAATTTTGTTTTTCCCGAACCGGCAAGGCCCGTAAGAATGAGGAAAGGTTTTGTGATGAGAGAGGCAATGAATCTTGCGATGGTGTTTTTTGGAAATCTTAAATTTGCTTGGTTGATATCATCGCAAAATTCATCGATATTGATGCTTTTTGATTTGTTAATCTTCGTCTTACTATGTTTAGAATATATTTGATAATTCGCACAGCATTTATCATAAGCTTTAACGATTCTTTTTAAATCTTCTATAAATTCTTTTTCATTCATTTCAGAAATTCTGTATTCTTTGTAGAACAAATTGGTTTTTTCATATTTCATACCCTTATTATTGGGTTTATGAGCATCTCTTCTAACAAGACTTTTTTTTGGCAACGCACCTTTTTCAAATCCATTAATTTCAGGCAAACAGTCGTAAACAAAATCTGTGTTTTCCTCGATCGTTCGTTGATCTTGCACAGTAGAACCTTGATTTAAAGTCAGATAGAGATACTCAAAATCATCGCTAAACAATAAAACAACGTAAAATCCATTGGTTGCGCCTGTGGAAACCCTTTTATCGAATATTCCAATCCAAGGATAATAAGTATGATTCCCCTGGCCCACCGAACCTTTAATTGTTTTATCATTAAGTATGGACTCTAATTCATTTGGTATTTCTTTTTCTAATAGAACTGAAGATTTTAATTTTCCGGTATATGGTTCTTCAACTTCATTTTTATATAGTCGAGAAAATTCTTGGAACTTTTCAATCATCTCATCACCTGTTTCGTATTTATGATAATTTAATTCTATTCTATCAAATTTATAAGAAAACACAGAATATTTGTGTTTTCGCCCATTTTCGCTATTTCTTTTTCCACTCTTTAAAACACTATATATGGCGTTTCTTCACTAATAACACCTACATATAGTATATGTTTTGTTTTCGCCCATTTTCGTTGATCCAAGAATAAAGAAATTCTGACTTGAATTTTTGTTAAAAATCTCTCCTTCAAACTACCCCAAAATCAAACCCAATCAATGATATAATCAAGAATCAAAGCGGGGTGAGAGGATGAAAAGACTGCCCATTGGAATCAGTGATTTTAAAGAGTTAATAGAAAATGATTATTTGTTTGCGGATACAACCCCTTTGATTGGTGAAATCTACAGAGAACAATCAAAAATATTGTTGATCACCAGACCCAGGAGGTTTGGGAAGACTTTGAATATGAGTATGCTGGGTTCTTTTTTTGATAATACTTGTCAGAGTGTGGAGCTATTTCAAGGGTTGGAGATTACTCAAGATGAAGAAGTGATGAAACAGATTAATACTTACCCTGTCATTTTTCTTTCGTTTAAGGATATTAAAGATCATGTCTGGGAAGATTCTCTGAAAAACATAAAATCAATTATCTCTGATCTTTATAAAGATAAAGAAGATTACTTGTCTGAGTTGTTTGAAGATGATGATATCAAAACGTATTACAGAAGTATTGTTGATAAAACCGCAACGGTAGTTGATTATAAGAATGCTTTAAAATATCTCATTGAATTTTTACACAAAAAATATCAAAAAAAGGTCATTCTTCTAATCGACGAATACGATGTACCCATACAAAGTGGCTGGACGAATGGTTATTATGATGAAATCATAGATTTTATGAGGGTTTTTCTCTCTGCAGCGCTCAAAGACAATCCCAATCTTTTTAAAGGAATTTTAACCGGTATTTATCGGGTTGCCAAAGAGTCTATTTTTTCCGGTCTCAATAATTTAAGCGTCTTTACTATTCTGAATAGGGATTATACTCAATATTTTGGTTTTACCCAAGAGGAAGTAGAAAAGATGTTGACAATTCTGGGATATGATCAGAATGAAGAACTTAAAAAGGGTCTAAGAGAGTGGTACAATGGTTACCATTTCGGAAAAGATATTATTTACAATCCCTGGTCTGTTTTAAATTTTCTTCGATTTCATGAGCTCAAACCTTATTGGATCAACACGTCTTCCAATGATCTGATTATCAGTCTCATTGAAAAGAATATGATAGAACAAGATTATTTCAGAGAGGAGATTGAATTGCTTTTATCCGGAAATACGATTGATAAGGTTGTTGACGAAGCCTCAGCATTGCGCGATATTGAAAATAATCCCGATGCCATTTGGACGCTCTTTCTTTTCAGTGGTTATATTACAACTTTGGAAAAGTTAGAAAGTGATTTTGGAGTGGATGAGGTTTATGCCTGTTCTATTCCAAATAAAGAAGTTACTCGTTTTTTCAGAAAGACTGTTTTGCAATGGCTGAAAAAAGCAGACCGAATCACGATTGATCGTATGGCACAAAACCTCATCAATGGAAACGGAGAGAAGTTCTGCGAAAGTCTTCAGGCATATGTGAGAGAAACGTTGAGCTACTTCGACTTGAAACAGGAAGTGGAAAATTCCTATCATATGCTCTTGTTGGGGATTTTTGCTCAACTTCAGGATTCTTATAACATTCGATCCAACCGTGAAAGTGGTTTGGGAAGACCGGATATTTTATTAAAGGCGAAGGATAAGAAGCATTACAGTGCGGTTATTGAACTCAAAGCGGATTCTTCTCAAAAGACTTTGGACGAAGCCATGAGCCAAATTGTGGAAAAAGATTATGTCCGTGAGCTTGAAAGTGAGGGCTATACAAGGATTTTAAAGGTTGCTCTTGGTGTTGACGGGAAGTCGGTCGCAGGGTTGGTCTCTTGAATAATTGATTGCTTAAAAATCCAAAGAGAGTTGCCCCTACATTTATAGTGGTATCGCTTTTTATCTATCACAAATCACAAAGCATTTCATACTGTTTGACGATGACAGGTATTTCGTGTTTTTTCATAAAGCAACTAAATGGTTTGTAATCTGAGTCGATGTTCAGGAGAGAGAGTTTGAAGCCTTGCTTTCGGTTTTCAGCGGCCTTTTTTAACAGAGCAGAGGCGATACCTTTTCTCCGATAGTCTTTTTCAATGGCGAGTTGGGGTATATCTCCCGTTTCTGTATCCAATATCAGGTATCCGAGACAGTCACTTTGCCGGTAAGCGGCGACTATTTCAAATGTGTCTTTTGCCCTATTGACGGAGTCAACGCTGTTTTGCCAGGAGGGATGGAACTCCCACATTTCTTTGAAGTGATTCCAATCGGGTGTTTGAATGATTTTTATATCATTATCCATTAGGTTATCGGAAGAAAATCTGATATTCTCACACTTACTGCTGTAGACGTCAAATTCCCTTACGATCTTAAATCCTTTTGAAGCGTATAATTTGTATGCTTTTTCGTTGGTTGTGATGACTTCCAGGAGATATTGTTCAAATCCCAGTTCTTTTGATCTTATGATACTGTTTTCCAAGAGTGCTTTACCCAGTCCTTTGCCTTTGTAATTGTTGATGATTCCGGTGAAGCAATCGTATATTGTTTTTTTGCCGTTCCAATCTCCGGCTGCGTTGCCTACAAATCCTACCAATTTTTTGCCTTCATAGGCACCCAGGGAGATGTCAAGATTCAACCCCCTGCGATTTCCCATTCTTTGGAATTTTTCATAGGGCATTTGAATGGGAACTTCGTAGTTTGAAAAGGCGTCGTTAAAGGCTTGCCAGATTTCTTTTGGTGCGCTGTTGTTTAGGGGTTTTAATTTCATGGTTGTCTCCTGTTTTTTGGATTTGGTTTTTTTGATAATCGAGTGAAACTTTCGGAATTTACTTTCCAGAGATGTTTGCGCTACAATGCATAAACCCGCTACGTCCCCGAAGGAGGAATTTTTAGTTTTTCAGAAGACCCTACATATTCACCAAGATCAGGGCAATGATGGTCACGATGATGGAGATGATTTCTTTGGTTTTTAGTTTCTCTTTGAAGAATAGGGTACTGGCCAATGTGATGAGGGTGATGCTTCCTGCACTGTAGATGGGGAAGACGACAGCGGTTTTGAGGTGGTCCAGGGACATAATGAGGAAAAAGGACGAGAACAGGTTTGGAACACCCACGGCAAGGCCGGTGAAGAAGTCTTTGAGGGCGAATTTCTTTCGGCTTTTCTTGAGTACTGAGAATATCAAACTGATGATGAAGGCGGAAAAGAAGACAAAAAACAGAAAGAGGTTTTTGTCTGCGGAGTCTGTGGCGTATTTCTGAAAGAATTTGTTGAAAAATTCCGCCATGCCTCCGAAGAAGAACAGGAAGATCAGGTCGATATGAAAGGTTTTTCGCTCCCGTTTTGACGGGAGGTTCACCAGCAGGATAGATAGCAAGGCCAAAGCGATCCCGATCCATTGAATGAAAGCGGGCATCTCGTTCCAGATAATGACGGACAGGATCATGGGGATCAGGATGCCCATTTTTCCGAAAGCTCCTGATAGCGAGGCGCCGCTTTCCCTCACGCTTTTTTGATACAGATAAAAGGAGAGGAAGAAGAAGATGCCCGCTAAGCTTCCGAGCCATATGGGAAAGGCTGTCCAGGGGGTTCCTTCGATGAGGGTCAGTACCAGGCTGGTGATAAAGGCGATGAGGTAATTGGATGTGGTGACCACAAACCGGTTCATGTTGCTGGTTTCTGAGAATTTGAATATCAATGCAATGGATGAGCTGCATAAGATGGCCAATACAAGATAGAGCATCGGATCCCCCCCTTTTTGTTCAGCTTATTTTATACTGTTTCCGAATAAAAAGCAAACCGAGGGATTTTATCAAGAATCCTGGGATTCTTCAACTTCCGGATTTTCAATTTTCTCGAGTACTTCATGGACCCATTCACAAGCTTGTTTTTTCTCTTCATCTGTGGGATGACCTTTCTTAAACAGGCCAAACATTGTCCCATATGCCCGGAAATGGTCGGTATAGATATTGATCCCTTCTTCGGGCATGTAATCATAGCTTTTTTCGATGGCTTTTTCCACACTACCCGGATTGCCTACCCAGGTCACGAAAAAGACGATGTTTTTTTCGCTTTTTTTGGCTGCAGTCCTCAGGTTGTCGCTGGTTAGAAATTTTTTGATCTGCCCATTTAGAAATTCTGCATAAATACCGCTGCCAAGAAAGATGTTGTCTACAGCTTCAAGGTTGATTTCTTCGATGGTTGTTTTTTTCAGATCGATTGAATCACATTGTAATTCTCTTGCAATGGATTCTGCGATTTCTTTAGTGTTTCCCTTTCTTGATGCGTAAACCACAAGATTTTTCATCTGATTCCACCTTCTCCGTCAATCCAATTCAATAGCGGTCAATTCAACCAAATCATGGTTAAAATCATCCGCAACAATATCCATAAATATTTCATCGTATTTTCTTTTACCCAAAATATAGGCTTCCCGACGCCGTCCGATTTCCTTAAAGCCGATCGCTTCATAACACTTAATCGCACGTTTGTTGAAGGAGAACACTTTCAACATGATGTTGTTCAGGTTTAAGATGTTGAAGCCGTAGTTTAATAATAGTTCAATGGCTTCCCTACCATAGCCTTGATCCCAATAGTTCTTGTCACCGATCATGATACCAAAGTCAGCTTTGCGGTGTTTTTCTACGATTGAAAAGAGACCGCAGTTGCCAATCAACCGGTCTTCATCATTGGTGACGATGGCAAAATCCGTGCCCCCTTTAATCATATTCTCAACAGCTTCTTTTTCTTTTTCCAGTCCGTAAATGACTCCCGGATTGCCAAGAGAAAGTGTCACATCCAGGTCGTTGAGCCATTGGGTATATCGTTCGACATCTTGAATATTGATGGGGGAAAGATAAATTCTTTTGCCTTTCAGCTTTTTAAAATAACGCATAACAGCCTCCTGAATGCTTTAATTTGAATTACTATATCACAATTTCCACAATTATTTTATTTTTTTTTCACCAATTCATAAAAAATCTTTACCCTTCAAAGTTATCAACCGAACCGGGACTGTTTTTGATGTCTTCAAGTGGTATCTTCTTTTCCCTGGCTAGCAATTCTCTGACCCTGGGATCACAAAAATTCCCTATATAAATGTTTATTTATTTCCTCGTACAACTTCCAAACGTTATTTCCAAAATTACTGACCAAAGTGATCATCAAATCTTTTTCTCTGTCATAAGCACTGTAAAAACTAACTCCCGGATCACAACCTTCAAAATGGACGATCAACCCATCTTCTTTTTTATCCAGCCAGAACCCGTATCCATAGCATTTTTCCTCTACCTGGGGACTCATCATTTCTTTCACTGACTTTTCCGATAGTATTTGATACGATAACAGTTCTTTCCAAAACTTCTCCACATCCGGAATCGTTGTAAAGGCTCCTCCGGCCCCAGTGCCTTTCACATCGACACTGAAGATGTTCGTTCGATAATCTCTGTGAGATTCATCGAAAATATAGGCATTGGCACATTTGGCAGGCAATCTGTCCAATTCGTAATAACCGGTGTTTGTCATGCCCAAGGGTTGAAAGACGGTTTCCTCAAGGTATTCATCAAATTTTTTTCCGGTAACCGCTTCAATAATCAGTCCAAGAACCACAAAACCAGTGTTGTTGTACTGGAATTTTTCTCCGGGTTTGTACATCATAGGTTTATTGATAAACAACGGAATCAAATCAGCAGACGTTCTGATTTTATAGTTGGGATAATCAATCCACAATTCTTCGTATTCATCCATCACCGATTCATCAAAATAATCCGGAATTCCTGATGTATGATTCAGCAGTTGTCGAACGCTGATATTTGGATCAATGGCTTTCAAGTCAAAATTAACCAGATCACTCAGGCATCCATCAATGTCAAGAATTCCCGTTTCGATCAGTTTCATAATGCCCACAGCAACAAACGCCTTTCCTGCAGATGCAGTGGGAAACTTTGTGTCCATTTCATTTGGAATTTTATTAGGAAGATCAGCATACCCAAAAGCATCCTGAAACAAGACTTTACCTTTTTGGATAATTGATACAACACCCGTAAAATCCTTTTCTATCAAACATTTTATATTCATTAAAGAGAACTCCCTTCTATGTTTTTATTGAATCAGATTATAGCATGCAAAAATTCATGATATAATTGTTAGATCACTCTCAATAAATCCAGATAAAATCAATTCATTGAACTCTTTATCAAACGAATTTTTAATGCACCATTACGATACCCTTGATCTTACTTTATTCATCTGTTTTTTCAGTGAAAAGAGAATAAGATTTCAGTCAATCGAAAGTTGGAAGGTGGGATAGAATGAAGAAATTACTCTTGTTGTTAGTCATTGTTGTTATGGCGCTTTCAGGTTGCGTCATCGTCCGTCATCATTCAGGTGGCGATGATTTGACGGATGTTTATGTGCTTGGAAAAGCACTCATCAACGCACCCATCGTGGGGGGAACCGTGCGAGTTTATGACCTTGAGCATCATTTACTTCAAGAAGTGACAAACGAAACGTATACCTCAGGTACTTTTTGTCTCTATTTTGAAAACATTCCATCTGATTTCAGGGTGGAAGTCACAGGAGGCACATTTAACGGCCTTCCCTTTACAGGCCATCTGTATGCTGAAATCAGGGATCTTGATCCTAAACTGCATAGCATTATCGTTAGCCCTTTCAGCACCCTTGTGTCCAAATACATTCAGAATAAACCCGGGACGGAATACGCTGAAGCTTTAAATTTGGTGAAAAGTTTTCTCATGATTGAAGACTATGTCCGTATTGATGATTATTATGAATTTCATGAGGACTTCTTTTCTCCGGGAGTATTTGAAACCCGAATGAATGAGAACGGAGGTTTTGATTTATTTATTGACATTCTTTTAGCGGACATGGAGGATGGATTACTCCATTCATTCGCAACAACCGTTTCAGAGCGTGGTATCAGTTCAATGATTCTGAAATTTGCCCTTAAAGAGATTGCTGATGGGTTGTCGGCATGGGCTGTCGGACAAGGAGCCGATTGGATTTTGAATCTGATTACAGGTGACGATGGAGACGACTATGAGCAAGACATTAAAAACATGGAAAACCAGCTTAATACGATCATTCAGGAACTGGAAAAGCTCTCAAAACAGGTATCTGAAGCAGAAAAAAGGATTGTTTCCGAAATAAGAAAAAATCGATGGGATGCGGATATGAACGCCATACAAGACGAACTGTCATTGATAGA
>Ga0209607_1002247_pt1 | contig 15541 bp, 12 predicted proteins | sample AD_UKC117_MetaG_FD_184413 | JGI IMG/M metagenome (GOLD analysis project Ga0209607, IMG submission 184413) | Active sludge microbial communities of municipal wastewater-treating anaerobic digesters from Hong Kong - AD_UKC117_MetaG (SPAdes)... | ecosystem: Engineered > Bioreactor > Anaerobic >... | reverse complement strand
AACGCCAAGCTGTCGGTGGTCGAGCGGCTCGAGGCCCTGACCGGCACACCCCTGGACGTGCGCTCGTTCGACCTCACCGACGTCGACCAGACCGAGCACCTGTTCGCGCACGAGCCGTTCGACGCCGTCATCCACTTCGCCGGGTTTAAGGCCGTCGGCGAGAGCGTCGAGCAGCCGCTCGAGTACTACGAGAACAACCTCGGGTCGACCTTCTCCCTCGTGCGCGCGATGCGCCGGCACGGCGTCGAGAAGCTCGTGTTCTCCTCCAGCGCAACGGTCTACGGCGCGGAGGCGCCGGTCCCGATGGGCGAGGACCTGCCGACCTCGGCGACCAACCCCTACGGGTGGACCAAGGTCATGCAGGAGCAGGTCCTGCGCGACGTCGCCTTCTCCGACCCGACCTGGCGGATCGCCCTCCTGCGCTACTTCAACCCGGTCGGCGCCCACGCCTCCGGCACGATCGGCGAGGACCCGAGCGACATCCCGAACAACCTCATGCCGTACATCGCGCAGGTCGCCGTCGGCCGCCGCGAGAAGCTGTCGGTGTTCGGGGGCGACTACCCCACCCCCGACGGCACGGGCGTGCGCGACTACATCCACGTCGAGGACCTCGCCGCCGGCCACATCGCCGCCCTGCACCGGCTCGGCACCACCGACGCGGCCGTCTCGACCTGGAACCTCGGCACCGGACAGGGCACCTCGGTCCTCGAGCTGCTCCGCGCGTTCGAGCGTGCCTGCGGCCACGAGCTCGCCTACGAGATCGTCGACCGCCGCCCCGGCGACGTGGCCGCCTCGTACGCCGACCCCAGCCGCGCCGAGGCCGAGCTCGGCTGGCGCGCCACCCGCACCGTCGACGACATGTGCGCCGACACCTGGCGGTGGCAGAGCAACAACCCCCACGGCTACCCCCAGGGCGAGGCGTCTTGAGGGACCGGGAGCGGCGCCAAAGTCCCTGCGGGACAGCGCGATGAGCATCTTCCTGGGCGGGGGAGGCTCGGTGCGCCAGGAGGACGCCGTGTGGCGGGAGGCGTTCGACGGTGTCGGCTCGGTCCTCTACTGGCCGCTGGCCCTGCCACGTCACCAGCACCCTGATGGCGCTCATCTGAAAGTCCCCAGACCTGCTCATTGAAATTCCCCACCCGTGTGGCTCCACCGAGCCGGGTGGGGCTCCTTCGACGCTGGTGGTCTCTGACCACGCACCAGCCGAGCCGAAGGAGCCCCACTGCTCATGCTCACACGGGAGGAAGACATCGACGCACACGCACTCCGGGCACGGGGGTGGACGATCAGCGCGATCGCTCGCCATCTGGGCCGGGACCGCAAGACGATCCGCGCCTACCTGGCCGGTCGTGAGGCCGGGGTCCGGGCCAGCAGCAGCGAGGACCCGTTCGTCAAGTTCGCCGGCTACGCCGGGCAGCGCCTCAAGGATGACCCGCACCTGTGGGCCTCGACGCTGTACGACGAGCTGCTCGAGCTTGGCTACGACCGGTCGTACCCGACCCTGACCCGGCAGCTGCGGGACCGTGGGCTGCGCCCGGCGTGCGAGTCGTGTACCCCGGCCAAGGGCCGACCCGCCGCGGTCATCGAGCACCCGCCCGGCGAGGAGACCCAGTGGGACTGGGTCGAGCTGCCCGACCCGCCCGAGCACTGGGGCTGGGGCAAGACCGCGCACCTGCTCGTCGGCGCCCTGAGCCACTCCGGCAGGTGGCGGGGGGTGCTGTGCGAGTCCGAGGAACAACCGCACCTGATCGACGGCCTGGACCGGGTCGCCCGCGCCCTCGGTGGCCTCACGAACGACTGGCGCTTCGACCGGATGTCGACGGTGATCTCCCCGTCCACTGGGAAGGTGTCGGCCTCGTTCGCTGCCGTCGCGAAACACTACGGCGTCACGGTCCGGCCGTGCCCGCCGCGGCGCGGGAACCGCAAGGGCGTCGTGGAGAAGTCCAACCATGTTGCCGCGCAACGGTTCTGGCGGACGCTGCCCGATGACCTCACCGTCGAGGAGGCCCAAGCACGGCTCGGCACGTGGTGCGCCACCCGCGGTGACCTGCGGCTGCGGCCCACGAAAGACGGCCACGGCACGGTCCAGTCCCTCGCCCAGGCCGAGCCGCTGCGCCCGGTCCCGGCAGTGCCGTTCCCGGCCGTGCTGACCGTGGACCGGGTGGTGTCCGCGCAGGCCCTCGTGGCGTTCCGCGGGAACCGGTATTCCGTCCCGCCCGAGCTGCACGGCACGACCGTGTCCGTGTCGGTCCGGCTCGGCGCCACCCACCTGGACATCGCCACTGTCCCGGGCCCGGGCCACGGTTCGACGTTGCCGACGGTGGTCGCCCGTCACCGGCTCGCGCCCGCCGGTGCCGGCGCCACCATCCGCGACGACGGGCACGTCACCGCCCTGACCGAGGCCGCCCTCGCCGCGTTCACCACGACGGCCCCGCACCGGCGCAAGGAACGCCGCCCACCCAGTGCCGCAGCCCGGGCCGAGGCCGACCGGCTCCGCCGCCCGCACACCCAGAACACGACCGCCCGCGACGAGGGCCACGTCGTCGACCTCGCCCGGTACGCCGCCGCCGCGAACGGCCGCAACACCCTCACCGCCCCACCCGTCAGCCCAACCCCGCAACAGACCACCCAGGAGACGAATCACCAATGACCACAACACGATCCGCCACGCCAGCGCAAGCGTCGCTGTACCAGCAGCTCCGCGGCCACCTCGCGGTCCTGAAACTGCACGACGCCGCCGAGCACCTCCCCGCCGTCCTGGACGCCGCCCACGCCGAGGGCCTGTCCCTGACCGCCGCCCTGGAACGGCTCCTCCAGATCGAGGTCGACGCGACCGAGGCCCGCCGCCTTGTCGGCCGGCTCCGGTTCGCCTCCCTACCGACCCCGGCCACCCTCGCCGACTTCGACTACGACGCCGCCCCCGGCGTCGACCGCCACCTCATCGACGAGCTCGCGACCGGCGCCTACCTCGCTTCCGACTGTGGTCATGAACGGCGCCGCGTGGGCGCAGTGTGACGCGATCTACGCGTCGCTCCTGCTGGGCAGCCTGTCCTTCCTGATGGAGCGCCGGCTCGCCTGGGCCGCAGGCTTGTTCGGGCTGGCGTTCGCGTTCAAGCTGCAGGCCGTGTTCTTCCTCCCCGTGCTCGGTCTCGTCGTCCTGCTGAACCGGCTGAGGTGGCGCGGCCTCCTCGCCGTGCCGGCGACGTTCTTCGCGGCGCTGGTGCCGGCGGCGCTGGCCGGCCGGGGGCTCGCGGACCAGCTGCGGGTGTACCCGGAGCAGGTGGGCAACGCCAGCGGCGCCGTCGCGTCCACGCGGTCGGGAGGTGCGCCGGAAGCGTTCGGACGTCAGCTCGGGCTCGACGGTGGGCCGCCGTCGATCAGCGGCGGGGGAGATGGCGGAGGTTCCGTGTGGACCGGGCACGCCTTCACGTACAACGCGCCCACCCCGTACGCCTGGCTCCCCGCCGACGCTGGAGAGATCTGGAAGGCGACGGGGATCGGCGTCGCGGTGGCCGTGGGGGTGACGTTCGCGGTGTGGCTCCTGCTCCGGCGCCGCCGGTTGGCACCCTCCGACGTGGTGCTCGTGGCGGCGGCCGTGACCTTCGTCGTCCCGTGGCTCCTTCCGGAGATGCACGAGCGCTACTTCTACCTCGCCGAGGTCCTGCTCGTCGTGGCGGTGGCCGTGGTGCCGCGCCTGGTGATCCCGGCGCTCTGCCTCGAGGCGGCCAGCGTCACGACCTACGTGGGGTACCTCCGCGGGGTGGAGATCCTTCCCCTCGAGACCTCGGCCGCGCTCGCGGCCGTCGCCGCCGTCTCGACGGCGGTGCTCGTCGTGGCGAGGCTGGCGCAGGACGGCGCCCCGCCCCCGGTCGACGCCGTGCGGCGGCTGCCTGCCCCGGTACCGGCCGTGCCGTGACCGTCAGAGGTCGCGAGCTGCAGCCCGTGAAGGGGTGACGGCGAAGGACGAGGGTGCCGCCCATCCACGCTGGTCGAACGCGGCGGTGATGGCGGACGTCGTCGTCGCGACGGCGTCGGCGCGGACCAGGGCGATGCTCGACCCGCCGAACCCTCCGCCGGTCATCCGGGCTCCGAGCGCGCCGGCGGCCCGTGCGGCCTCCACCGACACGTCGAGCTCGGCGCAGCTGACCTCGTAGTCGTCGCGGAGCGACGCGTGAGAGGCGTCGAACAGGTGCCCGACGGCCTCGAAGTCGTCGGCACGCAGGGCCTCGACGGTCGACCGGACCCGGTCGATCTCGGTGACGACGTGGCGCGCTCGACGGATCTGCTCGTCGTCGAGGAGGCCTTCGGCATCGGCCAGCCCGCTCGGCTCGAGGTCGCGCAGCGACGGCAGGCCGAGCCGGGTCGCCGCCTCCTCCGAGGCCCGCCGGCGCGACTCGTACTGGCCGTCGTTGAGGGCGTGCGCGGCACGCGAGTCGGTGACGAGGAGGGCAAGATCGTGGGCGGCCAGGTCGAACGGCACCTGTCGGGTGGCGCCGCTGCGGCAGTCGAGGAGCAGTGCGTGGCCCTCGCGGCACAGCAGCGAGGCCGACTGGTCCATCCCGCCGGTCGCGGCTCCGGCGATCTCGTTCTCGGCCCGGATGCACGCCTGGGCAAGCCGGGCCCGGCCGGTGTCGGTCGCGAGCAGGTCGAGGCCGAACAGGTCGCTCGCGGCCGCGCCGACCGCGCACTCGAGGGCTGCCGACGACGACAGGCCGGCCCCCAGCGGCACCGAGCTGCTCACCGTGAGGTCGAGACCGTGCACCTCGTGACCGTCCTGGCGCAGGGCCCAGAGCACACCCGCGACGTAGGAGGCCCACCCCACCGGATGGCCCGGTGCGACCGTGTCGAGATCGGTCTCGACCGTCTCGCCCACCTGCATCGAGTGCACCCGTAGCAGCCGGTCACTGCGAGGAGTCGCCGCAGCAACCGTCCTCTGCGGCAAGGCGATCGGGAGGACCAGGCCGTCGTTGTAGTCGGTGTGCTCTCCGATGAGGTTGACCCGCCCCGGGGCCGACCACACGCCGGCCGCCTGCTGGTCGAAGACCCGATGGTGTGCGTCGGCGACGTCCGCAGCACCGGACGCCGAAGTCACCGGGGTCAACGGACCCGCGGCCTGAAGCCGCTGCTGCCCCGCACCACGAGGCGTGTTCCGACGGGCCGCGTGGGCGGTGCGGGCACGCCCTGCAGCAGCTGGTCGAACAGGTCGAGCAGCTGCTCGGCGATCGGCTCCACGGGCACTGCGACGCTGGTGATCTCCGGACTCACCATCGTCGCGAGCGGGCTGTCGTCGAACCCGGTGACGGCGAGGTCCTTTCCGACGGTGATGCCGAGCATCTGGGCGATCGCGACCGTCCCGACGGCGATGGAGTCGCTGGAGGTGATGACGGCATCGGGGACACCGTGGTGGGTGAGGAACTCGGGAAGGCGGGCACGGATGGCCTTGAGGCTGGCCGCCGTCATGACCCGGTGGCGCGGGAGGGTGAGACCTCTCGCCGCCAGCGCCTCTCTCACGCCCCTGCGTCGGTCGACGTTCCAGTGCGCGGGCTGGCTGTAGCCGACGTAGGCGATGTCGCGGCATCCCTGGTCGACCACGTGGTCGACCGCGTCGTGCATGGCGATGGCGTTGTCGATGTCGAGGGCGACGACCTCGGACCCCGTCTCCGGACGGCCCATGACGACGTAGGGAACCCCGAGGTCCTCGAGGATCCGGGCTCGGACGTCGCCGGCAGTGGAGTCGGAGAGGATGAACCCGTCGACGAGTCCCGCCGAGGCGGTGGCACGGAACTCCTCGGGCTGCTCCTCGTCATGCGTGAACACCAGAACCCTGCGGTCGTGGTGGCTCGCTGCTGGGACCAGCGCGTGGAGTAGGCCCAGGGTGAACGGGTTGGACACGTCGAGCTGGCGGCGGACGAGGTCGAAGCCGATGAGCCCCGTGCGCTGGGAGCGCAGGCTCTGCGCGTACCGGTTCGGTTGGAAACCCAGCTTGTCGATGGCCTTCTCGACCTTGGCGCGCGTCGGCTCGGTGAACCCGCCGCGCCCGTTGATGACGTTCGAGACGGTCTGCGCGGAGACGCCGGCGACCTTGGCGACGTCGACGATCCGCGGACGCTTCCCCGACCGGTTCGCTGCCATGCCCGCCACTCCGTCACTGCTCGTAGGCGGCGCTGGGTTCGGCCGTCGAGGGGCCAGCGTAGCGACGCCCACCACGGCATCGACCACCGCAGGTCCGGTCGGCGAGACGTTTCCGTTCTGTTGTCGAAGGGTCCTTGACGTCATGGGGGCCATTCTGTCATGTTTCGTTAAAGCACTGTTTCGTTAAAGTGCGAAAGCCAATGGCGGCTCGTCCTCACTCGGGGTCGCCAGGACCCTGAGGAGGGCCAGATGACCGCACCACCGGTGGTTCCCGCCCCGGCGAGAGCGTTGCGCCGCAAGGCTCGCAAGCCGCCTCCTGAGACGGGCAGGGGTGACCTCGGTTTCGCGCTGATGTTCATCGCCCCCGCCCTCGTCGGCTTCGGGGTCTTCTACCTGTGGCCCACGTTGCGCGGCATCTATCTCAGCTTCACCGAGTTCAGCCTGTTCGGGTCGCCCGAGTTCATCGGCCTCGACAACTACAAGGCCATCGCGGACGACGACCTGTTCTGGAACTCGATGAAGGTGACGCTCGAGTACGTCGTGCTGAACATCGGCTTCCAGACCACGATCGCCCTCGGGCTCGCCGTGCTCATGCACCGGCTGACCAAGTCCGGTCTGATCCGTGGGTCGATCCTGCTGCCGTACCTCATCGCCAACGTCATCGTCGCGCTGCTGTGGTTCTGGATGCTCGACTACCAGATCGGCATCGTCAACTCGTTCCTCGAGTGGGTCGGCATCGGCCGGATCCCGTTCTTCGGCGGCGAGGACTGGGCCATTCCGACGATCGCCTTCGTCAACGTGTGGCGCCACATGGGCTACACGGCGCTGCTGATCTTCGCCGGTCTCCAGACCATCCCCGCCACCGTGTACGAGGCCGCCGCCGTCGACGGCGCCAACGAGTGGAAGACGTTCTGGAAGATCACCCTTCCGCTCCTGCGGCCGGTCCTCGTCCTCGTGCTCATCATCACGGTGACCGGTTCGTTCCAGGTGTTCGACACCGTGGCCGTGACCACCGGTGGTGGCCCGATCAACGCCTCCCGCGTCATCCAGGTCTACATCGTCGAACGTGCCTTCGAGCGCAGCGACTTCGGTTACGCCGCAGCGTTGTCCGCGGTGCTGTTCGTCATTCTCGCGATCGTCGCCTGGGCCCAGAACCGGTTCCTCGGCGGCAACCAGTCGGACCTGGCCTGAGGAGCTGAGATGGCAACCACCACCGCACCGAGCACCCGCGCCAAGACGCCCACGCGGCGTCGCACGGATGACAACCCGTCGTTCCTGAGCCGCATCAACTGGGGCCGGTTGGCCGCCTGGGTCGTCCTGTGGCTCTTCATCCTCCTCACGCTCCTGCCGTTCTACTGGACGCTGCGGACTGCGCTGTCGAACAACAGGGCGCTCGCCGGCGCGTCAGGCTCCTTGCTTCCGGCCGACTTCAGCCTCGGCGGCTTCAAGCGCGTGTTCGGGTTGGCCTCCGTGGAGGAGGCCCTGGCCGAGGGCGGTTCGGGCGCATCGATCAGCTTCTGGCTGTACCTGCGCAACTCGTTCTTCGTCGCCACGGCCATCACGGTGGGCCAGGTCGTGTTCAGCGCGGCCGCTGCCTACGCCTTCGCCCGGTTGCGCTGGCGCGGGCGTGACGCCGTGTTCACGTTGTTCCTCACCGCGCTGCTCGTGCCGCCGATCTTCACGGCGCTGCCCAACTTCCTCACGATCAAGCAGCTCGGTCTCCTGAACACGCTGCCGGGGATCGTCCTGCCCTCGTTCTTCATGACGCCGTTCGCCGTGTACTTCCTGCGGCAGTTCTTCCTCGGCATTCCCCGGGAGATCGACGAGGCGGCCCTCATCGACGGCGCCGGGCACCTGCGGATCTTCTTCCGCATCATCATGCCGATGTCGATGCCCCCCATCATCACGCTCGGCATCCTCCAGTTCATCGCCGCCTGGAACGACTACTTCTGGCCCCTGCTCGTCGGCCAGACCGAGGAGTCCCGTGTCCTCACCGTCGCCCTGGGGGTGTTCAAGTCCCAGACACCCCAGGGCTCTCCCGACTGGGCCGGCCTCATGGCCGCAACCCTCGTCGCCGCTCTTCCGATCATGGTCCTCTACGCCATCTTCGGGCGCCGGATCGTGAACTCCATCGGCTTCACCGGCATCAAGTAACGCAAGTCCAGCACTGCATCAAACCCTCTCTCGGACAGCGATGTCCGGCCAGGAAGGAACCACAATGATCCGCAAGACGACCCGAGTGCTCGCCGCCGTGGCAGCTCTCCCTCTCCTCGCCGTGGCCGCGTGTGGCGGCGGGGGCAACGACAGCAGCTCCAGTGGGGGCGGTGGAACCATCGACTACTGGCTCTGGGACGCCAACCAGCAGCCCGCGTACCAGAAGTGCGCCGACGCCTTCACGGCGAAGAACCCGACCATCAAGATCAAGATCACCCAGCGCGGCTGGGACGACTACTGGTCGACGCTGACCACCGGCTTCCAGTCGAACACCGCACCCGACGTCTTCACCGACCACCTGTCGAAGTACCCCGAGTTCGTCAAGAACAAGGTGCTCCTGCCGCTCGACGACGTCATCAAGAACCCCGACACCTCGCAGTACGCGCCGGGTCTGGCCGACCTCTGGGTCGCCCAGGACGGCAAGCGCTACGGCCTGCCGAAGGACTGGGACACCATCGCGCTCTTCTACAACAAGAAGATGACCAAGGACGCCGGCATCACCGACGACGAGATGAAGAACCTCACGTGGAACCCCCAGGACGGCGGCACCTACGAGAAGGTCATCGCCAAGCTCACCGTCGACAAGAACGGCAAGCACGGTGACGAGGCCGGCTTCGACAAGGGCAACGTCGCGGTGTACGGCCTCGGCCTCGCCGGGTCCGGCGCCGGCAACGGCCAGACCGAGTGGAGCTACTTCACCGAGACCACCGGCTGGACGCACACCGACAAGAACCCGTGGGGCACGAAGTACAACTACAACGACCCGCGCTTCCAGGAGTCCATCACCTGGTTCAAGCGGCTCATCGACAAGGGCTACATGCCGACGCTCGAGAGCACCGTGGGCGCCAGCATGAACGACAACTTCGGCGCCGGGAAGTCGGCGATCAACGCCAACGGCTCCTGGATGATCGGCTCGTACAGCGGCTACAAGGACCTCGAGCTCGGGATCGCCCCGACCCCGGTCGGCCCCGAGGGCAAGCGCGCCAGCATGTTCAACGGGCTCGCCGACTCGATCTTCGCCGGCACCGACAACAAGGACGGCGCCGCCAAGTGGGTCGCCTTCCTCGGGTCCGCCGACTGCCAGAACCTCGTGGGTGAGGCCGGCGTCGTCTTCCCGGCGATCGGCTCCGGTGTCGACGCGGCGAAGAAGGCCTTCGAGGGCAAGGGCGTCGACGTCAGCGCGTTCACGACCCAGGTCGACGAGAAGACGACCTTCCTCTTCCCCATCACCGACAACGCGGCCGACGTCAACGCCATCATGCAGCCGGCGATGGACTCGGTGCTGTCCGGCAAGGCCGACGCCAGCTCGCTCACGGCGGCCAACGACCAGGTCAACGCGCTCTTCAAGTGACCTGACGCCGCTCGAGCCCGATGAGGGGGGCCCGGGCGACATCGGGCCGGTCCCCGAGCAGGACCGGCCAGGCCGGCCGGTGCGGTTCCTCCTTTCCGCACCGGCCGGCCCCACACCACTTCTCTCGCACCCACGAAAGGCACGTCCGACCGTGACCGTCCAGGTTCCGTCGCCCATCCAGCCGGACGCCGAGGCGTCGTCGTCCGTCGCGAACGATCGCGAGACCGTGCTCGCGCTCAGCAGGGGCGGGACGACGGTCCTCCTGCGGTTGGGGCCCGGCACATTGCCGGGCGTCGTGCACTGGGGCCCCGAGCTGCCGGACGGAGTCGACCCGGCCCAGCTGCTGCGCGCGCTGGACTACCCGGTCACCGACTCGGTCATCACCACGCAGGAGCACGTGAGTGTGCTCCCCCTCCACAGCAGCGGCTGGCTCGGCCGGCCCGGCATCCTCGGGCACCGTCAGGGACGCGACTGGAGCCCGCGCTTCGACGTCGTCCAGCACCACCTGATGACGGATGACACCTCGTCGCCCGGGCGCCTCCGGCTCGAGTCCGAGGCCATCGACACCACCTCCCACCTGGTGGTGCACACCGACATCGAGCTCCTCGACACCGGACTGCTCCGGGTCCGCGCGCGCGTCCGCAACACTGCCCTCGAGCCCTTCGAGGTGACCCAGCTCGAGCCGGCCCTCGCCGTCCCGTCGTCGGCGGTCGAGCTGCTCGACTTCACCGGGCGTCACTCGAACGAGCGCCACCCCCAGCGTCGCTCGTTCGACATCGGCGCGTGGGTGCGGGAGGGATGGGGCGGTCGGTCGGGTCACGACGCGCCGACGCTCCTCGTCGCCGGGACCACCGACTTCGGGTACCGCCGCGGCCGGGTGTGGGCGATGCACCTGGCGTGCCCGGGCAACCAGGTGTCGTACGCCGAGCGCACGACGACCGACTGGCGACTCCTGCGCGGTGGCGAGCGGCTCCTGCCCGGCGAGATCATCCTGGAGTCCGGCGAGAGCTACACCTCGCCGTGGCTCGTCGGAACCTGGGGCGACGGGCTCGACGAGGCCTCCTCACGCATCCACGCGACCCTCCGGGCGCGCCCGAGCCACCCGACGCGTCCGCGTCCGGTCCTGCTCAACACTTGGGAGGCGACCTACTTCGACCACCACCTCGACCACCTCCTGGACCTGGCCGAGCGGGCGGCCACACTCGGCGTGGAGCGCTTCGTCCTCGACGACGGCTGGTTCGGGCGGCGTCGCGACGACACGAAGGGCCTGGGTGACTGGGTCGTCTCCGGCGACGCGTGGCCCACGGGCCTGCGTCCGCTCGTCGAACGGGTCCGCGAGCTGGGGATGGAGTTCGGGCTCTGGTTCGAGCCCGAGATGGTCAGCCTCGACTCCGAGCTCGCCGAGCAGCACCCCGAGTGGCTCTTCCAGACCCCGCACGGCCCGGGTATCCCCTCGCGGTACCAGCACGTCCTCGACCTCGGTCACCCCGCTGCCTACGCGCACGTGCTGGAACAGATCAGCGCCCTCGTCTCCGAGCACGAGATCGCGTACCTGAAGTGGGACCACAACCGTCCGCTCATCGACGCGGGACACTGGCCGACCGGCCGTCCCGGTGCCCACGTGCAGAGCCTCGCCGTGATCCGCCTCATGCGTGACCTCAAGGGCCGGCACCCGGGGCTGGAGATCGAGTCCTGCGCCGGGGGAGGAGGGCGCATCGACCTCGCCATGGCCGAGGTCGCCGACCGCTTCTGGGTGTCGGACTGCATCGACGCGCACGAACGCCACCGCCTCAACACCGCGACCGGGCTGATCGCCCCGCCCGAGCTGCTGGGCATGCACGTCGGCTCCGGTGCCGACCACTCGACCGGGCGGCGCCTCGACCTCGACTTCCGCGCCGGCGCCGCGTTCTGGGGCCACATGGGCATCGAGTGGGACCTCAGCTCGGCCGATCCCGACGAGCTGGCCCGGCTCGGGGCCTGGGTCGACCTCCACAAGCGCCACCGCCACCTGCTCCACCACGGGGTAGTCGTCCACTCGGAGACCCCGAACACCGCGCTCCAGCTCGACGGTGTCGTCGCGCAGGACGGCAGCGAGGCGCTCTACAAGCTCTCGCTCCTCGAGCACAGCCTCGTCTGGCCCGCGGGGCGGTGCACGCTCCCCGGCCTGCGACCCGACACCCCCTACCGCGTGACCCTGCTGAGCCCCACGGGGGAGACGCTCCCCAGCACCGTGGCCCCCGACTGGGCTCGTCACGGCGTCACCCTGCCGGGCGCGGTGCTCGACAGCGTCGGGCTCCAGGCCCCCTTCCTCCGGGTCGACACTCTCGTCCTCATCCACGCCGAGGCCGTCACGGTCTGACGGCGACCTGTCCCCACCACCACCCGGACCCGATCCGACCCACACGGAGACCACCGTGACGCCATCCTCCGACCGCTCCCTGACCGTCGCCCTGTCGACCGACGAGGTCACCCTTGTCGTCGACCTGTCCGGCGGCGCGCTCCCCGCGGTCGTGCACTGGGGCGAGCACCTCCCCGGGCTCGTCGTCGAGGACCTGCCCGGCCTGGTCTCGACCGGGGTTGCGCTCAACGGCCCCAACGACATCGACCCACCGCGCCGGCTGGCCGTCCTGCCCGAGCAGCACACCGGATGGACGGGACGACCCGGCCTCCAGGGGTCACGCGCAGGGCGGGCCTGGAGCACGAGGTTCGTCGTCCAGCACGTCGCCCTCGACGGTGCGCCCGTCGAACGCTCCCACGTGGGCGGTCCTGGACTGCTCGACCTCCGCGCCGTCGACGAGGACGCGCGGCTCGCCCTCCGGCTCGAGCTCGGCCTCGACGCCTCCGGTCTGGCCCGGGCACGCGCCACGGTGACGAACCTCGACGAGGACGACTTCACGCTGGATGGCGTGACGCTCGCCTTTCCGCTGCCTCCGGGCCACGACGAGCTGCTCGACTTCGGGGGGCGGTGGGGCCGGGAACGCACCCCGCAGCGCGGCCGCCTCAACCTCGGCACGCACCTGCGCGAAGGACGCAAGGGTCGAACAGGGGCCGACAGTGCGTACGTCCTGCACGCGGGGACCAAGGGTTTCGGGTTCGGGGACGGGAGCATCCGCGCCGTCCACGCGGGGTGGAGCGGCAACCACGTCCACTACGCCGAGAAGGTCTTCACCGGCGACGCCGTCATCGGCGGTGGTGAGCTCCTCCTCCCGAGTGAGGTCGTCCTGGGCCGCGGCGCCGCCCACACCACCCCCTGGGTGTACTTCGCTGCGGCACAGGGGCTCGACGCCGTCGCGCACCAGTTCCACCGCCACCTCAGGTCCCGTCCCCGGCCGGTGTCGACGACGCGACCGGTCACCCTCAACGTCTGGGAGGCCGTGTACTTCGACCACCGCCTCGACCGGCTCGTCGAGCTCGCCGACCGTGCCGCGCAGGTCGGCGTCGAGCGGTACGTCCTCGACGACGGCTGGTTCGGCTCGCGCCGTCACGACCGTGCCGGCCTCGGGGACTGGGTCGTCTCCCCGGAGGTGTGGCCCGACGGGCTCGGACCGCTCGTCGACCACGTCCGCGGGCTCGGGATGCAGTTCGGGCTCTGGGTCGAGCCCGAGATGGTCAACCTCGACTCCGACGTCGCCCGCGCCCATCCCGACTGGGTCCTCTCCGCACGCTCGGGGCTCCCGGTGCCGGCCCGGCACCAGCACGTCATGGACCTGACGAACCCCGACGCGTACGAGCACGTCAGGGGCCAGCTGCTGGCCCTGCTCGACGAGTACGACATCGCCTACCTCAAGTGGGACCACAACCGCGACCTGCACGAGGCCGGCAGCCAGGTGCGCGACGGCCGCCCGGCGGTGCACGCTCAGACGCGCGCCGTGTACCGCCTCATCGACGAGATCAGGGCGGCGCACCCCGACCTCGAGATCGAGTCGTGCTCCTCGGGCGGGGCCCGCGTCGACCTCGGGATCCTCGACCGCACCGACCGGGTCTGGGTCTCCGACGTCATCGACCCCCTCGAACGGCAGCACATGCTGCGGTGGACGACCCAGCTGGTCCCCCCCGAGTACCTGGGCTCGCACATCGCCTCAGGCCAGTCGCACTCGACGGGTCGGATGCACCACCTCTCCTTCCGCGCCGGGACGGCCATCTTCGGCCACCTCGGCATCGAGTGGGACCTCACCTCCGTCGACCAGGCCACCCTCGACGACCTCGCCGCCTGGGTCGAGGCGTTCAAGACGCACCGCGCCCTGCTGCTCAGCGGGACCCTGGTCCGGGTCGAGACCGGCGACGACAACGTCCTGGTCCACGGCGTCGTCGATCCCGACCGCAGCGAGGCCATGTTCGCGCTGGCCACCGTCGGCAACCCGCTCCACCTCCCCGGTCCGCGGGTGAGGTTCCGAGGGCTCGACCCGGACCGCCGCTACCGGGTGCGACCGCTCGTCGTCGGCACACCGCCATCGGGCCTGGTCGCCCCGCACTGGTGGGGCCAGGCACCGGCCTCGGGGGCAGGTCGGCGTGACCCGCTGGACCTGGGCCACGAACGAACCGTCCAGCCCGACGCCGTCTACCCGGGAGCCGTCCTCACCGGGGCCGCCCTGGCGCACCTCGGGACCACCCCGCCACTCATGGACCCCGACCAGGTCCTGCTGTTCCACGTCACCGCCGAGGAGGGTCGGACATGACGACCGCACCAGCCCACGCCAGCCCTGCGAGCCACCCCGTCCGCCGCACCGTAGGTGCGCTCGCCGACGGCCGGGAGATCATCTACTTCGACGACACGGCCGTCGCACCTCGCGAGGCCGTGGACACCAGGCGGCTCGGTGCTCGCTCGACCGCAGGGCACATCCGCCACGACGTGCTGACCGGTGACTGGGTGGCGATCGCCGGACACCGGATGAACCGGACCTTCCTCCCGCCGAAGGACCTGTGTCCGCTCTGCCCGACCGGTCGGGGGTCCGCCCCCTCGGAGATCCCGGACGGCGACTACGACGTCGTCGTCTTCGAGAACCGGTTCCCGTCATACGCCCCGGTGACCGAGCCGGTGCCGGTCGTCGGCGCCGGCTTCGAGGTCGCTGCCGCGGGTGGGAGGACGGAGGTCGTGTGCTTCACCAGCGACCACGACGCGAGCTTCTCGACCCTGCCCACCACACGGGTGCGGACCGTCATCGACGCGTGGGGCGACCGCACCGCCGAGCTGGGGGCGCGAGGCGGCGTCGACCACGTCTTCTGCTTCGAGAACCGGGGCCAAGAGATCGGCGTGACGCTCCACCACCCCCACGGCCAGATCTACGCCTACCCCTACATCCCCGAGCGGACCGCCATCATGCTGGCCCGCGCTCGCGAGCACCACGCCCGCACCGGGCGCCTCCTCGGTGCCGACGTGCTGGCCGACGAGCTGGCCGACGGCGCCCGGATCGTCGCGACGGGCACCCACTGGGTGGCCTACGTCCCCTTCGCGGCGCGCTGGCCCATGGAGCTCCACCTGGTGCCGCGCCGTGACGTCCCGGACCTGGCCGTTCTCGACGACGACGAGCGCGACGAGCTCGCCACCTTCTACCCCGAGCTGCTCCGCCGTCTCGACCGGTACCACGTCGACGAGAGGGGCCACGGCATCGCCATGCCCTACATCGCGGCCTGGCACCAGGCGCCTGCCAAGCAGGGACGCGACGTCTCCCGCCTCTTCCTCCAGCTGATGACGATCCTGCGTGCACCGGGCAAGCTGAAGTACCTGGCCGGTTCCGAGAGCGGCGTGGGCGGCTGGGTGAACGACGCGCAGCCGGAGGCGATCGCCGCACGCCTGCGAGACCTGGCCGGATGAGTGGCACCGGCCGCGTCCTCGTCTCCGGTGGT
>Ga0209607_1002244_pt1 | contig 15549 bp, 12 predicted proteins | sample AD_UKC117_MetaG_FD_184413 | JGI IMG/M metagenome (GOLD analysis project Ga0209607, IMG submission 184413) | Active sludge microbial communities of municipal wastewater-treating anaerobic digesters from Hong Kong - AD_UKC117_MetaG (SPAdes)... | ecosystem: Engineered > Bioreactor > Anaerobic >... | reverse complement strand
GCAATTTTTTCTGTTGCCTTTTGTTACGTTTCTATTGGTGCTGTTAATTAAGCCTACACCTGCTGTAGCTTTAGGAATGATCCTGGTTGCTGCCTGTCCGGGTGGTAATATTTCAAACTTTATATCATCAATGGCAAAAGCCAATATTGCCCTTTCGGTTAGTTTAACAGCGATAGCAACCTTACTGGCAATTTTTATGACTCCTTTAAATTTTGCTTTCTGGGGTGGTATGTATATTAAATCGCATCCATTATTGCGCCCAATTGAGATTGACCCGATACAAATGCTACAAACTGTATTTATTATTTTAGGAATTCCGTTAATACTTGGGATGCTGTTTGCTAAATACTTTAAAAAGCTGACGTTAACAATAAAAAAACCCATTAAGATTTTATCTATAGTTATATTCGCGGGATATGTTGTAGCTGCCTTATCAAGTAATTTTTCTTATTTTCTAAGATACATTCATTTAATAGCACTTCTTGTTCTTGCCCATAATGCTTTAGCTTTACTTACCGGATTTACTATTAGTTCCATTTTTAAGCTCCCACGACGTGACCGCAGAACAATATCCATTGAAACAGGAATACAAAATTCGGGATTAGGGTTGGTTCTTATTTTTAATCCCAAATTATTTCCTCCCGACCTTGAACTGGGAGGTATGGCATTTATTGCTGCATGGTGGGGGATATGGCATATCCTTTCAGGATTAGTAATAGCAACTTTATGGTCGAAAAAAACGATTGAAGAATAAAAATTTCATTTTATGGCGATAAGCAGAGAGACTATTGAAAAGAAAAATATTTACTATACTCTTTTAAAACCTTATGTTGATTTTATCACCAAAATATATTTCAGGACAACGGTAAATAATTTTGATAAAGTCCCTACGGATGAAATAATTATTTATGCACCAAACCACCAGAATGCCTTGATGGATGCTCTGGCGGTGCTTGCAACAGTTGATACAGAGCCCGTTTTTTTAGCACGTGCCGATATTTTTAAGAAAAAAACCATTGAAAAAATCCTCACTTTTTTGAAAATTCTTCCTATTTATCGAATACGTGATGGTAAAGAAAGCCTTAAAAATAACGATGCCATTTTTCAAAAAACCATAGATGTATTAAAAAATAAAAACGGCCTTGTTTTACTTCCCGAAGGGAGTCACGCCGGTATTAGAAAGCTGCGTCCCTTAAAAAAGGGCATTTTCAGAATTGCTTTTGAAGCTGAAGAAGCAAACGACTTTAAATTGGATATTAAAATTGTACCCGTAGGATTAGATTGGAGTCATTACAGTAAATTCAGAAGCAGGTTATTCGTAAACTACGGAGAACCCATTTCGGTTTCGGATTATTACGAAGAATATAAGAATAATGCTCCGAGAGCTTTATATCTTCTGAGGGAAAGGCTCGAAAAAGAATTGAAACGCTATATGATACATATCGAAAACGATGAGTTTTACGATATGATTGATCAATTGAGATATATTTATCTCCCCGAAATGATTCGCAAAAAAGGATTGCAATGGAATAAGCAGCCCGATATGTTTAATGCGCAAAAGGAGATAATAAAAAACCTGGAAACATACATAGAAAATAATCCATCAGAGGCTGCTGATTTAAAAGAGAAAACAGAAAAATATATTTCACTTTTAGAGAAACTAAACCTGAGAAACTGGGTTATTCAGAAAGGCAGTTTCAATATATTTGGAATACTTGTGCAGCTCTTATTATCGATTATATTTTTGCCTTTGTATATTTATGGATCAATTGTTAATTATTTGCCTTACAAGTTGCCGGTTATACTTACCAAAAAAGTGAAAGACCCGCAATTTATCAGCTCATTTCGGGATGTTATCGGTATGCTTTTATTTCCGATTTATTATATCATTCTTGGTATAATAAGCCATTTTATAGATGTGGAGTGGTATTATAAACTAGCCTTTTTCGTTTTTTCTCCTATTACCGGATTATTTGCATTCCAATATTATATAGCAGTAAAAAAGCTATTTGCAAAAATCAGGTATACTATTAAAAAATGGTTTAAGAATAAGGATTTACAAGAGTTGAAAGAGTCTTATCATTACATTAAGCACTATATGGATAATATTTAGAAAAAAGGAACGTATTATCTGTAAGAATAAGCAGTACCATATAAAACGAGTGAAGGAACTTCGCCAAATGCAACACTTACTTTTTTGTCGGTAATTAAAACAATATCGGCATTTACCGAAGCAGCTTTTTTACGAAGAACAATTGTAGCCGACCTTTCCAGTGTTTTTGGAGTCGAATAGCCCCGTTCGCTGCCTTCCACCCTTGCTTCAAGCTTGGCTACTTCTATTAATCCATCAATATCTATGGCGCTTTCTGTTACTTTAACTTTACGGTAATCATTCGTTTCGCGAATGGTTGATGCTGTTTCGTTTAAAATTTCTATTTTACCTGATTTGTACTCAACTTTATGGACATAACGTTGGTCCATTTTGTTTACTTTGGTTTGACCAGGTAGCGAATAGTAAATATCATTTAAATAGATCTTTTTAACATCAGCATACATTTTTGTTCCATCATGACGGTGTATAACGTCTGAATTTGGGTGTGGGGTAGTATCATTTTGCTGTACGGTCTGCTCTGTATTAGTTGCTGAGCTGTCGGTATCTTCTGTAAAAACAATTTGGGCATTAGCACTTGCTAACATTACTAAGAAAATGATTAAAGCAGATACACATTTTATCATAAACCTTATTTTAATGATTTAAATCCGGACTACAAAAATACAAGAATCATTCTAAAAATCAATAAAAAAGATATAGCCCCAAATAAAAAAAACTGCTCCTCTATAACATTAAGAGGAGCAGCCAGTTATGTTAAAAGAAAATATTATTTAAGTTTATTCTTTTTAATAAAATCATTAACCGCTTGTTTTAAGTCTGGTTGTCCGATTTCTTGTAAATCGTAACCTACTTTTACTGTTGGCTTATTGATTTTCACAATACGGTTTAAGTCAATTGGAGTAGCAATAACAACAACATCACATGGAGTTTTTTCGATAGTTGCTTCCAAATCTTTAACCTGTTGATCGCCATAACCCATTGCTGGAAGTAAAGTTCCGATATTAGGGTAAATCTTAAATGTTTCGGCTAATTTACCTACTGCATAAGCTCTTGGGTCAACCAATTCGCCAGCACCACATTTGTTAGCAGCAACAGTACCAGCTCCAATTTTCATCTCACCATGAGTTAAGGTTGGTCCATCTTCAACAACCAATACTTTCTTACCACGAACTAATTCTGGTTTATCAATTGTAAGCGGAGAAGCACCGTCAACAACAATAGCTTTTGGATTTACCTTTGCAATGTTATCGCGAACTATCTGAATAGCTGCAGCATCTGCAGAATCCATTTTGTTTATTACAACATAGTCAGCTAAACGTAAGGTTGCTTCACCAGGGTAGTATGATAATTCATGTCCTGGTCTGTGTGGATCAACAACAGTAACCATTAAATCTGGTTGATAAAATGGGAAATCGTTATTTCCACCATCCCAAAGCACAACATCACAACCATCAGGATCGTTTTCAGCAGCTCTTAAAATAGCTTCGTAATCAACGCCAGCATATATAACGTTACCACGAACAACATGAGGTTCATACTCTTCCATCTCTTCGATGGTACATTTGTGTTTTTCTAAATCTGCAACAGATGCAAAACGCTGAACTTTTTGAGCTACTAAATCACCATAAGGCATTGGGTGACGAACAGCAACAACTTTAAGTCCTTGTTCCATTAATAATTCGATAATTCTGCGAGAAGTTTGTGATTTACCACAACCTGTACGAACAGCACCAACTGCAATAACTGGTTTAGTACTTTTAATCATGGTTTTACCTGGGCCTAATAATACAAAATTAGCTCCGGCAGCATTAACCATTGCACCAATATTCATTACTACCTGGTAAGGAACGTCGCTATATGAAAATACGCAATCTTCAACGTTTAATTCTTTGATTAATTTTTCCAAATCATTTTGTGCATAAATTGGAATTCCGTTTGGATATAAGCTTCCGGCTAATTCAGCAGGATATTTTCTTCCGTCGATATCAGGAATTTGAGCAGCTGTAAATGCTACAACGTTGTAGTCAGCATTGTCTCTGTAATAAGTGTTAAAGTTGTGGAAATCTCTTCCAGCGGCTCCGATAATGATTACATTTTTCTTAGCCATAATTCCTCCTTTTTTATTATTTTATAGGTTAATTTTTAATAATTGTGCAACAAAGTTAAATTTTAAACCAAGAAATCATAATTTTAAAAAATAAAGTTTTAGGTATATATGCGCTAATCTAACTCAACAATATTCTAATTATGTGATAATTACACAAATCCGCAAAAAAACAAGAAAATATGTTAAGAAACATAAAATATTTTTGCATTTTCGTTAAGGGATTGAACCTTTTGCCAAAAAGTTCCTTTAACTTAGTAAGATATTCAAAAAAATAAAGGGGATACATGAATTTTCTTGCCCATATTTATTTATCCGGCAACGACGAAGAAGTTATGATTGGCAATTTTATTGGCGATTATGTGAAAGGGAGTGCTTTTCATATTTATCCCGATAAAATAAAAAAGGGAATATTATTGCATCGTTTTATAGATTCTTTTACCGATAAGAATACATACACATCTGAAGCGAAGCAATTATTTGCATCTAAATACAGAAAATATTCCGGAATAGTTATCGATATAATATACGATCATTATTTGGCTGCAAACTGGGAACGCTACTCATATATTGATTTAAGGGATTTTATTGATAATTTTCATAATTTACTCCACAAATATCACGACATGCTCCCGACAGAAGTTCAGGAGATGTTCCCACGCCTTATTGCTAATGACAGAATATATTCGTACCGCAATTTGGATGGAATAAAATCGGTACTAAGCACAATGGCTACTTTTACTTCTTTACCCGATCATTCCGATTTTGCTATGGAAATTTTAAAAAACAATTATGAGTTTTTAAAAAGAAACTTTTTACTTTTCTTTTCTGATATTATTTACTACATAAAAACCGTTCATAACATTGATATTAAAAGCATTTAGTGGCTTTAAACATTCTACAACTTTGATTCCTGCTCATTTTTTATTACCTTTGCAATTCCTGAAAATCCTAACTCTTACATTTCCTGATAATAGGATTTTTAATCTGCATTATATTTTCTGTTTTCGAAATAGCAGATAGTATTTTTCTAACTAAAACTGATAAAAGAGATGGCCTATATTACAGCAGAAGAGAAAGTACCGATCAGTCAGAAATCACAAGCAGTTGTTAATCAAATTCTTGATGAAAATCCAATCCTAAAAAAAATATTACTGGAAAGTAAAAATGAACAAGAAGTAAATGATTCTATTAAAAACTGGATTGAGCCCGAACTAAAAAAAGATGATCAGGCATATAAATATTATAAACACGAAGTAACCGGACGAAAAATATTTGAGAAAATAAGCTGGCAGAATGTAGCCGCAATTAGGATTCTTGATTATATTGAGCATACAAACCAGATTTATGAAGACCTGAATGTACGTGGTCAGAAACGAATCAATACTCCGTTTAAAATTCTTTGGATGGCAGTTAAATACGGCACTGGTGGAGGAAAGTATTATTTCTTTATGGATATGTTAGAACTTTTCAGGCAATTTTCCGGAAAAAGGAAATATAAACTTCCTTCGCGCGAACAGATTGAGCAGTGGATGGATAATAATCCTTCCGGCTTAGATCCTGAAATCATTGAAATTCGTAAACGAAATAAGGCAAGAATAATTGATATCATAATCGATTTAATTGATTCAAAATCAGTAAAAACATTAAAATACTTTTTCGACGAAGGGATTTCGAAAGAAGAAAAAATAAAAAAGGTGAACGAATGGTGGAACACAAAGCAGTTTCATCTGAAATTTGCTGTCCGCAATCCCGAACTTTTAAACCGCATGCTTAATTACAGCCTGGATAATGAAACATTAACGATTTTAAAAGAAGCTGAAAAGAAAGGAATCCCATTTTTTGTTAATCCCTATTATCTTTCTTTGCTTAATGTTGATAACCCAAAGAAAAAATATGCAGATGCTGCAATTCGCGATTATATTATTTACAGCAAAGAACTTATACACGAGTTTGGGCATATTGTAGCCTGGGAAAAGGAGGATATTGTTGAGTCAGGGAAACCCAATGCTGCCGGGTGGATACTTCCTTCAAGCCACAATGTGCACAGGCGTTATCCTGAGGTTGCCATTTTAATTCCCGATTCGGTTGGCAGGGCTTGCGGTGGTTTATGTGCTTCTTGTCAGCGTATGTACGATTTTCAGAGAGGTAATTTAAATTTCGACCTTGAAAAACTGGAACCTACCGAAAAATGGCCCGAAAAATTAGAGCGCCTGTTACGGTATTTTGAAAATGATACTCAATTAAGAGATATTCTAATAACAGGTGGCGATGCTTTAATGAGCTCAGGTAAAACCCTGAAATTAATTCTGGATAAAGTTTATGAAATGGCAGTCCGGAAAGTTGAAAAAAATAAAGGTTTAAAAAATAGCCAGAAATATGCCGAGATGCTTCGTGTAAGGCTTGGAACAAGGCTTCCTGTATATTTACCCCAACGAATTACCGACGACCTGCTTAAAATTCTTAAAGATTTTAAAAATAAAGCCTCACAGGTTGGTATTAAACAATTTGTTATTCAAACCCATTTCGAATCGGCAATGGAAATAACACCTGAGGTAAAAACTGCTATCGAAAAAATAATCGCTTCCGGCTGGATAATAACCAATCAACTGGTTTTTACAGCATCTGCATCACGTCGTGGGCATACCAATAAACTTAGAAAGGTTTTAAATGATATTGGTGTAATTACGTATTATACTTTTTCGGTAAAAGGTTACATGGAGAATTATCACAATTTTGCTACAAACGCCCGGGCAGTGCAGGAACAAATGGAAGAAAAAAGAATTGGAAAAATCCCTAAAAAATATATTGAGCTTATTCGGATGTATCCTTTGAATGCAAAAAACATGATTGAAAATATTTCGTATTTGCGTGATAGGGAAAATTTACCATTTTTAGCCACCGACAGAAATGTAATAAACCTGCCGGGAGTGGGAAAAAGCCTTACATTCAGGACGGTTGGCATTACCCGCCGTGGGCGACGGATTTTGAAATTCGAGCATGATGCTACACGTTCGCACAGTCCTATCATCAACAAAATGGACGAAGTTATAATTGTTGAGTCAAAGCCAGTAGGCGAATATTTACGACAGTTGGAAAAAATAGGGGAAAACGCAAACGATTATTCAACTATTTGGGGATATTCTATTGGTGAAACAGAAAAACGCTTTCCTGTTTTTGAATACCCCGAATACCCATTTGATATTACCGAAGAATTTTCTAATCTGCAGGTTTAAACTTTAAATCGTTTATTTTTCGGCAATAATTACAAAATTATTTGGGAAATCATTAAAAATCCTGATATTTTTAAAACCTGTTGTTTTAAGCTGTGCCTCAACTTTCTCGGCCGCATATCTTATATCAATGGAAGGTCCGTGTTCCGATGCTTCTTTTCTCCAATCTGATATAGCAATACTGCCATTTGATTTTAAAACTCTGTAGCTTTCTTTTAATATTTTTTCCGGGTTGTCCAGCTCGTGATGTAAATTAACCATAAACAGCAAATCAGCCATTTCATTATGTAATGGTACATTATTTTCTCCCATTTTTACAGTGATAATGTTACTATGCAGCGGAACCACATTATCTTTCATCCAATCAATCATAGTATCTGATATATCGCAGGCATATATCTTACAGCTTTTAAACCGGCTTGCAAATGGAATACTATAGAATCCAGTGCCTGCACCCAAATCTATAATCACTTTTAAATCTTTAATTTGAAGATGTTCTAAAATAAACTCCAACGGAAAATCTTTTATCCTTTCGGGATTATTCAATTTGTTAAGTTTAGTAACATCAAATTTTTTTGAACTCATATAAGCATTTTTTACAAATGATTATATAATAAATGAAGTTGAGCTAAAATTGTTCAATTAACGCAAAAGTTCAAGGCGGCTTGCATCTAATCTTAAAAATATAAAAAGCAGAATAGTAAAAGCCCAAAGCGAAGACCCACCATAACTAAAGAAAGGTAAGGGAATACCAATTACTGGAACCAAACCAATGGTCATTCCGATATTAATGAGTATATGAAAGAAAAACACAGAAATTACCCCATAACCATAAATCCGGCTAAATGCCGATCGTTGCCTTTCTGCTAATCCCACTAGTCGATATAAAAAATATATAAATAATGCAATTACAAAGAAAGTTCCGATAAACCCCCATTCTTCGCCTATGGTACAAAAAATAAAATCAGTACTTTGCTCAGGCACAAAATCGAACTTGGTTTGTGTTCCTTTTAAAAAACCTTTTCCGGTAAAACCACCCGATCCAATAGCAATTTTAGACTGGTTTACATTATATTCAACACCATATGGATCTGACTCCAACCCCAATACAACATTTATTCTTTTTTGCTGATGTGGCTCAAGAAAATTATTAAACACATAATCTACCGAAAATGTAAAAATAATTGCTGCATATAGGAAAACTAAAACAATAAAAACATTTTTAACTTTATTCTTAAAAGCCAGATAAATATATGTAATAGAGGAAATTCCTAATGCAGTAAGAAGAATATAATAATTAGAAAATCCGAGTTGCAGAATTTCATTTAATATATACAAAACGCCAGTAAAAACAGTAAAGATAAGAACTGCAAACCCCACATTTTTCATTTTACGATTAACAATTCCAAATACAATAAATGCAACCCCGATAGATAGAGCAATAACTGTAATTTTTTCGAATACCAGCGCAAGAATAAAAAGAATGGCAACAAACAAACCCAACAGCAGAATATTTTCTGATATCCCTTCGCGGTAAAGCACAATAACAAAAGCAAAATACACAAGGGCAGAGCCGGTATCATTTTGCAAAAGTATAAGCAGCGAAGGTAAAAGTATAATAGCAGCTAAACGAATATAGGCTTTAAAGGTGTTAATCTGAACATTATATGAACTCAGGTAACGGGCAATAAGCAAAGCGGTAGCAATTTTTGTAAACTCAGCAGGCTGTATACGGAACGAACCTATTTCGAACCACGATTTTGCTCCATGTACTTCTGTTCCGAACACCAGAACGGCCATTAAAAGCAAAATCATAACACCATAAATAACATAGGCAAAATAGGAATAAAAACGTATATCGATAATAAAAACAATAATGGCTAATACAAAAGCGGCAGAAATCCATATGAGCTGTTTACCATAGCGTTGCGAAAAATCAAAGATGCTTTGATGGTCTTCATTATACACAGCAGCATATATATTAATCCAACCTAACAAAACCATGGCCAGGTACATTACTACTGTAAGCCAGTCTATACTAGTCCAAAGGTTTACTCTCCGTTGCATTATAATTTATTTTTGCATTTAAGATATAATCTTCCCACCAGGGAACAGAAATTGTATCGTTTAAATATTTTTCAATCATCAGCTTTGCCGTTGGGGCAGCCCATGTGCTTCCAAATCCACCATTTTCAATATATACAGCTAATGCTATTTTAGGGTTATCTTTAGGTGCAAAAGCAATAAATATAGAATGGTCTTCGCCATGAGGGTTTTGCGCTGTACCTGTTTTACCGCAAACAATAACTCCCGGAACCTGGGCTGTGCGCGCTGTACTGCCACTTCCCGCTTCGCCATTAACTGCCAGATCCATTCCTTCAATAACAGCGTTAAAGTACACAGGATCAATAAGGGTATTGTGTTTTTCAAAAAACCTTGAATCGATGTTGTGATCACCTTCAATCTCTTTAACAATATGAGGAGTATAGTAGTAACCCCTGTTAGCTACTGTAGCAGCCATGTTGGCCATTTGCAGTGGTGTTGTGCCAAGTTCACCCTGTCCAATAGCCATAGAAACAATTGTTAGTGAGTTCCACCCTTTTTCTCCATAAATACGGTCGTAGGTCGATTTAGTAGGAAGCAAACCATTAAGTTCATTTGCAAAATCACTATTTAAAGATTTTCCAAAACCAAACGACTCCAGGTATTTTATCCACTGATCAAAAGACTCTCTGATGGAAGGATATTTCCGATTATCCAGGATATTGCGAAAAACGTTGCAATAGTATGTATTACATGACATTTGAATGGATTCGATTAAATTTAATGGGCTACGGTGTATGTGGCATCCCACTCTAAGCCCCCTGGCATAATAAGCTCCTGCACAATCAAATTTAGTATACGGGAACAAAACTTTTTCCTGCAAACCAATTAATGCATTTACTACTTTAAAAGTAGAACCCGGAGGATATTGTGCCATCAGAGCTCTGTTAAAAAGGGGTTTTAAGGTATCCGACATTAAACTGGCATAATTCTGGGTTCGTTTTCGCCCGACTAGTAGTTCCGGATTATACGTTGGTGTAGAAACCAGTGCCAGTATCTCGCCTGTTGATGGTTCTATAGCAACAATACTACCTATTTTATTTTGCATTAATTTTTCGCCGTAAGCCTGCAGTTCGGCATCGATAGTAGAAATAATATTAGAACCTACTTCTGCTTTCTGGTTTAACCTGCCGTTGGCATAAGTTCCTTTTATACGGTTATGCACATCAACAAGGTAAACATGCAAGCCTTTTTTCCCCCGTAAATATTCCTCGTACGACTGCTCCACGCCGCTAATTCCTATATAATCACCAAGCTTATAGTAATCGTTACTTTCAATAATTTTATCATTAACCTCACCTACATAGCCAAGTACATGCGATGCTATATCAGAAGTATATTTGCGTAAGGTTCGTGCATGTACATAAAACCCAGGGTATTTATACATTTTTTCCTGAAACCTGGCATATGTTTCAGAAGATATCTGCTTTAAAAAGATCGATGAATTGTACATGGAAAATTCCCTGGCTTTTTTTATCGATTCATCCACATATTCTTTGGTTATCTCAAGAATCTGGCAAAATTCGGTGGTGTCGAATGCCGACAATTGGTGCGGAATAACCATTACATCGTAGGCAGCTTCGTTATATACCAACAGTTCTCCGTTACGGTCGAAAATCAAACCACGGGCCGGATATTGAGTAACATACCTTAACACATTGCTGCTTGCCGACAATTTATATGAACTATCAATTACCTGTAAAAAGAGTAAACGGATAATGTATATTAAACCTACCAGTATAATAACAAAACGAATAATATGTCGTCGGTTGGCAAAAGAGTCCATTATAAAAAAACAGAATAGTTAGCGTTTTCGTTTGTCTTTACTATAAAAAAAGTACTGACTGATAACAATCAAAAATATGGAAAATATAGAACTTAAGATTACGCGTAATAAGGTAAAGAAGAAATTCGAGAAACTGAAAACTTCAATATAGAATAAAAATAAATGATGGACAATGACCAGAACCGAAGCATAACGTAAAAACCAACCAAATCCATAGTAATTCAGTTGCGGTAGGGTTTCTGCTTCGTAACCATCGCGTGGGGCTAAAACTTTTAGCAAATATGGCCTTAAGAATGCCATAAATACCGTTGCCGAACTATGCATACCTATGGTATTTGTGAAAAGATCAACAGTTAAACCTAATAAAAATGCCAGAAATAAAATCAACCACTTGGGTGTTTCAAAGGGCAGAAGTAAAATAAAGATAATGTAAATATAGGGGTTGATAAAGCCACTAAACTGGATATTGTTAAAAATGAATACTTGCAGAAAAACAAGTAAAATAAAGTTGATGATATATCGTGGAAGCCTTTTAATCATTTGTTGTTGTTTCTTTTTCCAGTTCTGTCTTTTCTGATTGCATTAAATTCCCTATTACCTGCACATGGTTTATTTGTTTAAAGTCGGTTGCTAAATCAACTGTTATTGTATAAAAACTACCTCCTTTTTCTTCGTAATCCGAAATAAAACCTATTAAAATACCTTCCGGGTAAATAGATGAGTAGCCACTGGTAATAACCGTATCGCCAGGCATTACTTCTGCATGCAATGGTATTTCGGTCAGGTTTGCTTCTCTAAAACCATTTCCTGTCCAGCTTAAAGAACCAAAGTATCCGTTCTTCTTTATTTTGGCACTAACTTTTAAATCCAGATTTAACAACGATATTACAGTTGCATAATTTTTGGAAACGCCTTTAACAACGCCTACAATTTTCCCATTTGAAACAACAGCCATTTCTGGTTTCACACCTTGCAATGTACCTTTATCTATAGTTAAGAAATTATGCTTTTTATTTACCGAATTATTCACTACGCTGGCCGATGTATATTGGTAGCGTTGGTTTAGGATAGTATCATTAATTGTCCTAAAAAATATTTCATCTGATTTATATGACGATTCGATGATATTTAATAAGCGAGCATTCTCCTTCACCAAAAGTTCATTTTCTTCTGCCAACGATAAGTATTTAGTAAAATTGGCAATACGTGTATAAAAATGCCCCGAAACCTGTCGTGAAAAATTAACAAAACTTGCTTTATGAAAATTGTTATTGTTAACTAAAAGTATTATAGAAAAAACTTCAATAAGGACAAAAAGGAGCAGAAAATGAATACGCAAAAGGAAGTTTATTAAATTTCTCATGTACTTTTTGTCCTTATCAGATATGTTATCTCATCAAGAATGAAAAACGATCTACATTTTTAAGTGCAATACCAGTACCACGGGCAACGGCATGCAATGGGTCCTCTGCTACGTGGAAATTAATTCCTATTTTATCGGTCAAACGTTTATCTAAACCACGCATTAAAGCACCACCGCCTGCAAGGTGAACTCCATCGCTTACAATATCTGCATACAATTCAGGAGGAGTTTGCTCCAGTACACTTAAAATAGCGGTTTCAACCTTTGATATTGACTTGTCGAGGCAATGTGCTATTTCCTGGTACGAAACAGGTATCTCAACAGGCATGGCTGTCATTAAATTCGGGCCACGCACTACATAATCTTCTGGTGGAGTTTCCAGTTCGGCAAGACATGAACCTACATTAATTTTAATTTCTTCGGCTGTTCTTTCGCCCACTTTGATATTATGTTGGTGGCGCATATAAGCCTGTATATCAGCTGTAAATGCATCACCTGCAATACGTATCGATTTATTACATACAATACCTCCAAGTGCAATTACAGCTACTTCGGTTGTACCTCCACCGATATCAACAACCATACTACCACGGGGTTCTTCAACATCAATCCCCATACCTATTGCAGCGGCCATAGGTTCATAAATCATGTAAACATCACGTCCTCCGGCATGTTCCGAAGAGTCTCGAACAGCACGCATCTCTACTTCTGTACTTCCCGAAGGGATACAAACAACCAATCTTAAAGATGGAGCAAATAGTTGTGGCTTACTGTTAATCATCTTTATCATTCCGCGAATCATTAACTCAGCGGCGTTAAAATCAGCAATTACTCCATCACGCAACGGGCGGATAGTACGAATATTAACGTGAGTTTTTCCATGCATCTGGCGTGCTTTGTTTCCAATAGCTACCATTTTCCCTGTACTTTGCTCAACAGCAACAATTGAAGGCTCATCAACAACTATTTTATCGTTATGGATAATAATGGTGTTGGCTGTTCCCAAGTCCATTGCTAATTCCTGCGTAAAAAATGAAAATAATCCCATGGTATTATTCTGATATTAAATTATATACTAGTGTTTAAAATGACGTGTACCTGTAAAAACCATAGACATTTGGTTCTGGTTGCAAAAATCGACCGATTCCTGGTCGCGCACCGAGCCTCCGGGCTGAATAACAGCTTTAATCCCTGCTTTATGAGCTATTTCAACCGAATCTGAAAATGGGAAAAATGCATCGGAAGCCATCACAGCTCCATTTAAATCAAAACCAAAACTTCCTGCTTTCTCAATGGCTTGCCTTAGTGCATCAACCCTCGATGTTTGCCCAACCCCGCTGGCACATAGCTGCTTATTTTTTGCTAATACAATAGTGTTCGATTTAGAATGTTTTACCAACTTATTGGCAAAAATCAGGTCATCTATTTCGGCTGATGTGGGTTTTAAATTTGTAACAGGATTTAAATCATTCTCAGTTTCCATTTTCAAATCCCTGTCCTGAACCAATACTCCGGTTAACATCGACCTATATTGCACTTCTGGGAAATCAACCTGCTTTTGGATTAAAATAATCCGGTTCTTTTTCTTTTTAAGAACCTCTAAAGCATCATTATCAAATGAAGGAGCAATAATTACTTCAAAAAATATCTTATCTATTTCAATGGCCGCTTCCATATCGATAAATTTGTTCGAGATAATTATACCTCCGAATGCAGAAACAGGGTCTGCTGCCAATGCGGCGTTCCATGCTTCAACCAAATTGCTACGCGAAGCTAATCCGCAGGCATTATTATGTTTTAATATGGCAACTGTTGTATCACTAAACTCGCCAATTAACTGCACTGCTGCCTCTATATCCAATAGGTTATTGTATGATATTTGCTTACCATGCAACTGCTCAAATACTTCGTTTAGGTTTCCAAAGAAAAATCCTTTCTGATGAGGGTTTTCTCCATACCTTAACTGCTCTCCTTCTGTAATGCTTTGTTTAAATACCGGTTTTTGGAACGATTCATTAAAATAATTAAAGATGGCTGTATCGTAATGAGATGAAACGTTAAAAGCTTCCATAGCAAATCTTTTGCGTTCTTCAATAGTTGATTCGCCATATTTTGTATTCAATAACTCCAATAAACTGTTATACTGACTTTTAGAAGGTACAATAAGTGTATCTTTAAAATTTTTAGCGGTAGCCCGAATTAAAGATATCCCTCCAATATCAATTTTTTCAATAATATCCTGCTCTCCAGCACCTGAAGCTACCGTATCTTCAAAAGGGTACAAATCAACAATAACAAGGTCTATTTCCGGAATCTGGTATTGCGACAACTGCTCTATATCACCTGCATTATCCCTTCGGGCAAGTATACCTCCAAAAACTTTGGGATGTAATGTTTTAACCCTGCCTCCCAGAATAGATGGGTAATCCGTAATTTCTTCAACAGCAGTTACCTTTACTCCTAATTTTTCAATAAAGTCTTTAGTACCTCCTGTTGAATAAATTTTTACATCTAATGATTTTAATTTGTTGATTATCGGCTCTAAATTCCCTTTGTCGTATACCGAAATTAATGCTGATTTTATTTTCTTTAAACCACTCATTTATGCTCCCTGATTTTAAAAGGACAAAAATAATTAAAAATTATAAGCTTCGGGTAATTATAAATCGTAATATTACTTAAATATCCGTAAAATAATTGTCCGAAAATATAAATAATACATTAAAAAAAAAACCGGATATTGTATATTTGTTAAAAATCTTTTGAATTTATTTATACCGTTAATTGTATGAGTTGGATTGGCTTTTTGAGGGAAAGTTTTCTGTTTGCATTTAATGCATTAAAAGT
>Ga0209607_1002243_pt1 | contig 15555 bp, 10 predicted proteins | sample AD_UKC117_MetaG_FD_184413 | JGI IMG/M metagenome (GOLD analysis project Ga0209607, IMG submission 184413) | Active sludge microbial communities of municipal wastewater-treating anaerobic digesters from Hong Kong - AD_UKC117_MetaG (SPAdes)... | ecosystem: Engineered > Bioreactor > Anaerobic >... | reverse complement strand
TGTGTTGGCGGGGGCTGTGTTGGCGGGGGCTGTGTTGGCGGGGGCTGCGTAGGCGGAGTGGTTGCCGTAGGCCTCGGGAGCGGGGTGGCAGTCGGGCGAGCGGTCAACGTCGCCTTCACCTGTACTGCAATCATAGTGGCGAGGGCGCGTGCGGTGGCAGTAGAATTTGTGGTAGGCGTCGCAGTGGGTGTTGATGAGGGCGTTGGCGTGGGCGACGGTTGCGCGGTCAGGGTGGCGGCAATGCCCGTTGCGATGGTATTGGCGTTTGCAGTTGCCGTTGCGCCCGTGTCGGTCGTGGCGGTGGCCGTGGGCGTTGGTGTGGCGGTCATAGAAGGAGTTGGGGTAACCAGCGCTTGTGTCTGGCCCGCTGTCGTCACTGTCATTATCGCCTTTGCTTCGGCTGTCGCAGTGATGGACGTTTCCGATAGCGCCTGCTCCAGCACTGCGGACGCTGCAATTTCGGTCAAATCTGGCGTCGGTGATAATGGCGCGCCGCCACCCGTCGCGGGCGTCGTGGGGGCGCAACCAGCCGTTATCATGCCGAACCACAAGAGCCATGCCGACAGCATACACCGGACGAAGAACCGGAAGGCTTGCGTCTGTGTTGTTTTGCTCATCTCTGCCCCTTTCCTGAAAGCAATTCATCTGTCAACGTGCGCAGCGAAATCCAACATCATAGTTGGCAAAGGTCGGTTCCAATTTTGTGCCACGATCAGCGGAACGCGCCCGAAAAGGAAAACCGAACCAGCTACCGCCGCGCAGCACATAGCGGTTTCCCTCGTGGCTTGACGTCCATTCGAACGCATTGCCAGCCAAGTCGTGCACACCCCAAGGACTGGCGCCTGCAGGATGATCGCCAACGGCAGCTGGATCGTCGGCGCCAACGTTCGCACGTTCAAGTTCAAGCCGATCTCCCCACGGATAGATGCGTCCGTCAGTACCGCGCGCAGCCTTCTCCCATTCCTCCTCAGTTGGCAATCGTGCACCAAGCCATGAACAGAACAGGGCAGCATCTTGCTGGCTAACTCCAACGACAGGACGCTCAGGCAAAAACAATGCTGGCGTGTAGGGAATGTTGCTGTCAGAGATGGCGCGTCCAGCTGGCGCGCAAGTGCCAGCATGAACGCGTGCTGCATACTCTGCATTTGTCACTTCGTACATCATGATCTTGAAGGCAGGCAGCCACACAGTCCGTCTTGGCAGTTCGTTATCGAACCAGTCCCACTGACAGTTGCCTTCCCATCGGTTACATTCCTGGACGGCAGACTGTAGGTCGGCAGCGTCACTGCCCATGATGAAGTCTCCCTCCGGTACTTCCACCCAGCGGACGACTGGATAGATGTTCGTAGCGGTAGGCACCGGGGCTGTCATGAGCGCGGCTTGAACCTGTACTGCAACCTGCGTCGCCATGGCCTCCTTGGTAGCTGCAACGTCACTCGTTGGCGTGAAGAAAGGGGTCGATGTCGGCGAAGGGAGAGGCGCAGGTGTAAATGTTGGCTGCGCCGTAAGGGTCGCAGCAACCGCCCTCTCAACCAAGACAGCAGATGCTGTGCTGGTTGCAGCAATGTCGAACGTGGCGATCACGGGCGCAACTGGCGTGCTGGTGGCAGGGGCGGGCGCGATGGAGAGTGGCGTCGCCATTATACCAGCCGGTTCGGACTCAGTCGCGGCCAAGGCCAGCTCCAGCACTGCGGCGGCTGCGGTAGCGGTCCTGTCTGGCGTCGGTGACAACGGCACTCCGCCACCCGTCGCCGGACCAGCAGGGACGCACCCAGCCGCCATCACGCCAAGCCACAAGAGCCAAGCCGGCAGCGTGTGCCAGCCAGTGACCCGGCGGACTTGTGAATGCGCTACAGTACCATCGCTCATCGTCTGCCTCCCTTGCCGCGTGTTTCACTCACCCAACACCGAAATGCCGAGGATGTTGATGGCAGGGTCCAAACTGCGCACCGTCTCAGCAGATCGATCGACAATCTCAATAGAAAGCTGGCGCCCATCGGACAGGCTTTCTGCCAGAGGCAAAGTGATCATGTCGATGATGCCAAGACCACCCAGGTGACAGATGGGCACGCGGCCAATAGCATCAGCACGACTGCCGTACTGGCAACGTTCCAGGCGATAAAGCCAAGCTGAGTATTGCGGTTCGTCATTTCATGCTCAATTCTCGATATAGACTGGCACCTGGCACGGCGCCGGGAAGTTTCCAGTACGGTCGACGACCGTCAACTGCAGGATGTATTCACCGTCGGCGAAGCGCGTCGTGTCGATCATTGCCAGGAAGCCGGTCGTGACCGGTACGTCGTTGTCTACGACAAAGCTGAATCGTCGTACGTCAGCTTGCCGCGGAGCGATCTCTAGTTTGTAGTAGCGAAACGCGGCATGTTCGGCTGTCCCATAGACGGGCACGTTGCCACGCAGCGTCTGACCGGGCAAAGGCGCCGTGATCAGGGCGCGCGGATCGCTGCATTGCGCAGAACGCGGCGTCACGGCCTGGGGCGCAACAAGGAGCACACGCGTCTCACCAGGGAGAGCATCGGCTGTTTGCGTCGCTCGCTGGGCAACCTGCGTGCGCAGACGGTCAAGCACCGGGAGCAAAGTCGCCATTCCCGGCGCGGGCGTGAAGGTAGCTGGCGGGACAGGCGTAGGGGTGGTCTCCGGTGTTGGCGTCAAGGGCGAGGACGGCTGCACGACGACCGGCCGCTGCACGGAGACGCTGCCACGCGGCGTAGGCGATGATGTCGGGCTGAGCGTGTCGCTCGATGCCCCAGTTGGCGGAGGCGTTACGGCGGGTTGCAACTGCGGCCACCACACAATTGCCACCCAAATCAACGCTGTGATGATCCCCAACAAGATCATCTTTGCCAGCCAGTCCGATGCCGCCAGCCGCGCCAGTATGCCGCGCGCCGCCACCTGCACCGTCACGGGTACCTCGTACGCTCCACCGTTGGTGACGATGTTGACAGTACTCACAGCGCGTTGGCCGGGTTCCAGAGCAGCGGCGTCCACCCCAATCAGCGTTTCCAGATAGCCGGCGTGGATCGCAGCGTCGCGAATCAGCAGCCAGGGGGCGTCGCTGTGCAGGCTGCCGGTCAGCAAACCTAAGCCGGCATTCTCGATAATCAGCGGCTGCGGCGCAACCCCACGCCGGCGCGTAAGCTGATAATCGAGAAGCTGTGGCTTTACCGTGAGCGTGGGCGGCAACCCCTCGGCACGCGCGGGTATACTCAGCGCGCCACCGTTCGTAGTGATCGACAACGTAGTCGTGTGGATGCCGGGGCCGAGCAATCGATCAGCAGATACCGTACAGTGCACCGTATGTTGGTTGGCGGTGAAGACTGGCTTGTCTAGCGTCAGCCATTTTTCGGGGCAAGCAACCTGACCGGCGAGTACCTGTTCGCCCGTGTTGCGCAACTCCAGCTTAAGTGTACGCGTATCCTTCGCCCGCAAAACACCGAAGTCCAGACCTGACGGCGCAACCGCCAAGGAGGGCGGCGCCTCGACGTACACTTCGACTGTGACCAGCGCCACACCTGCATTCGAGACCACCTCCAGAGAAGCCGTGTGATTCCGTCGGGCGGCAAGCGCGTTCGTGTCAGCCACAAACGACAAGGTGTTGCTTTGGAGCATTGGCGAAAGCAGCCAGTTTGCCGTTGTTGCGACCCGGCCACGGATCGAAGTCCCACGGGGCGACACCTCCAACTGAACCTGCTGCGCCATACGCCTACCGAGCGGCGTAGGGGGTAGCTTGACCGTGTAGTCCCTTTGCGTGAAACACGTCTGTTGTCTGGGCAACCATGCGACACTCTTGCATTTCGGACAGCAAGAATAGAGTCGTTCAGCCGGGGTTGCCACATCATGGTTGGTGAATTCGTGACCACAAAGCGCACACCGAAATATGCGGTGGCGATACCACTGCCGGCGACAACTGGGACATGTCTCCGGTACCGTCGATTGGTCGCGCGCTTGAGTCTTCCATTCGTGGCCACATTGATGGCAGCGACACTCCCTATCTTGGGGCAAGCGTTTATCATTGATAAACACTTCTCCCTTTTGCGCCAGGCTACTTTGTTCAGATGGAGATAGACGCTGCCGCCAACTGTGGACCTGGCTAGTTACGTAGCTGAAGCCTACTGCGCCGCGTGCCTTTAGCTTTGGGCCGATAGCCGCGGCCTGCGCTTTATCAATGCCCCGCACGTAGCGCGCCGGCGATTGCCACGTCAATACCTCAGCTTCCAACGCCGAGAGACTCTGTTCTTGTTGTAAGAAGCGAACCATCCCGGGGCGATCACGATCCGCGATGGGTTGAGTGACAATCACGGCATAGCTTTCATGCTGGCTGGCAGCGAATAGGGGTGCCGACGTCTTCCTGGGCGCGGGCGTACGCAATGCGCTCTCTACTAGTGCCAGCCGGAGTTCTGCCGCCGTACAGCGCCGCCGCACATCTTGTTTCACCGCCGCCGACAGCGCGTCGGCGAGACCAGTCGATAGCGTCGCCAATTGCGGAAAACTGAACGGATGGTCCTGCGGATCATCACCCGTGAGCACGTGATAGAGCGTTGCCGCCAGCGCATAGACATCCGATCTGGGTTCGGACTGACTCTGGTACTGTTCCGGCGGCGCGTAGCCGGTGGTGCCGAAAATGCTGCTCTTTTTGACGCCAACCTGACCATTTTGCTGCTTTGCCAGGCGTGCTTTGGCAACACCAAAGTCCACAAGCCACGCGGATTTCGTAGCGTTGTCCACGATGATGTTGGCGGGTTTGATGTCATGATGCACGACGGGCGGTTTCAAGCCCCCCAGGTACTCCAGGATTTCGCAAGTCTGGATGCCATACTCGACCACCTGGATGGTCGCCTGTTGCTGTCCGATGAAGTGATCGAGAGTGACGCCCTCGACATAGGCCATCACGATGTAATTATGCTGTCGTTCGGAGAAGTAGCTAAGCAGGTTGGGAATTTGCGGATGCTTGAGCTTTGCCAGCGTGCGCGCCTCATCCTCGAAACGCTGCCGCGCCTCCTGCACTTCCTGCGGATTGGCGGGATCAAAGTAATCCAGCATCTCCTTGATCACGCACAGGCGGTCAAATGCGCCCAGATCCTCCGCCAGGTAGATCATCCCCATGCCGCCCTTGCTGAGTGGGCGCAGGATGCGATAGGCGCGGTTGTGCACGAACGCGCCGGTCTGAAGGTGCTGCGGCGCGGGCGGCGCCCCGCTCAATCCCGCGCCGCAGCGCGCGCAGAACCTGGCGTTGCTGCGGTTCGAAGTGGAACAAAGCTGGCAGACAAAGGGGTGGCTCATCGCTATACATCTACCGTGTTCGCTTACGAAGTATCACCAACATTCCAATCGCCACCACTCCGAGTGGTGCGCTGCAAAGCTGTCGCGTGACCTCTTCCAGTTGGCGCGCCGTTTCATCCTCCAGGCGTCGCTGCTGTTCCGCGACAAAATCGCGCCACCAGGCATCGATTTCCTCAGTCCAGCGATCAATATTCTCCTCCAACTGTTGCTGCCATGCTTGTGTCTGTTCCTCCCAGAAGTCGTTCCACGCCTGTTCGGTCGTCTGTGTGGTTTGGCGCCAGGTATCGACAAGCCAATATTGGGTGTCACCTATCCAGCCCAACGCAACGAGAGCAAACTCATTCCTTTCCAAACTTGAAGCAGATTCCGATTTGAGGGAGATGCGTCCGGCTACCAGGCTGATGGCTGCATCTACGAAAATAGGATGACCAACAGCATCCTCGGCTTCCTGTTCAACACGAGTAGATATGTCACGCAAACCGCGCACCGCCTCACGCCACTGGTCACCCTGGATCCAGGCAATCGGGTTGATGACGGCCAGCCACCCTTCGCGCACCGTCGCCTCGACACCATCGGCGTATGTACGATACATCTGCGCGGCTGTAAGTGATTCCAACATGTATGCTGCCCGGTACTTGACGGCCAAACCGCCGTCATACGGGTTGTCGCCCAGAGCGTGCGCCTGCGCCGCTAATTGCTGACGACCGGCACGAAATTTTCGCCGCATTTCGTCAGAGCGTTCACCGGTCTTGAAATTGGTGTAGAGGTCGTCGAGTCCCATAATCAGGCTGCTTACGGTGAAGCCAAGAACCACCGATGACGCTGCGCCTGCCACCAGATGGCCTGTTGTACGTTTGCCGAATGTCTTCCATGACCACTTTACCCATGCGTCTGCAATTGCCTTCGCGCCCAATCGCACCGTCGAATTCCACGTCGTATCGCGGACAAATTGCAAGATGATCACCCCGCGGCGTAACCAGTTGTCGCGCACCTCTGCCTGGACAATGCCATTTGCGGTCAACTGATCCCCATCGAATGCCGCCCCATCTGCTGCAAAGTCGAGATAGTCGTTGAGCCATTGGGCGCGGTCATGTTGTAGCTCGGATAGCCACAGCAGTCTGACACTCAGTTCCAAAACATCCAGCGCGTCGAACAACTCAACCTGCTTCCCGGCAACCTCCACCGAAGATTGCACCTGATCGGTGACCGGCCTCCATTGCTCGAAGACATCACGCACACCTTTGGCAACATGTCGCACCTGACGACTATTCGAGAAACGCGCAGCTTCCAGCGTTTTATCGACGGATGCGATCACGCTGCCACTGGTTTCAACCGACCTGCGCAGCGTTTCTCCAAACTCCTCGATGTCATCAGCAGGCGCTGCGCGGCGTGTCAGAATCCCGCGCAGCGCTTCGGCGTTCTCCTCCGCGCGTGTATCGAAGAGAGCGCCGATCTGCTGCTCCACAAAGAATGGATTGCGCGTAATATTCCGGAACTCCTTGACAAACTCATCATCCACCAACCTCAGGTTTTCAGGCGTCTCCCCGGTGTACAGCAAATAAGCCGCGGGAAAAAGTCCAAAGATGATGCGCAACGTAACTTCATCTTCAACGACTTGGTTCCCGTTCACCGTCATCAGAAAACCCGTGATTTGCTGTTGCTGGAAGAAGTCAGGCGTCGCCTGATAAAAGATCCATGCATCCGAACGTCCGGTTGACGCTAACGTAAAGTAATATACGGTGTACTCATTTCCCATGTAACGCAGCGACGGCTGAACGGTGACCACCCGCTCGCCAGGACGCGCAAACAACGTCACATCGACGGCTGCTGCCTGACCGCTCGCACGACTAGGTAATCCCGCCAATACCACCAGAGCAATCAACACGATGTGCAAAGCATGTCGCATATTTACTACATCTCCGTGGACGATTCCACTAAACACAGGCTGGCCATAGCCTGCAAATACTCGATCTCAACGCGTCGACACCTTGCCAAAACAATTGGGAATGACGCCCGCCGGATACCAGGCTCTCCAGGATCCCTCAACAACGAAACTCTCCTGCAAGATCACAGCGCCATCAACCACGATCGACATCTCCCACTCGCCCGAATGGAGGCCATTTGGCTCGGTCAGCGTCACCTCGACGGTGCCGTCAGAAGGGCCGGGCCAGGTGCAGTCATAGCGCACCCACTCCCCGCGCCCGACCACCCGCCAGATGCGCTGATAGTGCGCGTTCGCCGGGATGCCGCCGTAATCATAGGCAACGTAGACTTTTGTCACGGCTTCAGGCACAGACCAACGTGCATTGACGCCGTTGGCAGCGCACGGCTCCAGGCAGGCGCGGAAGTTGCCGGCCCGTGGTTGTGGCGTGGGGGCGCGCTGCGCCGCCATCGTCGCCGCCACTGAAGTCGACACCTGCGCCGCCAACGCCTCAGAAGTCGCTGTCCAGCCTGGCGTAGCAGTAGGAAGAGCCGACAAGGTCGCCGCCACGCTCGTCGCCACCTGAGCGGTTTCAGCTGTCTGCGTCGCCCCCCAGTCCGGGGTGGATGAAGGAGTCACAGTGGAGGGTGGCATCATTGTCGCAGTCGGAATTGCCGCCAGCGTGGCCGCAACTAGTGTGGCGACTTGATCTGCCTGTGAGACGGATGGGGGCACATCTGCACCCGACGGAGACGCAATGGGTGTTGACTGTGCCGACAGATCGAAAGCGGCCTGGGTCTCAGTCTGCGCCGATGTCGCCTGTGCCAGCACACGATTCAGCATCATACTTGCAGCCGTGGCTGTCACATCAACCGAGCGCGGCGTTTTGCTTGTATCCACCGCATCACGGCCACAGCCGAAAAGGACGGCAGCGGCCACGGCAATGCACCCGATCTGACAAAGCAACGCCTTGCTGTTCATCGTTCGCCCGCGCTGTAATCTGCCATTACCGCCAACACACCAGCGATATTCTGCTCCCAATCAAGTTCATCGTGGGTGCGTAATTCCACCTCAATGGCCGGCACCCCTTGTGCCGCCAGCCAGTCGACGGAGTCGCCGGTGACAATGTAGCTGGTGAAGGCGGACTCATAGGGGTAGCCGGAGGCAGCCGCGTACACCTGTGCCAACGCCGTGCTAGGCGCAAAGCTCTCCTCGCAGCCTCCCGCAAAGACGCCTGGCACCGCACTGTGCCAAAAGATGACGGCTTGCACAGGTGGGTCGCGCAAGAATGCGCTCAGTACCTGCGTCTCCGGCTCCGAGTGTGGCGCCGCGCCCCCGCTGACCTCCGTCTTCCCCCATAGTCCGACCGGCGCCCAGTGGCAGTCCCAATTGCGATTGAGATCGACGCCGTTGCCGTTGAACCGCCCAGGCCGCGTGTCAGCCGCCACCTCAGCCACACTGAAACGACCAGGATGCCCCACTACCTCGACGACGCCATCTGGGTTGGCTGCCGGCACAATCTCGACGGTGGTGTTCGGGGGGATCGACGCCGGGTTCGCTGTAAGGTAATCGAGCACAGAGTAGGCGAGTAACACCGTGTTCCACTCATATCCGCCATGAATACCGCCGACGAACACGATGCGCGCCGAACCGTTACCGAGGCGATACACCTCCAGTGGAAGTCCCAGCGCCGAAAAGCCGATAGTCTGCGGCACGATAGCAGACGAGTTCGGCGTCTCCTCGGCGATTACAGCCAGCGTTGGAGCAGACGCTACCGATGGCGCGCACGGGATGACCAGACGACTGCCTTCTGAAAGCGGCCCCACCGGGTCAACACGGTTGACCGCCGCCAGTTGGCCGGTCGGGACCTCGAAGCGCTGCGCTACGCGCTCGATGGTGTCGCCTGCAGCAACCAAGTACTCGCGCGCCTGGCTGCACACAGTCTTCATGGACACGCTCACTGGCGTCGACACAACCGGCCGTAGATCTATGACTGTACCATCTTGCGTTGGAGTCGGGAATACAAGCAGTGTTGGCGTTGCGCTGGCACTGGCACGCGACGGACTCAGGCGCGGCGCCGACCAGGGCGGCTGCGGCCCCGGCAGCGCTGCACACCCCGCCAGCAGGGTGCTACCGACCAACGTCATAACTGCCAACGTCTCTATACACCAGAGGCCGGATGGGGCCAATCGCTTATCGCGCATACGCCTCCATCACGGCCAGAATGCCGCGCAGATTGAGCGGCCAGTCGGTGTCTTCGTAGTCACGCAACAACACCGAAGCGGCAGGGATGCCACGCTTGTCGAGTGAGTTGGCTGCATCGCCGTTGACGGGATACCACGCCCACGGATCGACCGTATAGCCTGTAGCGCCGCCGTAGATATCTGCCAGCGGCTGAGAGACCAGCGACCGCTCACCACAGCCGCCTGCCGATACCTGCCCTGTCTCCATTTTGGCTTCCCAAAAGATCACCGCCACCGCCCCGCCGCCGGTGATGTAATTCAACAGCGCCTGCGTCTCCATCTCCGAAAATGGCGCGCTGCCGCCGCTCACCGTGTGGTCGCGCCATTTCGCCTGCGCCTGCCACTCGCAATCCCAGTTGCGGTTGAGGTCGACGCCGGCCGCATTGAGCCGCCCTTCCAGCTTGCCGGGCGCACGCACCGCATCCGGGTTGGCGTTGAGCACGACAGCGAGCTTGACAGCATCGGGCACGGCCGCTGAATGGCTGCGAAAATAATCGGCGGCCTGTTGTGCCAATGCAGCCGTACTGGGTGCGGAGCCGGCGTGCAGACCACCTACAAAGATGATCCGCCGGTCGCCATTGCCGATCTCCACTACTTCAATAGGACGTCCGGCTGCGGATGTACCGATGACTTGCAGACGGCTGACTTGGGGCATCGCTGTAGCTGTGGCGGTAGCGGCAGGTGGCGGCTGCGCCGTCAGCGTCGCAGCTACAGCAGTCTGCAGCACCGATCTCTGCGCAGATTGCGTCGCTGCCAGGTTTGGCGTCACTGTAGGCTGGGCAGTCAGTGTCGCCGCAATCGCCGTTGCCACCTCATACGCCTGAGCAGTCGAGGTTGCAGCAAGATTGGGCGTACTCGTTGGTTGCGCAGTGAGCGTTGCCGCAATCGCCGTCGCCACTTCATGTGCCTGAGCAGTCGATGTTGCAGCCCAATCGGGCGTGGCTGTAGGCTGGGCGGCGAGGGTCGCCGCAATTGCCGTTGCCATAATGTATGCCTGCGCAGTCGATGTTGCAACAAGACCTGGCGAGACCGCGCGATCGGCCGTCTGTGTAGCCGATAGTGTAGTCGCATGAGCATCTGCCAGGGCTTCACTTGTAGTGGCTGCGTCAGGCGTGGCAGTCAGTGGCGGGATTGTTGGCGAAGGCACGAGCATCACAGTCGGCGCAACAGACGTACTTCTCGATGGTGTCACATCCGTTGATTGTTGTGAGATTGTCGTTGTCCCTTGTAGTGCACTGTCAATAATCGTCTTTGCGGCCACTGCGGTTGCATCAGTTTCGTGAGAGGGAGGGGTGCTGACCGGCGTTAGATCCCGCGACGATTGCGAAGAAGGGGAACAAGCACCAACGCAAGAAACGATTAGCAAGACAATCAGCAAGCCTGCTGTCCGTTCCATAAACATGCGCATCATGCCACTGCCCCCACTCATTCTGGCACGCCCTCGCGCTTTGCGATGACTGCCTTTTCCACGCGCCAGCGCTGCCCGTCGAAAGCAAGCTGATAGGCTACGTCTGCATCGAAGTACTGCTCGGCGACCAGCACGTCACCTGTAGGTTGGCGTGTGAAGGTTTGGATACGGTGACGCTCACGCGTAAGCAGCCTGGCGTTGGGGAACTCCAAGAGCGGCTGCACGATATTCAAGTCTTCAATAACGACTCGCTGAAACTGCTTGCGGTCGCGCAATTGCTGTACTGCGGTCTGCACCTGCACCAGTGCTTCCCCGACGGCAAACACCGGCATGGTTACCAGTACCTCGGCACTGTTGTCGTTTAGGCTCGTTGCGAACGCCGCCTCCTCGGCACGCCGGAAGTTGCTCACAATCGCGGCGTAGTCAGGCGTGGGAATGGGTGTTGGTGTGGCAGCAATGCCGGAGAGTTTTTCCCACGTAGTGACGATTGGCTGACTGTAGATGACGCCCGCCGGCCCTGCCGTCAGCAGAAAAAGCAAAAAGGGCAGCCAAATCAGACAGCCGCGCCGTCCGCGCAACTTCACGCGCCGGGTATTGCCTCTACTCATGCTCCGCTCCCTCTTCATCCAAGTTGTTCGCTGGTATCTTCCCAGAAAGGACCGCGCTCCACAGAGCGTCGAGGCGACGATAGGCTGCCATCTGCTCGGGACGGCCCTCGAATTTCGCTAGCAGATCAAGATAGGCAGCTTTGGTCTTTGTGACGGCTACCAGCAACTCCGTTGGCGCCAGCTGTGTCAAGATTGGACGGGCAGCAGTCTCCGCTAACCATTCCGCTTCCAGATTCGCCAGGGTCTGGCCGTAGACACCTACAAAGTCGCCGGTCGGGTAGAGCCGGGAAAAGGCTTCCGCGCCATACCGCTCGATCAAGAACTGAACGAAGCATCCTGCGGCATAGTAGTGCTCCAGATTACGGATGTGGCCTTGATAAGCCAAGCCTTCTGACACGTGCGGCAGCGCACCTTGCTGCGCATACGCTGCACAGAAGTCGTGTAGGGAGAGCAATTCATCGCCCACGGAGTCCAATCCAGCGTAGACCGCCAACCCTTCGCTGAGCATTACAGAACTGGGAACGCCGAAGGTATTCCAGGCAAACAAGTGCGTCAGTTCATGGGCGACGATGTACCGTTGCACCGCGCTGGCGCTACTGTTGTCCACTACGATTTGAAAGTAACGCAGCCGCGAAAAACTGTGCCCGCGTAGCGCTTGATCGGGCGCGGCAAAGAGCGTCCCGGCAACATAGACATCGAACTGGCCGTCAAGCGTAACGCCCAACATCTGCTCGTGATGGGTGAGAATTTGCGAAACGAGCGGCACCAGTTCATCCAGGGCCATGGCTGGTGGCGACTCCGGATCATAGTGCACTGTGAAGCGATCACCCGGCACGCTCGCAGGATACGCTACTGCGAGGTCGCTATTCAGCACGGCAAATCGGTAGGGCGTGGTCTGCGGATCGGGCGTTGTAGTTTCCGGCGTCGGAGCAACCATCAATGTGACTGATAGTGTCGCGGGTGCCGCCTGCGGCGTGGCAGCGATGGGCGGCGTGAAGGTTGGCGTTGGGAAACGGAATGCCTGAGCCGTGGGCGGCAGTGGCGACTCCGGTCGGGCTGTGAGCGCATCAACTTCTCTCGCGCATCCAGCCAGCAACCACATTGCCAGCAACACAACGCCAACCGGCCACGATTCATGATGCGGCGACGGATCGGCTGTGAGCGCATAGGACATTGACACGCCATGTATGCGGTTTTGCAAGCAATCCGGTCTACTGCGGTTCAGCATTGTCTGCCTTTCAATCAACGCATCGTGGGGATCAGCGCGACCAAACTGGCGCCCAGTGACTGTCGTCACGTAGCAGTACCCGCCGCTGGCCGCCGCTTTCATCCACTTCTTCGATCCCATTCTGGGAGTTGAACGCAATCCAACCGCTCGCGGACCACGTGGCGCGACCGGCGCCGTCGCCCGTCACGAGCAGATGTGGCACGCCGCCTTGCGCCGACACTATCCAGAGCGACTCGGCTTCGGCCGTTGTTGGACCGGTGGTCGCATGGTAGACAATAAAACGGCTGTCGGGCGACCAGGCTGGAAAACGGCAATTGGCGGCGCAATCTGTCAATTGGCGCGTTGTACGGCTGGCGAAGTCATACACATAAATTTCCCAGCCGTTATTGCGATCCGACATGAAGGCCAGCCGTGTGCCATCGGGCGACCAGGCCGGTGTGCGCCCCGAAATGCCGAGCGGTGTCTCGCTGCCGCCAATCAAATCCACTACCCATAGCTCGCCGTCGACGTTAAATGCGTTTGGCGCACAATTGCGCCGATAGACCAACTGTCGACCGTCGGGGGCGCTTTCAGGCTCGCGTTCGTCGCAGGTGGAGGCTGTGATCGGCTGCGAAGCGCCACTGCCTACGTCCACGACATAGAGATCGTAATTCCCTGCGCAATCACTATGATAAAAGATACGCTTGTTGTCCGGCGCCCAACCAGGCTCCGCCTCGTCGCAATTTTGATCGGCAATGCTGCGATCCGTGCTACTGGCAGGATCAAAGACACGGATGTCAGCGTTGCGCACATTACCGTAGACGTAAGCCAGGAGCGGAGCGGACGCGGGAATCGGGGTTGCAGTGGGGCGCATGGTTGGTGAAGGAAGTGGAGTTGCAGTTGGGCGCGACGTCGGTGAAGGAGTCGGAGTTGCGGTGGCCGTTGGCGCTTGAGCCGTGAGCGACGCTTCGACTGCTACAGCCATCTGGGTCGCCAGTGTTATTTCAGTTGCATGTGCTGCCAACGTTGCGGCTACACCGGTCGCCAATATTACGGCCTGAGCGGCAGACGTTGCCCCCAAGTCGGGTGTCGCGGTTGAAGTTGGTTGTGGAGTCGGCGTCGGCAGTGATGTGGGTGTGGGCATTGGTGTCGCGGTGACCGTTGGCGTGGGCTGCGGGGTCGGCGTCGGCAGTGGTGTGAGTGTGGGCACTGGTGTGGTGGTGACCGATGGCGTCGCGCCAGGTGCTTCTGGCGGAAGATCGGCGGGGGGCATATCCAGCATGGACGCCGGCGTCTGCGTGGGTGCGACCGGTTGGAACTCAGGCGTTGCAAACAAGCTGGCATCAATCGTCTCACGTGCAGCTATGGCGACCTGATCGACGGTGGGCGTCGCTGGCGGCACGCCCACCGCCGGGCGCTCACGACAGCCAACAATCAAGCCGGCGCAGATGAGCAGGCTGAGATATGACCAGAAGCCATGCACTGATGGACCCGTCACGGCCACAGAAAGCTCTCCCGATTGATGGCGCCGATCACGCCGTTCACATTGTCAACCCACACATGCGTCTCCTCGCTGCGTGTGAAGAGACTATACAGCGCATGCTGCTGATTATCAGCCAGCCGGCCTTGCCGCCCCTGGATCAGACGAATGACGAGTTGACGGAAGGGGGATAGGTTGGCCAGCCCCGGATCGCTGCGATAAGCATCCAACCGTCCGGGACCAACATCCTTCGTCAGCCAGTCTCCCCACACCTGATTGACGATGGCATTGGCACGGTCACCGGCATCGTTGCGTCGCAGGACATCAGACATTGTGCGCGTGGTAATGCCCAGGTTGGGCAACTGAAATTCGCCCAGGTGGTCAATCAGCGCCATGATGAAACGATCGCGATCCGCAGCGTAGTTGGCCGACACCCACGAACTTTGAGCACGCTGGCGCAGCGCTCCCGCCAGGTCGGCGTAGGGCGACGAGACCGTCGGAATCGGCGTCGAAGTCGACGTTGGGATACGGGTCGGCATAGCCGTGGCCGTGCGGGTTGGAGCCAGCGTCGGCTGCGCAGTCAGAGTCTTGGCAATAGCGGTCGCCAGCAGTACGCCCTGCGTAGCCGCAAAATCTGGCGTCGGTGTGGAGGTAGCTTGCGCAGTCAATGTGGCCGCAACCGCGGTTGCCATCGCTGCCGCCTGCGTGGCTGCAAGATCAGGCGTCGGTGAGGGCGTAGCCTGCGCAGTCAATGTGGCTGCAACTGCGGTTGCCGTTGCTGCCACTTGCGTGGCTGCCAGGTCAGGGGTCGGTGTAGGCGTAACCTGAGCGGTCAATGTAGCCGCAACTGCAGTTGCCATATCGGCTGCCTGGATTGTGGCCAGGTCTGGTGTGGTAGTGGGTGTCACCTGCGCTGTCAGGTTTGGTGCGGCAGCAGTCGCTATTTCTTGCACGGCTTGAGTGGCAGTGGCGTCTCGATCCGGTGACGGAATAGTCGTCACGACAGGAGTGGCTGTGGCCGGTATTTCCGATGGCGTGACGTCAGCCGGGCGCGCTGCGGGCGTCGGCGTATCAGGATTGCCGCCCAGGAGCACCGCGTCGATCGTTTGGCGAGCTGCCACGAGTGCGACATCCGGCGTGAGCGTGACACCTGGCGCGGGCGCACTGAAACACCCTGCCAACATGGCGGATATCGCAAGTGCGATAAGGGCTTTCATTCGGCATGCCATCCACTACACCTTGGCTTCCTGCTAAACAGGTTGGCGACCGTATCCGCTACTCAATCTGAAGTTCCAGCAATTCCGGTGCTACCCCTGATACTCTGCGCTGCTTCTTGGCTACGCGGATCGGAATAGCGGCTTCCTGACCGGCAAAACAACCAAATTGCGGC
>Ga0209607_1002239_pt1 | contig 15560 bp, 11 predicted proteins | sample AD_UKC117_MetaG_FD_184413 | JGI IMG/M metagenome (GOLD analysis project Ga0209607, IMG submission 184413) | Active sludge microbial communities of municipal wastewater-treating anaerobic digesters from Hong Kong - AD_UKC117_MetaG (SPAdes)... | ecosystem: Engineered > Bioreactor > Anaerobic >... | reverse complement strand
TAATTCGATAAAGGCATAAATAGCATTTACTTTTGTCCAAATACTGGTTTTATTAATATCACTGTTTATTAATGATATTATGGTTTCTTTTAAGGAGACTTTTTCGATAGGGTAATAATTTTGTAACTGCCTTACCTTTTCGTTTAAAGAAATATCTTCAACTATCGGGAATAATTTTGGCTTAAGCTCTTCATTTATAAACAAATCGAGTAATTCGAGAGCATAACTAATACCTTCCGATGTTCCCGATTCCAGATTTTCTTTCACGTGCATTATCGATTTAGCATCATAAGCTAAGGACAATAGCATATAAAGCAAATTAAAATTGCCCGACAAGTCTTCATCGAGGGCTGCTTTAAGTGGTTCAAAACCTTTGTTTTCGTTAAAAGTTGATTTTATGGCAAGATGATATGCCATTACTTTAATATGTTCATCAATAATTTGATGAATAACAGTTTTTCCTTTTTCGTCGGATTTGTAATTGATTTTATTTAATGCATTTAAAATATTCTTTAAAACCTCCTGGTTTGAATACTCCAGTTTTTTAAGCAACATATTGGTTGCTATTGGCGAAGCTATTTGCTCCATAAGATTTATAATACGCAATTTTACCCTTTGGTCGACTCCAGTTTTATAAAAATACTGATCTATTGCGGGCAATGCATCGTTTCCAAATTGTTTCAAAGCATCATGGGCATAAGGTATAAGTCCCGGCGCATCCAGATACTCGCAAATTATTGAACAAAAGGCTCTGTCTTTTGAGACTACTGCGGCTTTAATTGCTGCTACTTTTACCTGAAAATTAATATCGCGCAAAAGAGGCTTTAAGTATATATACCATTCTTTTTGGTAATATTTTCCTAAAAGATAAGCTGCTACAATCTTTTCATTCGTATTTTTTGAATTACTCAGGGCAAGAATCTTATCTATTCCAGGCGATTTATCTATTTTTAAAAGATTTCCGGAATATTTCTTTTCAAGAATTTGATCTGCTTCCTTATTATTCCCGGCAATTTGTATAAATGTTTCATCTAATGGAAGGTAATTCATTTTTTCCAACACATAATCGCATATAATTTGATTTTTATTATGCGTAACAATATGAAAAAGTGAATTATATCTTATAGGATGCAATTCGCCTGCAAGCTCAACACCATTAATAACAGCCAACTCATTATCTGAGTTTAGTATTTTTTCTTCAACAACTTGCACTAACTCAATATTAGCTGATTCTTGTGTTTTATACTCGGCCAGCGATTTTTGCAACGAAAGTTTGTACTCACTATATAACTTGCGGGCTATAATAAACCAAACCAATAAAATAATACATAATGAAATAGAAAAATGAATGAGTTTAAAAAACTGGAATAATCCAAGAACTGCTAAAATTAAACCGGCGAATAGGGCAGCAATTTCATTAATAGTACCATCAACATACGCCTGAACATCATATCGTATATCTGCTTTTAAAGATTGATACAATATTTTAAAAGAAGGTACTTCAATACCATCTTTTAAAGCTTTAGAGAACAAACGGCTTAGAGCTATGATTAAGAAAAAGAAGATAAAACTCGATGAAATACTTGTATATCCTCCAAAACTACCAACCAAAACTGCGATAATTGTAAATATACCTAATAAAAAAGGAGATATTAAAATGCTTAACTTTAAGCCATAAGCTTTCATTAATTTACTATAAACAAATGTTTTAAACAAAAATGTGAATAAAAGTAAGCTTCCTGTAAAAGCACCAAGAAATTCTGTAAGGTCGTTGTGGTCGGGATAGTTTTCTTTTGTAACCGAAAGAAACGAAAACTGAATAAAAAAAGCAGCAAGCATCGACATAATAACAAAAATAGCCATATGCAATACATACTTATTTTTAAGTAACTCAGGTAATCGTTTTTGCTCCTTGGTTTCTTTTAAAACCTGCTGATTTAGATTAAACCTAAGCGAAATAATAATTTGAAGAATAAGTGCAATGGCAACACTAACAGAACTTAACAAAAGCAGGTTTTTTTGTTCGAATCCGAAGGTAACCAACACCGGTATAGCAAATGTACTAAGAATTGCACCGAATATTTGCCCGCTGTCTATTAAACCAAATAATCTTTTCCCTTGACGTAATGAAAAAATACGGCCTGCAACACCCCAAAAACCCAACAGGGCTATAATATTAAGGGGGCCCATCATTATTAATAATAAAAAAACTAACCAGTTACTACTTGTTACCTCAAAGAGCAAACGTATAATAGCTACCGAAACCGAAATAAAAACCAGGTTAATAAAAGCTAACCTGGAAAAAGTAATTTTGTTTTGTAAACGAGCATAAATCGTTGTTAGTATAATACCAACCAATCCTGAAATTACATAAGCATTCGGAATCATTTCGGCAGGGTAAACTCTTAAAAACATAGCATGTGCCCCAACATCGAAAGCTCCATAAAAAATACCAAGAAATACCGATTGAAGAAGTAAAAGGACTACGCTTGCCTTTTCTTCTTGTTCAATATTAAATAAAGCGTAAACGTCCTTTTTCATTTATTTATATTAAGAAAGAATGAATATATAAATCCAATAAAAGCAATAAGCATAAAACTTTTTTAAATGTACTAAATCTTTTTTTAAACAGTATGAATTATAATTGTTTTTTTATCAATATATTACTGTTAATAAATAAATTAATGTTTATTGTGGATGAATGAATAAACATGTATCCTTTATTTTGCGTTACTTGCAATAAAACTTGAACAACGTAATATTCTTATTAGTATAATCATCTAATTTTGATATAATTAAAATCTATTTATCTTTATATAATATTAACTATAAAAAATATGTTTACTGAAATTATATCGGTTGATAAATATAAAGTCCGCAGAGAGTTTGTTTTTGTCATATTATCAGGCCTTTTTGTTGGTTCCTTAGCCATGTTAAACATTTTGGGTCTTTCTCGTTTAATTGATTTATCATTTACTATAAATGGGACTAAAATACCTTTATTGGTTTTTGTAGGCGTATTGCCCTATCCAATAACTTTTTTATGTACCGATTTTATCAGTGAGTTGTATGGCAAGCGAAGGGCAAATATGGTAGTTTGGGTGGGTTTATTAATGAATATGTGGGTGCTGTTTATTCTCTGGTTTGCAGGTCGTTTACCCGAAAACCCGCAAGTAAACAGCGATGCTTTTTTCAGAATACGTGAACTAACCTTTGGAGCTACTGCTGCTTCTATGATTGCTTATCTTACTGCACAATTTGTAGATGTACATGTTTTTCACTTTTTTAAAAAGCTTACCAAAGGAAAACATCTTTGGTTGCGCAATAATGGTTCTACATTAACCAGCCAACTTATTGATTCGGTTGCAGTGGTTTTAATTACATATTACGGTGCAAAAGCTATTGATTTACACCCGGACACACATGTATATTCATTCCTTTTTATGCTTATTGCTTCTAATTACTTTTTTAAAATGGTATCTGCCCTACTCGACACAATACCATTTTATATCGGGGTAAAGTGGCTTTCTAAATATCTGAATATCGATCCTGTAAAGGAATATCATACTGAAAAATATGAGAAGGAGTAAATAACTTGACGTGAGTTCGATGTAACTAATAATTTATATTACTAATTGCCAATATTTTACAACTTTTATATAATTGGAAAAATGGATAGTTGGAAGAATGAAAGAAAAAGTTCGGGAGATTCTGATTTTCTATTATTCCAATATTCCACCTGATTGCTTAGTTACTTAACAATTGAAAATTAAGATGATAATCTGTTTTTATCTCGATCTGACGTTAACTTAATAATTATAATCACCACTACCTTTTTTTTCCATCCACCATTCATTTACTTTGTTTAGGTCGGTATTTTTAGGCCTAATTTTTTGATGTATTTTCCTGGTAGTTTTACGTTTAATTTTTCCACTTGTAACAATTTGCTCACCAGCGTCCTTTAAAGCTGCCATTACCTGCTCAAACTTTTCAAATAAAAAAGGATTACCATACAATCCAACTGCCGCTGTGCGGTATATTTCGCCAACCACCGGGCAATGCCTGTTGTGTGCCAAAGCTTTAAAATATTCACTAACTGGTTTAAAATTAACCATCTTAAAAAATCCACAAACCGAAAACACAACCATCGACTGGTTTTCTTTAATGTATTTTCGCGGATGGCGCACACGGTTCATGCCTTGTATCATATATGGATACGCACGTGAAACAGACCTGTCGAAATAATTTTTAAGTATTCCGGGTATACTATCTGTATAAATTGGGAAAGCATATACTAGTAAATCTGCATCTCTTAGTTTTTCTGCTACCGTATGGAAATCATCTGAATGGTGATAAATACATTGCTGTGGATTATCCATCCAGCAAGCAAAACAACCTTTGCATGGATTAATTTTGTACTTTTCGAGGTAAACCACTTCTACATGTGATTTTGTATTCATCCCTTCAACAAAAGCTTGTAAAAAGAAATCGGTATAACCATTTTTACCCCTTGGAGATGCATTTAACACCACTATCTTTTGCGGTATTTTCCAGTGTTTCCTTGGATTTTTTTCAAATTTCGAAACCGGGTCGGCAGGGATTGTAAGATTGTTTTTAAAACTTTTTTTAGGTAAAACATCAAAAAACTTAGTATCACCCTTAAACTTTAATTTACCCGAAATTACACCCCAAACAGGGTTAAGCTTCCCTCCTGCCAAATTTAACCAATCGTAAAAAGAGGATCTTACAGTAACATTAGCGTTTTCTGCAATACCTTTAAAAAGTTTTAAATCGTTCAAATCAGATTTTATATAACATTCGGTTACCGAACCATTATGCTTTAGTAAAAATTGTATAATGCCTTCAGCTTTTTTCGGATGGTTGGGATACATACTCTGTAATTTTTCCACCATCTTTTCCATAATAACCAGCGGCGATAAGGCTTCTTTCATCATTTAAGTTTTTAGTCTAACGAATTAATCTTTTATTTCCATCCGTTTAATATGTGGAACATATTTCATATCAGTTACTAGAATGTGATTTAACAACCACTGTTTTAGAAAATTAAGTGTTTCTATGCTTATGGTTACCTTATTCAGTGCAAATTCTGATTTTAATTTTGCCAGTTGATCAATAAATCGCTGATGTTCTTCTTTATGTTGATTATATTCATTAAATGCATATTTTATCATCATTTTTTCTTCTTCAAAAAAATGTTTTTTGGTATAATCGGTAAGGTGATCAAAAATTTCATCAAGATGTTTTTTAGCTTTTCCCTGTTGCATTAAGGTAAAAAGTTCGTTAATTATAATTACCAACCCTTTGTGTTGATTATCAATTTCTTTAAATCCTGTTAAATAATTATCTGTCCACTGTATTAATTCCATTTTAAAAATTTTTAATGAGTAAGATGTCAAAACTACTAAATTAGATGAATAATATAAAGTTTTACATTTTTAACCTGCATTATTCAAAAATAATGTTGCTAATATAAAAACAGATTAAAAAAAATTAAGAAATTTTATTATTGAAGTTTAATGAATATAGGATTTTATTGTTTTCAATAAACTTTCAGCAGCAATTGGTTTTGAAATATAATCGTTACAACCAGCTTGCAACGATTTTTTTCTATCGTCGGACATAGCATTTGCTGTTTGGGCAATTATCGGTACATGTTGATTAAACTTTCGTATCTCTTTTGTTGTGTCGTTTCCATCAATACCGGGCAATTGAATATCCATCAAAATAAGGTCGAAATATTCATTTTTTGCTAACTCAATGGCTTTTATTCCTGTTTTTACATGAGTTAATCTGGCATTTGTATCTAATAATAACTCATTAATATACTGATAACTTATTTCATCGTCTTCAACAACCAATATTTTCTTGTCTGTCCAGTCTTCGGATTTGTTTATGTTTACTGAATGCTTTTTTTCTATTGCGGGATTTTGAAATTTAGCAGGAATTTCAACTAAAAATAAAGACCCTTTAACTCCATCAGACTCAACAGAAATGGTTCCTCCCAATTTATCTACCAATCCTTTTGAAATAGACAAGCCCAGTCCCGTACCACCATATTTTCTGGTATTTGAATCATCGGATTGTCTAAATCGTTCAAATATTATTTTTTTGTCTTCATCTTTAACACCAATTCCAGTGTCTTTTACAAAAAGCTTTATTTTATTTTGGTTGTATGTATACCCAAATTCAACCCGCCCTTTTTCAGTAAATTTAAAAGCATTGCTAAGCAAATTTGTCATTATTTGCACAAGTCTTGTTTTATCAGAAATAATAAAATCCGACCCATTTGGTAATCCCTTATGTGTTCCAAGATTAATGTTTACAAGCTCAATTCCAAAAAATGCATACAATTCGTCGATCATTTCGTTTAACGAAAAAACATGATTATTAATATTTACCTGGTTTGATTCAATCTTTGAGATATCAATAATATCATTAATAATTTGCAATAACTGTTTTCCTTTATTTATGATTATTTTAAGATACTCCTCCCTTTTTTCGGCCTCCAGTTCTCTGTCTTGAACTAGTTGAGCAAAACCTAAAATACCATTCATGGGAGTGCGTATTTCGTGCGACATATTGGCTAAAAAGGCCGATTTTAATTTATCCGAAGCTTCTGCCCGCTCCATGGCTTGTAACAAGCTTTTTTCGTCGGCTTTACGCTGAGTAATATCTCTAATAAAAGAAATTAAGAAAATTTCCTTGTTTATTTCAATGTTTGACAAACTTATTTCGGCAATGAATTTTTCACCATTATAGCGCAAATGTGTCCATTCAAAAAACTGTGCTTCACCATGAATACTTTTTCTAATAATTTCAGAAGCTTTTATTTTGGAATTTTCACCGTTATCCTGATATTCCGGGGAAAAGTCAATAACGCTTTTTCCTATTAATTGATTTTTTGAGCATTTAAACAAGTCAAGCGCGCTGCTATTGCAATCCGCGAAATATCCATTTTTTAGAATTAGAATACTATCACTGGCACCATCAAACAATTTTTTATACTTTTTTTCAATTTCTTCAAGTTGCTTTTCCTTTTTTATCCCACGTCGTATTGTAAAAGCGAATACTATTAAAATGGTAATTGTGATTAAAAAAGTAACGGTAATCAGTTTGTTTTTCATGCTGCCAATCTCTTCTTCAATATCCGAAATATACACTCCGGTACCTATTATCCAATTCCATGGCTGATAAGCCTTTATAAAAGAAATCTTAGGTTGTATAAAGGATGAGTCATCTTTTAACTGCCACTTATAACTTAGAAAGCCCTCATTATTATGCATAACAAGGTCAACCATTTCATTAAAAATATAACGATTGTCCTGATTGATAAAGTTGGAAAGGTTTTTATTGTTTAACTCGGGCAAGTATGGGTGCATAATCATATAAGGGCGAAAATCATTAATCCAGAAATAATCTTTTTTTTCTTTCCCATAACGTATCTGGCTAATGGTATTTATTGCCATTTTTTGCGCTTCATCCAGGTTCATATTACCCTCAATCACTTGCATATTATAAAATTCAAGAATATTCCAAATGGCGTAGGTTACTTCCTTTATAGTTTCTTTCTTTCTATCGGTTATGCTTTTTTCAACCAAAGGCATAAAAAAGAAAATCCATGTAAATACATATAAAATGAAAGTGAATAATAAAGGTAGTACAAGATAATGTATGGGTTTATTAATAATTCTCACGGTCAAAATTTTTATGACTATAATTACCTACTTTCCTGATTTGTCCTGTTACAGTAATTATTAATAGATATGATCAAGCTTCAGAAATGGAAGATACTAAATAAAAAGTTTGGAATCAAATTAAATAATATGATATAAATTATATTAGAATCTTAAACCGTTTAATGTTTTTTTTGTTATAATAAACAAAAAAATATAATGAAAAAGATACTAACTATTTCAATTTTAATAATTGGTTTCCAAAGCTGTATAAACCAAAAAGTCACCGAAAGCAACATTTTTAATCCGGTTAAGGAATTTGAGCTAAACAAAAATTTCGAATTTAATCGCCAGTTTTTTGAAACATCCGATTCCGTTCTAATCGAAAGCTGGTATTTAACCGAAGGTGGTGCTAAATTTAATCTGATATATTTATCGGGTAATGGAAGTAATGTTCGATCGGCTGTGCCTTTCTTTAACCAGTTAGGCGAACAATTTAACCTTAATATATATACATTTAACTACAGGGGTTACGGATTAAGTAATGGAGAGCCCTCGGTTAAAGGCATAGTTGAAGATGGGAAATCTGCTTTAAGCTATTTTTATGATAAAATAGGTGACAAAGACTTACCAACCATAATTTTAGGCTATTCTTTGGGTGGTTTTGTTGCAATGAATTTGTTACAAACAAAGCAAATTGATAAAGCGATTATTATGTCTACGTTTACATCGATAGAGGAATTAGAAAAATACCTGCTTAAAGAAGCTCTGCCCGGAGTAGTTCGTCCGTTTTTAAATCTCGAAATTGATTCTTCAATCTATCAATTAGATAATCTGAAATTGGTTGAAAATAGCAAAATTCCCATTTTATTTATTCATGGCGAAAAAGATGATTTTATACCACCCAGTATGAGTTATAGTCTTTATAATTTAAGTCCTTCGGAAGACAAATACATTAGAATTATTGAAGGAGCCGACCACAGAATGGTACTAAAAGACACTGAAAGTAATAAATTGGTTGTTGATGAAATCAGAAATTTTTTGCAACTTTAACCCTAATAAAATAGAAGAGTATATGAAAAAAATATTGTTTTTATTAATATTAACTATTGTAATATTTAATATTAAACCTATGGTAGCTCAAGAAAATAATATGAATAATTTAAATCCTAATACAGCTCTGCTGATTATAGATATACAGTACTTTTATTTCCCGGATGGTGCTGTACCTCTTGTAAATCCTGAAAAAGCAGCTTTAAATGCACAACATTTACTTAATTATTTTCGTGAAAACAAACTTCCGGTAATTCATGTTAAACACATAGCAAAATCGGGGGCAGAAATTCACGAACTGGTTGCTCCTCTTGAAGGAGAAAAAGTAATAGCTAAGCAAAAAGCCAACGCCTTTGTTGGTACGGATTTACTGGATCATTTAAAATCAAAGAATATTGAAAATCTTATTATATGCGGCATGCAAACTCATATGTGTGTAGAGGCAGCCACACGTGCAGCAAGTGATTATGGATTTAACTGCACTGTTGTTGAAGATGCCTGTACAACCCGCGATTTAAAATTTGAAAATATTACCATTAAAGCCGAAGATGTACATTTTTCAACATTAAGTGCGCTTAATGGCACTTATGCTAAAATTCTGAAAACGAATGATATTGTAAATAAATAGGAAATAAAAAAAGCTTGTATTGATTAAATACAAGCTTTTTTTATTATGGATTTTGTTGTTCCAGTATATCGGGAGTAAAATTAAACCTCTCCAGAATTGATTCATCATTTAGTTCTTTTGATAATGCCTTTAAGAAACTAGGAGGCACATCGAAAATATCCAATATGAGCAAACCATCCAATGCATCATTAAACTTAGGGTCGATATTAAATCCTATAATCTTGGCATTTAACTGCAAATATTTCTTAAGTAATATCGGAAATTTATATGTAGATTCGATATCGTAGATTAATTTATCAAGTTTAGACACATCCCCGTTTTCCGCATCGGTTAAAACGTCTTTTTCAATTGCAGGATTATCGTCTACGACAAATTTTTTCCTCGATTTTATAAACTTAGCCAACTCATCGTTATAGTGGTATTTCTTAACAAACTCGACGATTAGCGATTTTGAAAATTTCGAAAAATCGTTACTAATGCTTACGGGGCCAATTAAATAACGGTATTCTGTATTTTTCAATAAGAAAAACAACAAGCCTTTCCATAAAAGAAACAGTGGCAATGGTTTGCGTTGGTATTCCTTTACAATAAACGAACGGCCTAACTCAATTGATTCACTTAAATAAGATCCAAATGATTTCTGAATTTTAAATAAGGAAGTAATATAGAATCCATTTATTCCATATTGGGCCAAAATATCCTTTCCTTTTCCAATGCGATAAGCCCCTACAATTTTGTTTTCTTCTTCGTCCCAAATCACCAGCTGATGATAATAAAAATCGTATTCATCAATGTCGATACTGCGATTAGTACCCTCACCTACTTCGCGAAACGTAATTTCACGCAATCTGCCCAGTTCATGCAACAGGTTTGGCATTTCAGTAGATGGAGCACACAATACTTTAAAATTTTTATTCTCGAATAGCAAATACTTTTCAAGTAAATATTTTAATTCATTTTCCAGCATTTGCTTGTTTCCTTGTTCTGCAATAGGTTCTACCTTTTTAATTTTTGGTTGAAACGATGGAATATAAAATTTCTTTGCCTCAAGTGCTGTACCTAATGCATAAGTTCGGGCTCTAAGATATCTTCCGAAGTGTGAGATGTCAGTAAATTCGTCTTGTTCTTTTACCGGAATAGGAGAACCAATACGTATTTTAATGGTTTTATTCTTTTTATTAAAAAGCTCAGATGGGAGTTTAGCTGTCCTCAATATGGGATGTATCTGTCCTAATATATGAAATAACCTGCTATTGGTACCATGAAAGTAAACAGGAACAATTGGAACTTTTGCTTTTTTAATAAACTTTAATATAGAAGGCTGCCATTCGCGGTCTTGAATTAAACCAGAATCAACCTGATACGAAGAAACTTCACCAGCAGGAAAAATAGCCAGAGAATTTCCATTCTCGAGGTGTTTTAATGAGTTTTTTATTCCTAAATAGCTCGATTTAACCTCTCTACGCTCTTCGAATGGATTAACCGGAAAAATTAAATCTTTTATAGGTTCAAGCTTTTGCAATAGGAAATTTCCCATAGCTTTAAAATCTGAACGTTTTTCAGCAAAAATCTTTAATAAAATTAAAGCATCAATACCACCAAATGGGTGATTTGCCACAACAATAAAAGCCTTATTTTCAGGTATTTTTTTAAGATCTTCTTCGCTTACCTCGTAAGTAAATTCAAGATTCTCTATAATGGATGTAATAAAATCAATACCTAATTTATCGCGTGTTTCAGAATAAAGTTTGTTTATTTTATTTAACTTAAATAATTGCATCAACAATTTTGCAATAACTTCACCACCTATCTTATCCAGGTTAATTGCTTTTGAAACATCTTTTGAACTTACTAAATGCATACTTTTATTTTAAGTTATAATACAAAAATAAGCTATTAATTTGAGATTTTATAAACGATACGTTGCTGCCCGTTAAACTAACTGATAATCTTATTATTATTTTTTATGAACAGTTCCAGATTACGCAACCATACAGCAATAATAGCAACTGCAACTCGCGGGAAAATTAACCAGGGCATTGAATAGCCAAGTGTTAAAAACAACAAAGGATCTTCTAATTGCGAGTGCGATAGTGAAATATGATGATTTAATTTATCAGCCTGAGTTTTATTCATTTTTCCATCGTTTACCTGACTAATCATAACAGCCGAACCATATGCTAAACCCAATGTGTTTGCAACAATCCACGAGAAAGTTGTTTCTTCGGGCAAGCCAAACAATTTCATTAAGGGCTTTAAAGGCCGCTCGAGCCATTTTATTAAACCAAACTCCTCGAGTATTTTCTGAAGTATTAAAAGTAAATTAACCAGTATAAGAATTTTTAAAACGGTTTTACCGATAACATAAAACCAGCTGATTAAAACTTCTGAAAATATTTTATTATCGGCAACTGATATATAACTTTCAACCGAAGAACTACCGGGCATAATTTTATTTAACACCCATCCTGCTAAAAAACTGGCAGTTAATCGCAGTAATAACATACGTACGGGCTGCGAACCTGTTTTTTTAAGCACTGCGGTTTCAATTATAAATCCATGAGAAATTAAGCACATAACTGCTATAATAGTGCCATCGCGAACCGGCAACGATAAGGCTGTTAATACCGCAATAACCGAATAAATATTGGTAAAAACGCTTGTTATTATTATAATTGCTGCTACACCCGGCAAACCTATAAACTTAAAAACCGGAGTAGTGTATTGTGCAATAAACTCCAGTCCACCAAAAAAATCAAGCAACATAACACCAAATGATACCGGTATGGTAATCTTTAACAACCAAATGGCTGTTTTTAGACCCTGTGGTAAGGCTGTTTTAATACATTTCTTAATTCTGAGTAAAATACTATAAGGCTCATTCTCAACAACTGTGTGTTTCATAAAATCGGTAAAGTTAAGCCGCAAATGTAATTACTTTTCTTAAGTTTTAAAATGTATAAAAATTGAATTATTTTTTAGAATATTTTATTTATATGTTCGAATATTTAAATTTTTGATTATTTTTGTCGAATAATTTTTTAATATATTCTAATTTTAATTTATCATAATATGAAAACAAAAGGGTTAATTTTATCAGGAGTACTAATACTTATAGTATCAATTGCATCGGCTCAATTAAAATTTGGTTTAAAAGAAGGTATCAATTTTAGTACACAATCGGAGCTAGGTATGTTATGGGATAATAACGATATTAAAACCGGCTTTACCATTGGTGCGGTTGTTGATTACAGGTTTCATCCAATTATTTCTATTCAGACAGAAATAAATTATAAAAGTGAAGGATTAGCTTATGAAAGATCTGAAGCTAATTCGAAAAAAGAGTTCAAAAGAAACTACGATTATTACAGCATTCCACTATTAGTTAAAGGCAGATTTAGCGAACAACTAGGTCTAAATGAAAAATGGAGTGTATCATTTTATGGTGGGCCATATTATAGTTATTTACGTTCTGCCGAAGCAGAAGTAAAAGAAAACGGTATTTCTACTGTTTCTGATTTTGAAGATAATTCGAATAAATCGGATTGGGGCTTTATTTTTGGTTTGGAAACTTCAAGGAATTTTACTGTTGGTGAATTGTTTTTTGATTTACGTTACGAAATGGGTTTAAATGATGTAACAGAAAACGAAAATATTAAAAACAAAGTGATTGGAATAGGTATTGGTTATCGGTTTTAAAGTTTAGAAAATAGCTAATTTCCAATAGGAAGGTCATCATAAATGATGGCCTTTTTGTTTTTATGGCTTTAGCAAATATTCCAAACCATTCAACTTTATTTCATACATGGTTGATAATAACATTCCTAATTTTCCTTCCGGAAATCCCTTTTGATAAAACCAAACTAAATACGGTTCAGGTAAGTTGCATATTAATACTCCTTTATATTTACCAAAGGGCATTTTAAATTTCACCAGTTCGGTTAATATATTTGGATTTAACGATATATTTTGATCATCTCTCATCATTTTGACTTTTAACTTGTTAGCTTATTTATTTTATACCTAATTCTAATGAACAAATAAAAACGCGGACCTAAATCCGCGTTACATTATAATTAAGATTTTTATTATTTCTTTCTGATACAACGCACACTGCGTTTTGCACCTTTACTTGTATCGTACTTTTTACCTTGTTCAAAATTAAAGTCATAAATTGCAGAACCTCCCTTTGGTGTAGAAGACCAGTACCATGTTCCAATCATACTTAAAGCTATCTTATTATTGTACATAAACTCCAGCTCGTCAATAGTAGGCAAGTACCAATCGTTATAGCCATATGCCGTAGAGCTTTCGCATACCGCATTAGCTTCCTCCCACTTATAGTCACCAGGCAGATCTTCGGGCATTACATTGTAATCCGTTCCGTAACGGGTAAATCCCCAAACACCATTTTCATCAACAAGGTTAATGGCACCGTTACTATGGACGCAACGTGCAAAAGATTTCGATTTTGCCGAAGCGGGTGCTAATTTATCCGCATCAAAAGCCTGACGGAAATAATCATCTCCCTTTTCGGGCGATGCCGACCAATACCAATAGCGTTGCATATTACGTAAAGATGCTTTATTTGCAAACAATTTAGATATTTCTAACTTATCAGGTAATCGCCAATCTGTTAAGCCGTAGGCTTCGCTTTCCAAACATGCCTGGTTTGCTTCTTGCCAGGTAATTTTTGCAGGGCTAATATCAATAGGCATTACCAATAAACTCAATCCCAGCATATTTAATTCTATCAAATCTTCAGAATTTGAAGCATTTACTTTATATTTATTCGTATTTGATGGTTTGATGGTAGTTGTTTTTACAGGATTAGCACTTTGCTGCTGAAGCATTGCTCTGGCAACTGTCGATACCACAGTAAATAAATCATCTAATCCACTTTGTGTAATACCCGTATTTTGCCTTTCGATTCTTGCTGTAGTTACATCAACCATTTTACAGGAAATATAGTAATTTCCACCAACTGAAGATATAGAAGCATAAGCAACATAATTTGCTCCCATCTTTTTACCTAAAGCACCAATCTGGCTATCATCAACATGACCAGTCATTTGAAATTCATTCTCGGCCAATACTTTATTGATTAACTCGCGCTCTAACACGGTAAATCCCAATGTATTAACAACAGCATTACTTAACTCTTCGCGGATAATTATTTTCAGATTCTGAGAAACATCTCCTACCGGATCGAAAACAGCAACTTTTTTATCTTTAACAGCCTGTCCGTTCGAAAATGCGACAGAAAAGATAACAAGCAGAATGGTTATAAAACTTACCTTATTCATGATATTTATTTTTTAATTATTTATCCAGGCTAATATTTTTTCGGCAATGGTTTTACTTATGTCGTTATAAGCTTCGTTTGCCGCATTTTTATACGATTTGCTATGAGCACCTTTTTCTGAAAACTCGTTTTGATATACATGTTTTTCCGAAGGAGCCTTAAAAAGCGACACTTTAGCATCAACATAACTAAAGTAAAAATTATTTGATATGTTATATTCACGGGATTTAGCAGAGATTTCTACTTTCCAGTCAGCTTCTTCTTCGTTATTTGTAAAGCTGCATTCATTTTCGGCAAGTATTGCCTTTAAACCATCTTCAATTGAAGTAACCTGTTGACCGAATAAATCCTCCTCTGTAACCATATAAACCAATATAGCCTGCGATAAACGTGCATTTGCCTGCACCACTTCGTTATAAAGCTTCATGCTTTTTTCCTTATGCAAATCATTATCGGTAATATTTTTATCCAGAGCAATTAATACACCTTGAGCTTCGGTTATTTCGTTAAATATTGGCAATGTTTTGTTAAATTCGTCTTTAGCTTTTTTCTTTTCTCTCTTTTCCTCCAGTTCACGCGCAGTATTTAAATGTCCTTCAATTTGCTGCACTTTCATGTTAAGATTAGCTTTATAATAACCAATAATTTCATATTTATTGGCATAAGCAAAAGCATATACAATATTATTCTTGATATAGCTTTCAACGTTTATTCCATTAATAACTATATCGGTAGAAACCTGAATCTCTGATTTAAAAGTTTCTTTTACCGATTCGGAATTTCCCTCCATTATGCTTTGGCTGTAGCTATCGCTTACGCTTTTAACTGAAGAGATAATACGCTCCGATAAATATCCCTGAGCCATAGCAGTTACCCTTCC
>Ga0209607_1002236_pt1 | contig 15572 bp, 18 predicted proteins | sample AD_UKC117_MetaG_FD_184413 | JGI IMG/M metagenome (GOLD analysis project Ga0209607, IMG submission 184413) | Active sludge microbial communities of municipal wastewater-treating anaerobic digesters from Hong Kong - AD_UKC117_MetaG (SPAdes)... | ecosystem: Engineered > Bioreactor > Anaerobic >... | reverse complement strand
TGCGGCCATCATTCCTGGGCCACGGGGCGGCGGCCCGGCCCTCGTTTGATGAGCGACCCGGTCAGAACGTCGGCCGCCTCGTCAAGACTGGCCAGGAGCTGCCACTGGTACAGGTCGCAGGTAGAACCCCTGCGTGTCCATGAGTCCTGCTCAACACCATTCCGGGCGCCGACGCCGCGCCCGATCACGCCGTACTAGGCGGCGGCTTTAGCAGCGATGATGTCCAGCGCGCGCAACTCGGCACGATGAACCGTGCGCGCTCCGACCCAGCTGACCGCGCACGCGGCGATGGCACATCCCGCGGTGAGCAGGTAGGCGGTGTGCGCGCCCCGGGAATCGATGATGATCCCGGATGCAGGCACTGCCAGCGCCAGGCCCAGGGCCATTCCGGTGGATGTCCACGTGATGCCCTCGGTGAGTTCAGCGGCGGGCACGATTCGCTCAACCAGGGCCGTGCCCGAGATCAGCACCGGGGAGACAGACAGCCCGGCGAGGAACGCGACCGGCGCGAGAACGGCGACGTTCGGAGCCAGCGGGAAACCGACAGTCACCACGGCCATGACGGTGAGCATCAGCGTCATCCGCTGCCCGTGGAAGCGCGGTGAGCGCATCGCGCCGTAGGTGAAACCCGCGAGCAGGGATCCGAAGGCGTACGTGGCCAGCAGCACGCCGGTCAGGGAGGTCGCATCCTGCTCCTGCGCGAAGGCCACGGTCACCACCTCGAACGAGCCGAAGATTCCTCCCACGAACAGGAACGCCAGGAACAGAAACGGCATGCCGGGTTGCAGCACGGTGAGCCGGCCGACTCGTCTGGTGCGTCCGTGTGCGGGTGGTTCGGTGCGTCGTTGTGGGTAGAGCAGGCCTGCCCCGACAATCACCAGCACCACGCAGGTCACGAGGGCAGCAGCCGGATGGACCTGCAGCGCCAGGACCGTGGCCAGTGGCGGTCCGACGACGAAAACCACTTCGTCGAGGATGCTCTCCCATGCGTACGCCACATGTATCCCGGATGAGCGGGGCAGCACGTGGGCCCACCGAGCCCGAATCAGTGAACCCATGTTGGGCATGGTCATCCCGGCCCCGGCGGCCAATGGGATCACAGCGGTCAGAGGAAGTCCGGCGTCGAGTCCGACGAGCAGCGCGACCATGCAGATCGAGTAGAAACCCACCGCCCAAGGAAGGATTCGGTGCTGGCCATGACGGTCCACGAAGCCGCTGACGATGGGGCCCCCGATGGCCGCTGCGACCGCAAAACTCGCCGCGATGGTCCCGGCCACCGCGTACGAGACGCCCTTCGACGTCTCGAGCAGAACCACGCCCAGGCTGATCATCGAAATCGGCAGGCGGCCGATGAAGCCGGCGCTGCTGAAGGCGACGGCCCCTGGCGTTCGCAGCACGTGGGAGTAGGGACCGAACACGACGCAAATGTAGCCAGGTGTGCGGACCACGGTTCGATGTGGGCACGATGGACACATGGATGCTGTGCTGCTGGTTTCCTTCGGAGGCCCCGAGTCGATGTCTGAGGTCATGCCTTTCCTGCGCCGGGTGACCGCGGGCCGTAACGTGCCCGGGGAGCGCCTCGAGTTGGTCGCACAGCACTACTACGCCCGTGACGGGGTCTCGCCGATCAACGCACAGAACCGGCGGCTGACCGACGCCTTGATCGAGCGATTCGCCCAGGACGGCCTCAACGTCTATTGGGGCAACCGGAACAGCCCACCGTGGCTGACCGATGCCTTCCAGCAGATGGTCGACGCGGGCGTGACCAGGGCGATCACTGTGTTCACGAGCGCCTACTCCTCCTACTCGGGATGCCGGCAGTACCGCGAGAACCTCGCTGAGGCAATGGACACCGTTCCCCCGTTCGACGTGGTGAAGATCCCCGCCTACTTCAACTCGGCGGGGTTCGTGGCGGCCAACCTTGAGAATCTGCTGGCAGTCCTCGATTCGGCGGGCGCGGACTCCCATCTGGTTTTCACTACCCACTCCATCCCCGAGGTCATGGCGCACACTTCTGGACCCGGTGGGGGCCAGTACGTGGCGCAGCACCGTGCGTTGGCCCGAGAGCTTGTGGATCGCGTGGCAGCTGCCACCGGGCGCACATATCCCTGGGAGCTCGTCTATCAGTCCCGATCCGGCCCGCCACAGGTCCCGTGGCTGGAGCCGGACATCAACGACCATCTCGAGCAATTGGCAGGGTCTGGGGCCACGAGCGCGGTCGTGGTGCCGATCGGATTCGTCAGCGATCACATGGAGGTTGTTCAGGACCTCGACACCGAAGCGGCGCAAACCGCAGACAGCCTGGGTCTGGCCTTCCACCGGGTCGCCACCGTGGGGGACCACCCGGTTTTCGTAGACGGACTCGTCGACTGGGTGCGAGCCGTGCGCAGGGGCGAGATCCCGCAAACGGTCTTCGACGAAGCGCTCCCCACCCCATGCTTACCCGGCTGCTGCCCGAACCCACGGGTCCAGCGCCCGGCTCTGTGCGAGGGTTCGGCATGAGCGACATCAACGCCCCCGACCCGGAACTGGCCGCGGATCTGCTCGCCCTGGCGACCCAGGCGGCGGCGCGTGCGGCAGCCTTCCTGGTTGAGGGGTGGTCCGGTCGAGAGGTCGTTTCGACGAAGAGTTCTGGGACCGACGTCGTGACCCAGATGGACCGGGGCAGCGAAAGCCTGCTGGTGGAAACGATCATCGGGCAGCGTCCCGAGGACTCCCTGCGCGGCGAAGAGGGCGGCAGCCGGGACGGCAGTACCGGCATCACGTGGGTCATCGATCCGCTGGACGGGACGGTCAACTACCTGTACGGCCTGCCCGTGTGGGCGGTCAGCGTGGGTGTGCTCCATGGCGACCGGCCGATCGTCGGTGTGGTTCACGCCCCGGCGCTGGGATCGGTGTGGCGCGGGGTCGCCTCGCCTCACCCGATGGCCGAGCTGAACGGAACCCCGATCGCCGCTTCCCAGTGCCCGACGTTGGGTGAGGCGCTGGTCGGCACCGGCTTCGGGTACCAGGCTGATGTGCGCGCACAGCAGGGCCGAATCGTCGCGGCGCTCCTGCCGCGAGTCCGCGATATCCGACGGGCAGGCGCGGCGGCTGTCGACCTGTGCTGGGTGGCCCAAGGACTGCTGGACGGCTACTACGAACGAGGTACACATCTGTGGGATCGGGCGGCAGGTACTGCCATCGCACAGGCCGCCGGCGCGCGGGTGGGCGGTCTGGATGGCGGACCTGCAACCGACAGCATGACGATCGCCGCCGGTGCGCGCCTGTTCGACCCACTGCGTGAACAACTGACCGAACTCGGTGCCACCTGAGGTCCGGTTGGCATTGCTGAGAATCCGCACGCCTGAAGGGGATCAGGGGATGAAAAAGACCGATCGCTACCTGCGCTACCTCGCTGCCGAACGTGCGTCCAGCCGCATGTACCGCACCCTGGCCACGTTGACCGACGGGGACCGGCGCGAAGCACTGCTGGAACTTGCGGCCATCGAGGACAGGCACGCGGCGCACTGGATGGCCTTGTTGCATGCCGCCGGGGTCGCTATTCCGCAGGATCCGGGTGAGCTGTCCACCGACGACGCGGCGGTGGTCGCCCGCGCCCGGCAGCTGGGACTGGATGCTGTGCTGTCCGATCTCGAGCAGGCCGAGCGTGACGCCTCCGGAATGTATGACGATGAGCCGGATGCGCTGCCGGCCATGTCCGACGACGAGCGCGAGCACGCGGCGGTTCTGCAGGGTCTGTCGTCGGCTCCCGTGGTGCGCACTCCCGAAGATGTACGCGGACAGCTCAACAATGCCGAACCGTGGCACCGCACGGACAAGTCCGGTGCGCTGCGAGCGGCGATCTTCGGGGTCAGCGACGGGCTGGTCTCCAACACCGCGCTGGTCATGGGCTTCGCAGGCACCGGTGTGGGCGGTTCGACAGTTCTGTTCGCGGGCTTCGCCGGGCTTCTGGCTGGGGCTTTTTCCATGGCGGCTGGAGAATACGTGAGTGTGGCCAGTCAGACGGACCTGTTCCGGCGCGAACTCGCGCTGGAGGCCCAGGAGCTCGAGGAGAAGCCGCTGGAGGAACAGCGGGAACTGGAGTTGATCTATCGGGCCAAAGGGCTGGACGCGAACACCGCCCGGATAACCGCAGAACGGATCATGCGCGATCCGCAAACCGCCCTGGACACGTTGGCGCGTGAGGAACTGGGTCTCGACCCCGACGATCTCGGCGATCCCAAACGAGTAGCGGCCTCCAGCTTTGGCGCGTTCGCCATCGGTGCCAGCGTGCCTGTGATCCCGTACCTGTTCCTCGCCGGGACGGCGGCTTTGGCGCTGGCAGTGGCCATGGCGGTCCTGGCGATGATCCTGGTGGGCGGAACCGTGGGCCGCCTGTCCGGCCTGGGTGTCGTGCGCTCGGCAGCCAGGCAGGTGTTGGTCGGCGGGGGAGCCGCGGCGGTGACGTACGTTCTTGGCAGTCTGGTCGGGACGGGCTTGGGCTGAGCCGTTTGGCCGGACACCGCGATGATCAGGGCGTGGGCTGGATATGGGCGCCGTCGATTGTTCTGCACATAAGCCGGAGAGTCGGCGCATCTGTGAGCGAAACAACTGATTGCGCGGCAGTTTGGGGGCAGCGCAGCCCGTCCAGACAGGCTTCCGCTAGTCCAGTCTGCGTAGATCGGCGTTGTACCAATGAGCGTTGTGCACGTAGACGGCCACCGCGTCATCGAAGTCGCCCGGCTTCACCGCATCGGGCTTGATCCGTGCCGGGATTCCGAGCGCCATGGCCCGCGACGGCACCTCCGTGCCGTTGGGCACCATGGCTTGGGCGCCGACCAGAGCCCCGCTGCGGACGACCACGCGGTGCAGGACCACCGAACCTGATCCGATGAGGCAGTCATCCTCGATCGTGCAGCCTTCCAGGTGGACGTTGTGGCCCACCACGCACCTGTCACCGACCAGCGTGTCCAGCGTGCTGGTGCAGTGCACGATCGTGCCGTCCTGAATCGAGGTCTTCGCTCCGATCCTGATCGCTCCGTGGTCACCGCGCAGCACCGCCGTCGGCCATACCGATGACTGCGCGCCGATGGTCACATCACCGATGATCACGGCTTCGGGATGTACGAAAGCGGTCGGATCGATGGTCGGGGTCTTGTCGCCGAGAGCGTAGAGGGCCATGACCTCATCCCACCGGCCTTCTTGCTTGTGTGCAATTGCGACATGCCGTGCCTCACGCGAAACCGCGGTGGGGGGCCTTCGGAGCATCAGCAAGGCTTGGTCAGTTCGGCGGATCCCTCGCGTCTTCGGGTCAGTGCGCCGACCACCCCGGCTCGGGGCAGGCGACCCGACTCCCGGCTCGCGCAGGCGTTGGAGTTATGTACACCCGTTGGACAAACGCACAGCCGTTGGAGTTGCACGGGGCGTGGATCTCCAACATGCGTACCGATCTCCAACGTGCGTACCGATCTCCAACGTAGGTCCCGATCTCCAACGTACGTACCCAACTCTCACGGCTCTGGGTCGGTGCACGCCCTGGGCGCAGGCGTTGGACCCGACTCCCGGCTCGCGCAGGCGTTGGAGTTACGTTCACCCGTTGGACAAACGCACAGCCGTTGGAGTTGCACGGGGCGTGGATCTCCAACGTAGGTCCCGATCTCCAACGTACGTACCCAACTCTCACGGCTGTGGGCCGGTGCACGCCGACAGTCGACCGTGAGCCACGCGGTCGCGCCGTCCATCCACGCCCGTGAGGTCGAGGCACCAGAAGATGACCCGCCAGGCCATCGACACCCCCCGATCCGAGCAACCCAGTCGCGGACACGGCCAGTGCGTTCTGCGTGATCAGCCTCCTTCGGCCGAATCCGGAGCCATCTGCGGAAGATCATTCGGGCGCAACCGCGTCGTGTAGCGCCGATCGTGGGTCGTTACGTGGTATGGTCGCGCGGGATTGGGCGGGGATACACCGAGTACCCCGCAGTCACCGGCACCGGGACGGTATGGCAGCATCCGCATCGGAACCCGATTCCGGGCATGAAACCGCCCCCCGTGGTGTTTGCATGAACATCCGAAACGTGAGCAGGAGAGGGCATGGCTACCGACTACGACGCACCTCGCAAGACAGATGAAGAGATGTCCGAGGACTCTCTGGAGGAATTGCAGGGTCGTGTCAAGACCGCCGCTGGTGGGGTTGACGAGGACGAGACAGATGTCGCCGAGAGCCTTGAGCTGCCCGGGGCGGACTTGTCCAATGCGACTCTGACGGTTCAGGTCGTTCCCAAGCGCGAGGACGAGTTCACCTGTTCCTCATGCTTCCTCGTACACCACCGAAGCCAGTTGGCCAGTGAGAAGAATGGCGTGTACATCTGCACGGAGTGCGCCGGCTGACGTGATTCAACCCCTGTTGACGGGGAGGTTGTGCCCGACAACAGGAGTGGTCTACGCGTCGATCTGTGGCTGCTGATTCTCCGCCCAGCGGGCAATCCCTTGCTGGATCGCCACGTCGATCAGGGCGACCACGAGCGCAGTGGACAGAGACCAGATGAGCACCCTGCGGAACGGCACGTCGGTCTGATCCCGCGACGGCACCTGGCCCTCATGACGCTTGGCGTACATGGCGTTCATCGACTTGCGAGTGGCCCAAGCAGCTCCGGCCGAAATCACAGGTGTCAGTAGTCGCGGATTCACACAACCTCCAAGGTGTCGTCCCCGCGATCCTATCGGGAGGAGGCGTCGCTGCGGAGGTTTGTGTTCAGGGCCCTGTCAGAACGTCGGCGAGGACTTCCGCCCTATTGGACGAGACCAGCCAGTAGGGGGTCGGCCCTGACGTCAATTCGATCTTCACGCCCGTCTTTGTTGAAAGATTGCGCAAAATGAGATGTGCCCGGGGGTCCGCATCCTGTCCAGCCACCAGGCGCAGCGACTCTGCATCCAGAGCGGTGGCGTTTGCCACGTCTCGAAGGGGCAACGTTTGCGAGCCCACCTTGAGGAATTCGTCATCGACGCTGATCAGGGTGGAGCGTCGCCAGATGAAGGCCCAGCCCAGTAGGAGGACGATGAAGAAGATGACCAGGGCGGCCGGGACTCCGACCACTGCTGCGAATGTGAACAGCAGAAGGCTGGCCAGGCCGGCGAAGACGGCGTAAGTCCACCAGGGCAACCGGATCACTTCGCGATACCTCATGCACTGATTGTCCAACGGCCCGATTGGCGCCTACGCACCCGGTCATAGGATCGACATGTGGTGTCCGACGAACTCGAATGGCCGCAGAGCCCAACAATGCCCCCGCATCACGCGGTGATGCCTCGTCGTCATCCACAAGCCATCCCGGTGGGCCAGGAGATCCCCAGTCATCACGAGCGCTGCTACGCATGTGGCCCGAAACACCCCGCCGGTCTGCATCTGCGGGTGGTGGTCGGCGATCTCAGTGTGCATGCTGTCTTCGAGGTCACCGACATGCATCAGGGCGCACCGGGACTCGCGCATGGCGGGCTGCTGAGCACAGCGCTCGACGAGGCCCTCGGAGCACTCAACTGGTTGCTGCTCGTGCCTGCGGTGACAGCCCGGCTGGAGGTCGACTTCCGCAGGCCGGTTCCGGTGGGTTCTGTGCTGCACATCGACGCAACACTCGCGGGCCAGGACGGCCGCAAGGTCTACACCCGTGCTGTGGGCAGGCTGGGTCCCGACGGGCCGATCGCCCTGACCGCCAGTGCCCTTTTCCTGCAAGTGCCACTGGAACACTTCAGTCATCACGGTCGCGAGGCGGACGTGCAGGCAGCGATCGCCGAACGGAGCGGCCCTGGCAGCGGTTTGGAGGTCAGTCCGTGAATCTGCTGGTTCAACGTCTCGACCCGCAGTTGCCACTGCCGCAGTACGCACATCCCGGTGACGCCGGTCTCGACCTGCACAGCCGGGTCGACGTGACGCTTCACCCGGGGGAGCGGTCGTTGGTTCCCACCGGCTTGGCGATCGCGCTGCCCGCCGGATACGCAGCCTTCGTCCACCCGCGCAGTGGCCTGGCTGTTCGCCATGGCGTGGGTGTGGTGAACGGTCCAGGGACTATCGATGCGGGGTACCGCGGCGAGATCAAGGTGTGCTTGATCAACCTCGATCCGCGCGAACAGGTCGTGTTCCACCGTGGCGATCGAATCGCCCAACTCGTGGTGCAGAAACTGCCGACCGTCAGCATCGTTGAAGTCAGCAGTCTGCCGGGCTCCGCGCGTGATACCGGTGGCTTCGGCTCCACAGGTGGACATCGCGGCGCGCAGTGATTCGGCCGCGGGCGTTACGGTGGGAATGACCTAGGCGAGGAGAGACAGTGTTCAAGCGACGCAAGGGCGGCACCGACGACACGGGCGCAGAACCGGTGAGCGATGAGACGGTAACCGAGGCCGTGTCTGACCCGGCTCCAGCGCCTGCCTCAGCGTCCGGTGAGGGTCCGTTCGACATCAGTGCCGCACCCGACGACGAGATCACACGCGTGGACCTCGGGGGTCTGCAGATCCCGATCGTAGAGAACATGCAGTTGCACCTCGAGGGGCACAACGAAGAGGCGAACACCTTCGCCCTCGCGATCGTCGTGCTCGAGGAGCAAGGCGCGGCGTTGCAACTCATGGCGGTGGCAGCACCCCGCTCGGGTGGACTGTGGGCCGAGGTGATGGACGAGCTGGAAGCGGAGATCCAGCAGGCCGGTGGCACCATGACCCGCGGTGAGGGCCGGTTCGGCCCCGAACTGTCCGGCCAGGTTCCGGCGCAGGACCCCGACGGCAACCAGGGAATGCAGGTCGCACGCTTCGTGGGTGCCGAAGGCAACCGTTGGTTCGTGCGAGGCATGTTCATGGGCTTGGCGGCAACCAGCCCGGCCATGGGGGAGTTCTTCGAAGACATCCTGGCCGGCTGCATCGTCAATCGTGGCGAGCGGCCCATGGCCCCCGGTGACCTGATCCCGCTCACGCCTCCTGAGGGCCTTGAAAGCGAGGAAGACGACGACGAGGACGAGGGCACGTATGAGGACCTCGAGCCCTTCGAGCGCGGACCGGAGATCACCGAGACCCGGTGAAGTCCCTGCAACGTCGTTGACGCCTAAGGCGTCTGCATCCATCGCAGTAGCGGTGCGGCAAGCGCTGTGGAGCCGCGTCCCTGCAGATGGCGGGGCAGCACATGCAGGCGTGCTGCGGGAATGCTGGAAGCCCATAGCCGCGCGACCGTCAGCGGATGGGTGGGGTCTGCGGCAAGTGCCACGACGCGACATTCACCGGTGACGCGTGCGAGATCCGCGGCCGTGGGTGCCACTTGCGCGGCGGCGACGCGCAGCGCGTCCCGCAACCGGTCGCGGCCCAACCCTGTCCATGCCGTGCGCAATTCGGCGATGATCCAGTCACCTGTATCGGCTGATGCCTCAATCTGGATCAGGACGTCCTCCACGCTGCTGTGCGCAAGCGTCTCAGCCGTTGCGGCGGTCAGCGAGGCTACCGTCTCGGGCGCGCCGATCCAGGCCGGCATCACCGCGTACATGCGTCCGCCCCATCGGGTCGAGTAGGCGAACTGCGCTGCGGCGTGGGCTCCCAAGGAAACCCCGCCGATGAGATCGTCACGATCCGGTCCGATGCTCTCGATCACATCGACCATCTCGGCCATCGACGCACCCACGACATCCGGTGTGACCAGTCGCACATCCGAGGACTGTGCGGCCGGCCCGAAGGTGCGTGCCATGAACTCCGGGGTCGATCCGGCGCCGTGCAGCAGCACCCAGGTGATCATGGCCTCCATTGTGACGTGCGCTCTTGGCCCGTACTCTGGAAAGGTGACGGCCCAGAGTACGTGGCGTGCCCGCACCAGTACCGGGCAGAAGTGTCAGCACGTCAGCATGTGCGACGCGTCGATCGGTGACGTCGTCGAAGTGTCCGGCACGGTGCACAGTGTGACCTTGCATCCCAGCGGCGGTGTGGAGTCGTTCGAGGCGGACATCTCCGACGAGACGGGCATTGTGCACTTGGTGTGGCTGGGGCGGCGCCGACTCACCGGGATCGTGCCGAGCCGCCAGATCAGCGCCCGCGGCCGGGTTGCGATGCGTGACGGTCGCAAGGTCATCTTCAACCCCGAGTACGAGCTCACCATCCCGAGCGTCGGGTGAGCCAGGCGCAAGCCCATCCGGAGGCGGTGCTACTGGAGCGCGCCATCGGTGGGTGGCGGGGGATGTTCGACTCGGGTCTGCCCGCCGTCGTGTTCGTGGCTGTCTACCTCCTGAACGGCCGTGTCTTGCAGCCCGCGCTGATCGCTGCACTAGGGGCCGGAGTCGTCATCCTGGTGTGGCGGTTGATCCGCCGCCAGCCGCTCACCCAGGTTCTCGCTGGATTCGCCGGCGTGGCGATCTCGGCGTACGTGAGTTCCCGAACCGGCGAAGCGCGCGACTTCTTCCTGTGGGGTCTGATCGTGAACGTCGCTTACGGATCGGCGTTCCTGATCTCGCTGGCTGTTCGGTGGCCCCTCATGGGCGTCGTGGTGGGGGCGATCACCGGCGATCCGACAGGGTGGCGCCGCGACCCCGAACTGCGACGCATCTTCGCCGCAGCGACCTGGGTGTGGGTGCTGGTGTTCGGTGGCCGGATCCTGGTGCAGGTTCCGCTGTACCTCGCCGGCTGGGTCGGTGCCCTGGGTACCGCCAAGATCATCATGGGCTGGCCGCTGTTCCTGTTCGGCGCCTACGTGACCTACCGGCTGCTGCGGCCGGTATTCGCGCAGCGGCGCTCAGCCGAAGCGCCGGCTGAGGGTCCAGGCGATCCAAGCGCCCAGGAATCCACCTAGGCCCAGCGAAATCCCGTTGATGTAGGGCAGGAATCCCAGGATCGAGCCCAGCACGAGTCCAACCACGCCGATCACGGCCGCTACGGCCAAGGCCGAGCCACCCTTCGATTCCTTGTCCGTGGGCACCGGGCTGGATTCCGGTCGGCGCGCGGGAGGCTGAGCCGGCGTTCCACCGGAGGTGGCGTCGATCTCCCGCAGGAGGCGTTCGATGTCGTCGTTGTCGCTCATACCTCCATCTGAACACATCCGTGCGATCCCGCACAGGGCCTGGCGCCTGTGACGGGCCGGCTCTTGTGCCGCCTCCGAAGTTGCCACGGACACCGGCTGTTCGTGCGTAACCCGCTCGACATGTGATCAAGCGGACCGTGGTCGACGTCAGGTGGTGCGCCCACCTGGGAATGGTCACGGGCGCTGCGGGTAGTGCAGTGGTGACAGGACTGGACGGATCGAGGAGGGTCGTGAAGCGGATCTGGACGATCGGTCACTGGACGTGCTCGGAGTCGGCATTCATCGACAGGCTCAGCGGGCAGCAGATCGAGTTGCTGGTGGATGTACGGGCCCATCCCGGTTCACGGCGCAGCCCGCATTTCGCCCGCGATGCCATGCCGCAGTGGCTGCACCGGGCCGATATCCACTACGCCCATATCCCGGACCTCGGTGGCCGTCGGCGCAAACAGCCCTCGGCGGGCCTGGTCAATGATGGTTGGCAGAACGCGAGTTTCAAGAACTACGCGGACTATTCGTTGACGGCCTCCTACCAGCACGCCATCACTGCTCTGACTGATCTGGCGCAGGGGCGCAGGACCGTGATCATGTGCTCTGAACCGATGCCGTGGCGCTGTCACCGACTTCTGATCTCCAACACGCTGACCGCGGGCGGCTGGTCGGTGCAGCACATCATGTCTGGTGCCGTGCCGCGCGAACACGTGTTGGGTCAGTGGGGGGCAACCCCTTCGATGGACGCGCATGGTCAGCTCACTTACCCGGCACAGCGTGATCCCGAACAAGGCCGGAACCGCGCGGGTCTGGCAATCGGCGCGAGTCCTTGACAGGCTGACCCCATGGCTTCCAAGACGAAACGTGCCAATCCGTCGCGCAGCAGGGTGAAGGTCTCGCCCGGCGCCGTCGAACCCGCGGAGATCGATGCGCTGGACCGCTGGTTCCGCGCGGCGAACTACCTGTCGGTGGGTCAGATCTATCTGCTGAACAACCCGCTGCTCAAGCGCCCGCTGGTCAGTTCTGACATCAAACCGCGCCTGTTGGGGCACTGGGGGACCACACCGGGCCTGAACTTCATCTACGCCCACCTCAACCGGGTCATCAAACGCGACGACATGGACATGATCTACATCGCGGGACCCGGTCACGGAGGTCCGGCGATGGTCGCCAACGCATGGCTGGAAGGCACCTATTCGCAGTACTACCCCGATGTCCCGCAGTCCGAGATCGGGATGCATGCGCTGTTCAAGCAGTTCTCGTTCCCCGGCGGTATCCCTTCGCATGTTGCCCCTGAGACCCCCGGGTCGATTCACGAGGGCGGCGAACTCGGCTACGCGCTGTCCCACGCGTTCGGCGCAGCGTTCGACAACCCTGATCTGGTGGTGGCCGCAGTGGTCGGTGATGGGGAGGCTGAGACCGGCGCGCTGGCCACCTCGTGGCACAGCAACAAGTTCCTCGACCCGGCCACGGACGGTGCGGTCCTGCCGATCCTGCACCTCAATGGATACAAGATCGCCAATCCGACCATCCTCGCGCGGATCCCCCATGAGGAACTGACCGCTCTTCTGGTGGGTTACGGGTGGAAGCCGCACTTCGTGGAGGGCAGCGACCCCCACGAGATGCATCAGCTCATGGCGTCAACGCTGGACACGGTCCTTTCGGAGATCGCCGAGATCCAACGATCCGCGCGCGAGGAGGGCAAGACCAGTCGTCCGCAGTGGCCGATGATCGTTCTGCGAAGTCCCAAGGGCTGGACGGGTCCGGCGGTGGTCGACGGAAAGCAGGTGGAGGGCACCTGGCGCAGTCACCAGGTTCCGCTCAGTGAGACGCACAGCAACCGCGAACACGCAAAGCTGCTCGAACAGTGGCTGAAGTCGTATCGTCCCGCGGAACTCTTCGACGCCGATGGCACCCCGAAGCAGGATCTGCTGGATATGGCCCCGGACGGGGAGCGGCGGATGTCCGCGCAGCCTTACGCCAACGGAGGCCGGTTGCTGCGACAGTTGGTGACGCCCAACTGGATGGAGTACTGCGTCGACGTGCAGGCCCCAGCGACAACCTTCCACGAGCCGACCCGCGTTTTGGGAGGTTTCCTGCGCGATGTCATGGCCGCGAATAGCGAGACTGCCAACTTCCGCGTCTTCGGTCCCGACGAGACGGATTCCAATCGGCTGTCTCAGGTCCTCGAGGTGACGGGCAAAGCCTGGGCGGCGGAGATTCTGCAGGAGGAGTGGGACTCCAAGTTGAGCCGCGACGGTCGGGTGATGGAGATCCTCAGCGAGCACACGTGTCAGGGCTGGCTGGAGGGCTATCTGCTCACAGGTCGGCACGGACTGTTCTCGTGCTACGAGGCGTTCATCCACATCATCGACTCGATGTTCAACCAGCACGCGAAGTGGCTCAACACAACCCGTGACATCGGCTGGCGAGTACCCATCGCATCGCTGAACTACCTACTGACCTCGCACGTGTGGCGCCAGGATCACAACGGGTTCTCCCACCAGGACCCCGGCTTCATCGACCACGTCGTGAACAAGAAGCCCGACGTCATCAGGGTGTACCTCCCGCCGGACACCAACACGTTGCTGTCGACGATGAATCACTGTCTTCGCAGCCGCAACTACGTGAACGTGGTGGTGGCCGGCAAGCAACCCGTTCTGGACTTGCTGGATGCTGAGCAGGCCCGGCTGCACTGCACCCGCGGGATCGGGATGTTCGAGTGGGCCAGCTCCGATGGCGGCGCTGAGCCCGATGTTGTGCTGGCATGTGCCGGGGATGTGCCGACGCTTGAGATCCTGGCGGCTACGGCGATCCTGCGCGAGCACCTGCCGGAACTGCGCGTGCGAGTGGTCAACGTCGTGGATCTGATGCGATTGCTGCCGCACTCCGAACACCCGCACGGGCTGCGCGATTCGGAGTACGACGCGCTGTTCACCACCGACAAACCCGTCATCTTCAATTACCACGGCTACCCGTGGCTGATCCATCGACTGACGTACTCCCGCAACGGACACAGCAACATGCACGTGCGCGGCTACAAGGAGGAGGGAACCACGACGACACCGTTCGACATGTGCGTGATGAACGACATCGACCGCTTCCACCTCGTCATCGATGTCATCGACCGGGTTCCGGGCCTGGGGTCCAATGCCGCCGGGCTGCGGCAGGCGATGGTGGACAAGCGGCTGGAGCACCGGGCCTACATCCGCCAGCGCGGCGAGGACCTGCCCGAGGTGCGGGAGTGGGTCTGGCCCTTCTGAGGCGTCGCAGACCGACTCGGGCAAGTAGCGTGGAGTCTGTGAAGGACCTGGGCTCGGCGGACATCACCCGGTTGTACCGGGAGGAATACGCGCACGCGCTCAATGCGCTCGGCAGGTTCAACTTGGCGATCTTCGGCAAGACCGGCACGGGCAAGAGCACCCTGGTCAACGCCATCTTCGGCGAGGACGTGGCTGCAGTCGGGACAGGTCGGCCGGTGACCACGGGGCTGGATTACTACGTGCATCCCAACGGTGTCCTGGGCATCTATGACTCACGGGGTTTCGAGACCGGCGAAGCCGGTGACCGGATCCTGGCGGCGCTGGAAGACATCGTCGACACCGCACGCAAAGCCGACGCCGCTGAACAGATCCACGCGGCCTGGTACACCTTGCGCTGGAGCGACCGCCGGTTCGAGGATCACCAAGCCGGGTTCGTGCGCCGGTTGCAGGAACTCGGCCTGCCGGTGCTCTTCGTCCTGACGCAGGTGCCGGCGAACGCGCAGGGTCAGATCCACGACGAGGCCATCGAATTCGCCCGCTACATCGCTGGGCTGGGTCTGCCACTGGCCGCCGACGGCCGGGTCTTCTTGACCAATGCCAAGGCCGACCAGTTCCTGGGCACCGTGGTGTTCGGTCTGCAGGAACTGCTCGACGCCACGTTCGACACGATCCCGGAGGTTGCAGTCGCTGCCCTGTCAGCGGCTCAACAGCTGGACTGGGGGCGTAAAAGACAGGCTGCTAAAAAGATCATTACAGCAAGCGCGTCGTCTGCCCTGGCCACCGGTGCCACCCCGATTCCGTTTTCCGACGCGGCGATCCTAGTTCCGCTGCAGATCGGCATGATCGCGCGGCTGACAGCGGCCTATGGCAGTCGCCTGGCTTCGGCGCAACTCGCGTCGCTGGTGGGGTCGCTCATGCTCTCCAGTGGGGCGACGACGGCGGGCCGATGGATGGTGTCGTCGCTGCTCAGAGTGGTGCCCGGGGGGCAACCGGCGGCGATGGTGATTTCCGGAACGGTCGCAGCGAGCATGACCACTGCGATGGGTTGGGCGTGGGTCGCGGTCTTGGAGAAATACCTGGTCAACGGTGACCTGAGCGACGTTGACTCCATCCGAGCCGTGTTCGTCGAGGAGTTCAAGGCGCGCTTCAAGCTCACTGGCGGCAAGGATCGCCGAGCGCTGCCGCCGGGGGAGTGACCTGACCAGCGGTTCGGTCCAGCCTCGCCATCACATGGGGGCCACCGGTCGCACCCTCGGCTCCGCTGCGGCCCCCATCTGATGGAAGAAATGGGACATAAGCCCCAGAGT
>Ga0209607_1002235_pt1 | contig 15576 bp, 18 predicted proteins | sample AD_UKC117_MetaG_FD_184413 | JGI IMG/M metagenome (GOLD analysis project Ga0209607, IMG submission 184413) | Active sludge microbial communities of municipal wastewater-treating anaerobic digesters from Hong Kong - AD_UKC117_MetaG (SPAdes)... | ecosystem: Engineered > Bioreactor > Anaerobic >... | reverse complement strand
GGGCGGCTGGTTCCACAGCGGCGATCTGGCGGTCTGGCACGAGGACGGCTACATCGATATCAAGGACCGCTCCAAGGACATCATCATCTCCGGTGGCGAGAACATCTCCACCATCGAAGTCGAGGACGTGTTGTATCGGCATCCGGCGGTGATGGAAGTGGCGGTGGTGGCGCGACCCGACGAAAAATGGGGCGAAACGCCTTGTGCGTTCGTAACTGTCAAGCCGGGCATGGAGCATGTGACCGAAGAGGAGATCATCGAGTTTTGCCGCAGCCAATTGGCCCGGTTCAAGGTACCCAAAACCGTGGTGTTTGGACCGCTGCCCAAAACCTCAACCGGCAAGATGCAGAAATTCATCCTGCGCGAGCGGACCAAGCATCTCTAATGTGAATGCGCTGTCGTTCGTCGCTACTGGTGCCATTGTCGCCGCCGACCTGACGGCCAAATTTTTCCGACCCGAAAGACTCTGTCGAAAGCGCCTCCACCGACCCTACTGATAGAGTCGGTGGAGGCAGTGGGGGCAATATCCGAAGTAACGATCCTCCCGGCGGGACCGGAGGATTGTCTATTCGATTTCTATGTACAGGACCAAACTACAGGACCTCACCACCTATCAATTTGAGCCAATTGAGGAGCCAGGCACTGGGCTCAAACCACTGTTGTAAGCCGCCTCTCCGGATAAGGCGGGAAGGGAAGAGAAGGACTGACCTACTGTCGCTTGGGCATCATGCAGCCTTTGGCATCATTAGGATCGCTTCAAGGCGCAAAGGGGCCGCTATGATACCCAATCGCACAGCCGGTACCTCGCCGGTGGTCCAGTGTGGACGGATGAAGTTGTGTTGCAATAGATGCACGTCCAGAGTGCGTTGCAGCGCGTCGGCGTTCTTGGCATAGGTGTTGGTTCCGCGCTGAAAGGCGCTGGGGCGCCGCCGTAACGCCGCGTTGTGTGCTTCCAGCGGGTTCGCGTGGATGACCGCCTCGGGAACGTCGCGCGGGGTGTCGAGATGGTTCGGTTGGGTGCTTGATATTTCGGGCGCTGGGGACCGCGCCGATGCCGTTGCCTGCCTTTGTTTTTGATGCGTCCCGAGAGTGTCAGAAATTTTGTGTGTGAGCCGGGTGAGAGAATCAGTCATTGGGAGTAAATCGTTCACCGAACTGGATGGCGAATTGCGCTTTTGCCGCGGCCCACGCGAGGGGTGGATTGGTCCACTTGGCGGTCAGATTGCGCAACGCCAGCCAGATCAGTTTCGTGGCGGCCTCATCATTCGGGAAATGCCCCTTGTTGCGGATACTCTTGCGCACGCCGCTGTGTAGGCTCTCAATGGCGTTGGTGGTGTAGATGATCTGGCGGACCGGCGCGGAAAACGCAAAGAAGGGGATGACCTGTGGCCAATGACGCCGCCAACTTTGCGCCACGGTGGGAAAGCGTTCACCCCAGGGACCGTTCTCGAACGCACTCAGGGCCTGCTCGGCCGTTTCCGCACTGTCGGCTTGGTAGATCGGCTTGAGTGCCTGGGTCAACGGCTTGCGATCCTTCCAGGAGGCGAGTTGGGTCGAACAACGGATCAGGTGGACAATACAGGTCTGGACGAGAGTGTCCGGGAACACAGCGGTGATCGCCTCAGGAAAGCCTTTGAGGCCATCGACCACGGCGATCAGGATATCGCCCATGCCACGGGCCTTGAGTTCGTTCATGACTCGCAGCCAGAATTTGGCTCCCTCGGTCTGCTCGATCCACAGCCCCAAGACCTCCTTGTGACCGGAACAGCGCACGCCGATGGCCAGGTAGACGGCTTTGTTCCGGACCAACCCCTCATCACGGATCTTGACCCGCAGGGCGTCAAAGAACACCAGGGCGTAGCTCGATTCCAGTGGCCGAGATTGCCAAGCACGGACCTCGGCGATGACTGAATCGGTCACCGCCGACACCAAGTCCGGGGAGATCGCCACTCCATACAGCTCGCCCACATGGGCCTGGATATCCCGTGTGCTCAGGCCACGGGCGTACAGCGCGATGATCTTCTCGTCAAAACCGGGAAAACGCCGTTGGTACTTGCGAATGAGCGCCGGATCGAAACGGCCGTGCCGATCACGTGGGATCGACAGCACCCATTCGCCGTCGTCGCCCAGGACCGTCTTTTGGCTGGAGCCGTTGCGGTGGTTACCGGTCGCTTGCGCTGCCTCAGCGTCCAGGTGGGCGTCCATTTCGGCATTGAGCATGCGCTCAGCCAAGGCTTTCTTCAGCTCACCCATCAACCCATCAGACCGCAGAACCGTCGTCGGGTCCTGTCCATCCAGGAGTTGATCCAGTAGCTCGGCGCTAAACGCCAGGGTCTTCTGCTTTGCCATACGCGCTCCTTCCCTTACCGGGAGTCAGTATGGCTCACAAACACAAAATTCCTGATAGGCTCCCTGATCCTGATTTTAGGAACCCCACACTGCGTGCCTGGAAACCTGCTACCGTTGCGGGGTACAACAAGACCATCGCCGCTCGTGCCGAAAAAATCGCCGCAAGGCGGCTGGCATGAGAGCCACCACCCACCGTAAAGTCGACCGGACCGCCGAAAACCGCGCCCACTACGAGCAAATTGTTATTGGGCAATTGCTCAAAGCACCTGATCAGCTTGACCGCGCTTCGATTCTCTCCCCCTCCGACTTTTCCACCCCCAACAATCGCGCATGGTTGACTGCGCTTCGCGCCCTTGACGAGCATCAGGAGACGCTGACCAGCGATGACGTGCCCACCGTAATCGAGGCTGTTTCGGAATTGACAAAGCGCCCGGTCGCTGAAGTGACGGCGCAAGCAGCCGCCCTGATCGAGCAGGTATGGTCAACCGCTAACACGCAGGACGATGCGATCCGGGTTAAGCGCCTATCGACCGAAGCGCAACTTGACGCGGCGATGAAGGCCGGCGACCGCAACAAGACCCGCGAGCTTTTCGCGCGGCTCGATGCACTGGACGAAATCAAGGCCGGTAACTCGAAAGCCAAGAGCGATCGGGTAGAGCTGCTACGCGGCGATGAGATTACACCGGAACCTATCTCATGGCTTTGGCCTGGCTGGTTGGCGCGGGGGAAGACTCACATTCTTGCTGGGCCACCTGGAACGGGTAAGACCAATCTTGCGCTGGCCATGACCGCCGCAATCACGCGCGGGGGAATCATGCCGGACGGCTCGAAGGTTGACCCCAAGGTGGTTGTGATTTGGAGCGGTGAGGATGGAGTCGAAGACACCCTTATTCCACGCCTGATCTTGAACGGCGCGGATCTGAGCAAGGTTCGTTTCGTGCGATTCATCATGACCGCCAAAGGCGCTAACCGATTGTTCGACCCCGGCTATGACATGCCGTTGTTGAAACAAGCCATTCTGGATTCCGGCGATGATGTCGGCATGTTTCTTGTCGATCCGGTAGCTAACGTTGTGGTTGGCGATGGCAACATGAACAATCAGGTTCGCCGTGCCATTCAGCCGCTCGTTGAACTGGCCAATGAAACCAAGTGCGTTGCGCTGGGCATTACCCACCTGACGAAGGCGAGTGGCAACCGTGACCCGATAGACCGGCTGGTCGGTTCGGTGGCCTTTGGTGGTGTTGCCCGCGTGGTCATGATAGCCGTCAAGATGAGCGCCGATGAGGGCGGTGGCGGGTTGCTGGTGCGGGTCAAGTCCAACATCGGCCCGGATGAAGGCGGATACCGTTATCACCTGGAAAAGGACCGTCTTCCCACTGATGACCGGATCGAGGCTACCCGCGTTCTCTATGGCGACAAGCTGGAAGGCAGCCCCCGCGATTTGCTGGCCATGGCCGAATCGATACCGGACGCGGAAGAGCGCGGCGCGGTTGCGGAGGCCAAAGAGTTCGTTCAGCAGTTCTTGGCAGATGGCCCAATCCAAGCCAAGGAGCTTGAGCAGGCCGCGAAAGCGGCAGGTATCGCAAGGAGAACGCTAGAGCGTGCTCGTAAATCGATTGGCGTCATTTCCAGGCGAGGTTTTGACGGGAATTGGCGCTGCTACCTGCCGGAACGAAAAAGCGTTGGCGAAGTTGGCGAAGTTGGCGAAGTTGGCGAAGTTGGCGAAGTTGGCGAAGTTGGCGAAAAATCAGGTCAAGTTCGCCAAAACGGCGTTCATGTTCGCCAAGTCCGCCAAACCGTTGGCGAAGTTGGAATAGTTATAAATCAAGAAGATAACTATATGTTCGCCAAGTCCGCCAACTTCGCCAATATTTCCAGCAATGGCGAAGAACCACCACCACCCGAACTGCCGACCAAACCGTTGTCGCCGCTGGGTAGACGAATCATGAAAACCGTCCAGGCCACGCCGGCTGGATTAGATACCAATGAGCTGGGGCGGCAGGTCGGGAACGGCAAGGGCGCTTCGTCGCTGATGGTGGAACGAGAACTGGAGGAACTGGCACGATGCGGATTGTTGGCTAGAACAAACGGCCGATGGGTGATGACGAGGGTGCAGTCATGATCCGCTGCTTGATCACCGGCAAGCTCCACGACATTCCTCAGGCCCGGACATCCGCCACCGGCAACAGCTTCGCGGTCGCCAAGGTCAAGGCCGATGATAAGAACGGCGCGTGGGTGTGGGTGTCCGTCATCGCCTTTGGCGCGGAAGCCGAACGATTGCTGGAACTGAAGGCGGGCGATGCCGTGGCCATCGGTGGCCGCGCGGAGTTGAGCGTCTGGCAGGATCGGGACGGTCAGCACCGCCCCGGCTTGAGTCTGGTGGCCGAAGAGGTGGCCACACTACGCGGGAAGTCGAAGCCGCGGAACGAGGGCGAACCGCGCCACCCGCCCCGGCAGCGATCCGGGCGGCCTCCCGATCCGGTCGGCGATGGAGTTCCATTCGACGATCCGATCCCGGAGTTTTGCCCATGACCGTCGCTACTGGACACCCATCGGCCCCACTGGAGGGGCGATGGGAGCGAAACGCGGCGGGACGGGTGGAGGTCGTGCTGTGCGATTGCGGCCGACCGCTGTACTACGCCAGCAAGCTCCACTGTCGCATCGCAGACCCAACGGCGGGCGTTGCCATGTGCCGGTACTGCAAGCGCTGGGTGCGCGCCCCGGTGGGGTTCGTGGATCACTGAAAGAAGGTGGGTGCCACCAGCCCGCGCTACCGATCTGGCGGCACCCGTCCCCGGCCTGATGGCGTGGACTTCCAACAGGCGCGAAGATCATCGAAAAAAGGTGGGCGCCGCCAGCCCCCACCGAGCCGGCGGCGCCCGTCCCCAGCCTGGCGAGAGGCCGCGCCAGACACAGAGATCGAAATCGTTTTACTGCGCGGCCGCGCCGCGCTTGAGGCCATCCACCAGCGAGTTGATGGACTTTCCATCGGAAAAGTTGTTGGTGCGGAGCTCCACGTTGATGACGGCCTTCTGCTTCCCCACCCACTCGATGAACGCCGCCGCCTGCTTCCGCGCTGGCTTGTCGTCGGCCTCGATCATGGCCTTGATGTCGGTATCATCACCCAGCTCCTTGATGATCTTGGTTTCTTCCGCTCTGAGCTGACCGAGCACCGATATTCCCTTTTCGGCATTCTGGACCTGAGCCGCCGATGCCTTGGCGTACTCGATGAGTGCCTGGGCCTTGTCCAGAATCGATTTTTTATCAGCAGCATTGGTTTTTTCGGTGATGGAATATCGGAGCAGCGTCGCCTGATAAATCGCGGTTTGCGCCGCGCTGGCGTTGCGGGAATCTTGCTCCTGCTGGCTTAAGCCCTTGTTCCGCAAGGCCGCAATCCGAGCCTCGTAATCAAGGTTGGTCTTCAAGATGGCGGTCTGGGTGGCCAGTGCCTGCACCTGCGGCGCCTGACGGGCTTTGATCAGGTACTGTCCGGCCTCGACCGCCGCCGCCGCCGTCGATTCCGCCTCCGCGCGCCGCGCTTCCGCCACCTCGCGCGCCTTTTCGACGGTTTCCGCCGAGGCCGTACCCAGCCGTTTCAGGGACTCGTAATAGTTTTGCGCTCTGAGCGCCGCGTTGTCGGCCGCCAGCGATTGCTCGATCAGCGAATCCGCGCTCTGCCTTGCGTTGGCAATGTCGATCTGGATCTGCTCGGACAGGTCGCCGTGCAGCGTCGCCTCGCCCCGCTGTACACGCTGCCACGCCTCCTGCGCCGCGCGGAGACGATCCAGCGAGGCGGCCGCCTGTTCGTAATCGCTCGCCAGCGCCGATACCGGCGCCGCTGCGGCGCCCGCTGCCTGGCCGGCCTGCTGGGTTTGGGCCGCCGCTTGACCGGTCAGCGCCGCCAACCGTGCGGCCTCGTCGGCGGATAGTTTGAAGGTGTCTGCAAAGGTTGGCGAGAGCGCGGCCATCGCAGCGATTTGCCCGCGAATTTGCAGGCTTGAATCGGCAACCGACTGATTGAGCTGCGAGAAGTCCATCGTCGCCACCGCGCCAGCGAAAGAGCCCAGCGCGTCGGTCATACTGCGAAGTACTCCGCCCAGCGCGGTCACGCCGATCCCGATCCCGACAAAAGTGTCGCGCAAAATCGGTCCAACCCCGGTCGCGACCCGGTTCGCCCAGCCAAGAAAATCAGCAAGCTGGAGGTTGAGTTGTCCCAAGACCCCAATCAGCGATCCGCCGACGGTTTCCTTGAGGTCCGTGAATCGCTTGGCGACCAAATCCACCGCGCCGGCCAACCCCGCGCCGGCCGCTGCCGCCACGCCCTGTACCTGGCCCTCGACCGCCTCCAAGATGATCTTCTGGGCTTCGAGGGTTTGCCCAAGCTGCACGGCGGTTTCGATTTGCGCCTTCTGCTGGGCATTGAACGACACGCCTACCCGCGTCAAGGCGCCCAACCCGGTGAGCGGGTCTTCCAGTGCCTTACCGAGCTGGACGGCGGTTTGCTCGACCGCTCCGAACCCGGCCGTTGATAAATCTTGTGCAGCGCGCAAGGTTCGCTCGAAAACCTCAATGCCGACGGACTTAAAGGTTTTCAGCTCGACCGCCGCGTCCCGAATATTGGCCGCACCACCCAGCGTGGCTTCATCGATATCGCGGGCCATCCGGTCGATATTTTCCGCCGTGAAATCGGCCTCGCCGCCGGTTGCCTTGATGACGGCCCGCAACTTACCCATCTGAACTTCGAGGGCTTCGGCCGCATCGACCGCGCTTTTGAGCGACAGGAACGCGGCGGCCCAGGCCACGACCCGCAAGGCCAGCCCGCGCAGCGAGGCCGTGATGCCCTTGATCTTCTCGCTGGCATCGTCTTTTGCGGTGATCAGCAAGCGGATGATCAGGTTATCTCGGAGGCTCATATGCCACCCCTACGCCGCCGTCGCGCGGGCGTCGCTGTCGTAGGCGATGACCGAGGTCAGGCGCCCCGCCAGCGCTGTTGGGATGTGGACGGCGCTGTACTCCTCGCCATAGGCGATTTGCTCACCAATGGGCTGCATGTTTGAGCCTAGCGCCTCAAATGGCCGGCCCGTCTCGAAAGGTTTTGCGACCGCATAAGTCGCGGTACCCACCGCCCCGATTAAAATGCGCTCATCGCCTAAATCGACACCGGGCGCATTCGTTGAAAACGCCGGAATCGCTTTGATCGATTCCAAGTCGCCAGTGGTGGTCAAGCCACTCCCACTACGCTGTTGAGAATAAACGAACGAACGGGCATTCGTGCAGGTGTCATTGAGGATCGGGCTCATCAAAATAAAATCCGGTAGGACAAAACGTTTGGCGCTCATGAGCGCCTTACGCGCACCGACCGCGCGTAGTAGCCCGTTCAAGTGGTCCTCAAGGTCAACCCCGGAAGGGATTTTCAAGTCAAATAAGGTGCAGTTGGTCGCGACATCCGCAGTCACCGTGCAAACGCCAGTCGCGGTGGGCGTCACTGCATCGCCCGCCTGGTCTACAAGACGTATCAGACCAAGATTATAGTTCTCGACCTTGTAGTAAGTACCGGTGGTCTGGTCGCCCGTTCCATCCCAGGCCGCTATTGCGGCATCATTCAGAATGACAGTCATCGGATTTTGCGTGTCCCCGACCTGTACGCCGTCAATTCTGAATATCGTCTTGGGCCGGACAATGGGGAAAGTATTTGTTTTGACCAGTGACGCCGATCCGGTTAACTGGCCACTGATGTCGGTGGTGACTCCCGAAATCGCGGCGAACACATCGGCCATGCGCTGTATTTCATTCGCGATACGCAGCACAATCAGCTCGCGAATGATTCGCGCGTTCGACTCGATATTTCGCGACACTGCATCCCAATCCATGGGTGAGTTGGCGCTAAAGAAGGCTACCTCATTGGTGACCCCAAAGCAGAGTTTTGCCGCCAGCAAATAGGCGTAATCCAGCTTTTGCTCAATGCCGGAGCGCGGAATTACGTTTCGCTCGTAAACGACCCCGGAATTGGCAATCGTTCCCGGTCGGCGCAGTTCGTAGGGAATGCCGATCATTGTTGAGGCATTGGGATCAATTAGCACACTGACCAGCTCCAACAGTTTTAAGTCGCTAAGAGCCTCTCGGATAACCGTGCGCTGGACGGTGGCCGGCAGCGAAATATTCGCGGTGGAGGTGGTGCCGCCGTCCGAAAGCTGCATGGACTCGGACACGATGGCTGGCGCGTTGCGGGAGTCGTACAGCGCCAGTATGCGCCGCGCGCCCTCGGAGAGGGCGTCCTCGCTCAGTCGCCGCAGTAGTCCGCCACCGGAGGCCAGCCCAGCATTAAACCGCTCCTGTAACAGGATCGCCTCGTTTTTGGTAACCATAGGTTTCCTCGCTCCGAAAAAACAAAAAAGCCGGCGACCCCGCGAGGGGTGCCGGCTTGGTGTTGACTGCCTTTAATGATTGATTATACGAAAAAAATCACGGATTACCAATCATTTCTAGCGCGTAACATTTCGAGTTTTGATGATATGCAGATATGGAGGTACCCACCTCCCCTGGTGGGTATGTGCGATCGCCCCGCCGAGCCCCCACCCCCTTATGTACCAGCAGGCTGGTGGAGGGCCTGGAATCCGTTGGGAATCCGGTTCATTTAACCGACTCATAAGCCGGTTCATGATCCAGGCAAGGGGAATTGCTCAAGCAGATTGAGGCCGGACAGGACACTCGTGATGGAAAACGGCGCTGCGGGTGGCCTATGCGGTCCGACTACCCGGCGACTATCCTTGGCATATCCATGTGACCAGGTAATCATGACATGCCAGTGCTCAACCTCACCGCTGCATCAAGGGTAGCCGGTGTCGGTCGTTCAACCATCGTCCGTGCCCTGAAATCAGGGCGGTTGTCTGCCATGACAAATGAGCAGGGTGAGCGGGTCATCGATACATCAGAGCTGGCTAGGGTATTCGGTCCGCTCAAGGGTAACGACTACCCAAATGAACAGGCCATGGATAGCCATGACATAGGCCAGAACAGCGATATGGTTAGCCTGTTACGTGAGCAGCTAACCGCCGCACTGGAACGCGAACAGCAGGCTATCGAGCAGGGCCGGGAGCGAGAGGCCCGCCTACTGACCCTACTCGAAGTCGAGCAGGCCGCCCGCCGGGAACTGGAAATCAAGCTGCTGCCGGCACCGATACCCCCACCGAAGCCCGTACCGCCCAGCCCTCGCCGGGTGTGGCTCCTGCTGATCCTGCTGGTGGCCGTGGTGGCGTTCGCCGGCTGGCGGTGGCGAGACGCGATCCACGCGACTGTGGCGGCGCTGGTGAACTGACCCGCGAGAAGCGATAGCGCCGAGTGGCCGTTTGCGAGTTGTGCTACAACTCCCATCCTGTAGTCATTTTTGGACCACCCTCGATGACCACCCGTTGTGTGTGGGCCAGCCTTGGAATCCGCCTGGAATCCGTTGGGAATCCGCCCGGAATCCGGTTTATTGAATCGACTCATGATCCGGTTCATGATCCGGGGAAAATCGATTTATTCAGCAGGGCTATTTCCGATACACCTCTTTGCGATTACCGATACGCACAACGAGAATGAGTAAAGCGTTGTCCTCAATGCTGGTGATAATCCGGTAATCACCTACACGATACTTCCAGAAGTCTCCCAGCTTGGGACCTTTTAGGGCTTCGCCAATACTGCGCGGGTTTTCGAGCGGGGCAATCCGTTTATGCAAGAAGCCGAGAATGCGTCGCGCTATTGGCGGATCGAGCTGGTCGAGTTCACGGATGGCGGCAGGGGCTAGCTCAATCTTCCATGCCATAGCGCTGCATCACTGCTTCGAGTGACACGGTTTCGGCTCTTCCTGCACGAATATCGATCAATCGTTGCTCAGCAAGATACAAATCTTCGAGATCATCCAGGTGTTCGAGGATCGCCTCACGAGCATAAAAGGTCTTGGTACGTCCCGTGGCGCGTGACAGCGCTTCAAGACGGCTTTCCACTTCGGAGGGAAGTCGAATGGCCAGCATGATAGTTCTCCTGTTCTAAACGCTATATTTGTATAGCATTCCACCGTGCTGACGGCAAGGGGAACCCTACATCATGCCCAGCAGGGCTATGCCCCAAGCCAAAAATTCAAGATTATTCCCATTATCATGAATAAAATTTTCGATATTGAACGCGATTTTTTGCTACTGTATGCTACATACAACATAGACTTTCGAGGGTTCGGTCATGGACCTACTGACCGTGGAAGAGACCGCCGCCATGCTGAGGGTGTCACCAGAGACCATCCGGCGATGGCTACGCAAGGGCGAGTTGACCGGCGCCGATACCCCTGCTGGCTGGCGAATCGCCAGAGCCGACATTGAAGCGTGGCTGGCCAAGTATCGCCGAGAACCGGTTGCGCAAGCAGATTTGAAGCCATTTACGGCGGATTTGAAGCCATTTACGGCGGATTTGAAGCCATTTACGGCGGATTTGAAGCCGTGGGCGCCAAATCCAGCCGGCTCCCAAAAGGGATAGCACCGATGGCCGATCCAACGACCTACGACGCCGATTTCTACCTGTGGACTCAGCAGCAGGCCGCGCTGCTGCGAAAGGGGTCACTGACTGAGCTGGATGCCGCCCACCTACTTGATGAGATTGAGGATATGGGCGCAAACAGCCGGAGAGCCATGGAAAGCTACTTGCGCAACGTCATACTGCATTTGCTCAAGTGGCGCTATCAACCGGAACGGCGAGGAACAAGCTGGCGGCTATCTATACGCGATGGGCGTCATCAGCTTGCGAAACGGGTGAAGGACAGTCCTAGTCTGCGGCAAAAAATTCCCGACATGGTTGGCGACGAATACCCGCTTGCACGGGAGTATGCGGCGGCAGAGACCGGGCTACCGGTGGCGACCTTCCCTGATGCCTGCCCGTTTTCGGTTGAGCAGGTACTGGATACGGAATACTGGCCAGGCTGATTGCGAGGTAAAAAGCACATCTAAAACCAAACAACCTCCCGGAGGTGGAGGTTGTCGGCCCGCCCGGCGATGTTGACAGCATCGTGATTCCGGGCGGTATCCAGTTCGCGCTGGAGTAAGAAGATTTGACCACGATACTTGCGTTTTGTCATGCCCTCGGGCGTGAAACCACTGTTCCCTTTCCCTCCATCCGCCTGACCGCCCTGGTCATCGCTCAGCACTGCAAGCCGCTATCCGGCGACGGTGCTTACCCAGCACTGCGGACCATCGCCAAGAAATGCGGGTTATCCAAGAGCACGGTGCATCGTGCCGTGGGCTGGTTGACCGCCCAAGGCTGGCTCGAAATCACGCCAGAAACCGGCTTTGGGCAAGGCTGGCGCCGCCATCGCTACAAGCTCGCCATCCCTCACGCACTTAAGCCAAAACGTGTCCCATCCAGCGTGGGACACGTTTCCGGCCGCACTCCTTTTAAGAAAAATCTTAACGGTTTTAAAGAACAGCCGACCGGCGATAAATCGCCGAAAACACCATCGACCACCGGTAACAGCGCCGCTGCGGGTCACTGGCGGGCGGTATTGGAAGCGATCCAGCGGGTCGGACGGTATCGCCTACCAGATCTTCCACCCGAGGTGCTGGCAGCAATCCGCCAAATTGGCGGTTGGGGCTCAATCTGCGGGTCTATGGAGTTCGATCTACGTCCATATGGACCGGTCTACGCTCGCTTTGCAGCGGCGCTGGCGGGATCGTAGATGATCATCCACCCAGCCATCCCGCTACCCCTTCCTGACTGGTTCCCGCTGCTGGATGGTTGGCCACTGTGGCTCCTGCCATCCCCTGTGGGGATGTAGACAAAATACGCCGCCTTGAGCGGCCAAGCGCCCGACAAGGCGTGGATCAGACGCCTTGCCGGACTTCCCATAGGCCACCTTAGGAGTAGGCCACATGAGCACGACCGATGATACCAAGCGCCGCAAGGCGGCCACGAAACGCGGTTCGAACCGCTCCGTTACCCACATTGAGAGCGCTACCAGTGCGGGTGAGTCTGACGGTCAACGGTCGGCGGATGCTGGCGACGCTCCCATGAGCGCCTACCCTCCACCGCCGGAGGCCCTCCGCCGGCGCGGACTGCTGCGCGTCGAAACCAACAAAGCCCCCGGTCAAGAACTGGAGCTGCCGGACAATCGCCTCGCCGAAGCCTTCGGCGAGATCTTGTTCGAGCGCCTCATGGCCAAAAAACAAGCTGCCCTGGATGAGCAGGAGAATCCACCATGTACGGATTGAGCGCCCGTCTTCCAACTCACAACGACCCCACTCGAATTTTTGAGGGAGAGGTTGTAGAGGCCGGCATCGCGCTGCATGGACTCTCCAGCCTCATGATGACATGCGAGTCTACGGTGACCTGTTCTCAAATCGCCGCCCTGATCGAGAGTATCGCCGTGCGCCTGGACATGGCGTTTGATCAATTCCAGGATGAACAGGCCAAGATGACTCCGCGACCACCGGCGTTCACCATAAAATAACGGCCGCTTTCATGATTACCCGACCGCATGAAAAAGCGGCCGTTTTCATGCAAACCAACTTTGGAGCATGGAATGTAGTTCCATGCTCCAATTCGCGATTGTTACGTGCCCTGGACACATTGAAATCGCGACTTATAACCACCCCGCGAAACCCACTGGAGTGGTGAATTCCCACATTCCGGCGGGCCGGCTAATCAGCGTTCCATGCTTCAAGGACTGATGATGAATAGGATAAGAAGAGCCCAAATCCGCGCCCTCGCGGCGCTTGACCCGCCCGTTTCTCTGAGTGGTGGCGTGGCGCTGGCCAATTTGGTCTGGCGGGTTGAGCATGAGCCAGCGGCGCCGCTGAAGTGGTGGGAGCAGTACGAACTGGACACAGCGTTGTGGGCGAACCGGGAACGATTGGTGGGAGCTGGGGGAGAGTTGCCGAGCAGTAGACCGAAGCGAGAAAACTACAAGCCCATCACTTTTGGGAGTCAAACCCGCCTTTTTTAGAGGTTGAGGAGTACCGGTGTCATCAATGTGGCAGTAATTTTGGAATCGATTTTACAGGGAGCTGAATTTACCTTGAATACAGAATATTGAGTCACATAAGTAAACAAACTGCATACAAACTGTGTGCAGTTTTAAATCGTAAGAAATCTGAGAAAAGATGACTAGTTATTGACAATCAAAAACGTGCAGGAATAAGCTGGATTTGCATAGAGAAATGTAAAGGGCGAAACATAAGGCCGTACTCTCTTCGCAAGAGATAGCCGGCTTTTTTTTGCAAAAAAAATCCCGGCGGCAACCGGGACTTTCGTTTCAGAAAAACGCGCGGGATGAACCTGGCAGGAGACCCGCGCATAACTCACAAGAGGGATACTATGCCAGTAATTCGGGATTTTTGCGCGGCTTTTGGCGACGAAGCGGCGGATTGCCTTCGCTCCACAGATCTCGCAGAAGCAATGCGAGTACCGCTGTATAATTTCAACCAATTGGTTTACAAAGGAAAATTTCCTGATCCGAGAGTGTCAGAAATTTTGTGTGTGAGCCGGGTGAGAGAATCAGTCATTGGGAGTAAATCGTTCACCGAACTGGATGGCGAATTGCGCTTTTGCCGCGGCCCACGCGAGGGGTGGATTGGTCCACTTGGCGGTCAGATTGCGCAACGCCAGCCAGATCAGTTTCGTGGCGGCCTCATCATTCGGGAAATGCCCCTTGTTGCGGATACTCTTGCGCACGCCGCTGTGTAGGCTCTCAATGGCGTTGGTGGTGTAGATGATCTGGCGGACCGGCGCGGAAAACGCAAAGAAGGGGATGACCTGTGGCCAATGACGCCGCCAACTTTGCGCCACGGTGGGAAAGCGTTCACCCCAGGGACCGTTCTCGAACGCACTCAGGGCCTGCTCGGCCGTTTCCGCACTGTCGGCTTGGTAGATCGGCTTGAGTGCCTGGGTCAACGGCTTGCGATCCTTCCAGGAGGCGAGTTGGGTCGAACAACGGATCAGGTGGACAATACAGGTCTGGACGAGAGTGTCCGGGAACACAGCGGTGATCGCCTCAGGAAAGCCTTTGAGGCCATCGACCACGGCGATCAGGATATCGCCCATGCCACGGGCCTTGAGTTCGTTCATGACTCGCAGCCAGAATTTGGCTCCCTCGGTCTGCTCGATCCACAGCCCCAAGACCTCCTTGTGACCGGAACAGCGCACGCCGATGGCCAGGTAGACGGCTTTGTTCCGGACCAACCCCTCATCACGGATCTTGACCCGCAGGGCGTCAAAGAACACCAGGGCGTAGCTCGATTCCAGTGGCCGAGATTGCCAAGCACGGACCTCGGCGATGACTGAATCGGTCACCGCCGACACCAAGTCCGGGGAGATCGCCACTCCATACAGCTCGCCCACATGGGCCTGGATATCCCGTGTGCTCAGGCCACGGGCGTACAGCGCGATGATCTTCTCGTCAAAACCGGGAAAACGCCGTTGGTACTTGCGAATGAGCGCCGGATCGAAACGGCCGTGCCGATCACGTGGGATCGACAGCACCCATTCGCCGTCGTCGCCCAGGACCGTCTTTTGGCTGGAGCCGTTGCGGTGGTTACCGGTCGCTTGCGCTGCCTCAGCGTCCAGGTGGGCGTCCATTTCGGCATTGAGCATGCGCTCAGCCAAGGCTTTCTTCAGCTCACCCATCAACCCATCAGACCGCAGAACCGTCGTCGGGTCCTGTCCATCCAGGAGTTGATCCAGTAGCTCGGCGCTAAACGCCAGGGTCTTCTGCTTTGCCATACGCGCTCCTTCCCTTACCGGGAGTCAGTATGGCTCACAAACACAAAATTCCTGATAGGCTCCCGCTTGCGATCCTTACGGATGGTCAGGAGTGGAACTTTTTCCTTCCAGCCGAACAAGGCGACTACTCCGAGCGCCGCGTATACAAGCTGGACCTCCTAGAACGCGACCTTCCCGAGTGCTCAGCCCGACTACAGCGTTATCTCGGCTACGCGCAGGTGACTTCCGGTGAGGCAATCGCCGCCGCACGAGAGGACTACCGCAATGCTTCACGAACTCGGCAAATGCTCTCCACCCTCCCTGAAGCATGGTCAAAGCTCGTGACCGATGAAGACGATCTCTTGCTTGAGTTAGGTATCAAGCAAAAATAACTTGAACACATAGGATCATCTATCTATCGTTGCTCTATGGGTGAGATGACGACGATAGAGGCAAAATTCAAAGCGCTGTCCGGGCGGTTGGATGAGTCTACCCTGCGAGCTTGGG
>Ga0209607_1002230_pt1 | contig 15606 bp, 17 predicted proteins | sample AD_UKC117_MetaG_FD_184413 | JGI IMG/M metagenome (GOLD analysis project Ga0209607, IMG submission 184413) | Active sludge microbial communities of municipal wastewater-treating anaerobic digesters from Hong Kong - AD_UKC117_MetaG (SPAdes)... | ecosystem: Engineered > Bioreactor > Anaerobic >... | reverse complement strand
TCATCTTTTCCACACCGACGACCAGCACTGCTTCCATCTCGCCGCTGGCCACCGCCAGGATGCCCTGCCGCATAGCCGAACCGGCCGAACCGCAAGCTGCTTCCAGTTTCACGGCCTCCACGCCCCACTGGCCCAGGTAGTCAGCCACCAGTGCGCCTAACTGGTGCTGTTTGTTCAGACGGCCGCTGGTCATATTGCCAACGAACAGACCGTCGATTTTGTCTATGCCGGCATCGTTCATGGCGGCCCGACCGGCATCTACAGCCAGCTGCCGAATAGACAGATCCCAATGTTCGCGCACGGCCGTTTGCCCCACGCCTAAAATTGCTACTTCTTGCATGCATACCTCCCGGCATTCACCTCAAGTCCCCGCCACTTTTTCAGCGCCGGGGACTTGTGTGGTTTTTGCTAAATTTTGTCCCAAGTGTAACGCGCAAGAATGCCAGAAACTATCAAGTTGCGGCCGAAAACTACCAAACCCTGGCCGTCTAAGAACGGCCGTCTGGCAGCCTCACTCCTGGCCGATGGTGTAGGTCCAGCCGTAAGGATCGGGGAGACGGCCGTCTTGAATGCCGGTCAATTCGTCATACAGGCGATGCGCCACCGGACCCGGTTGGAAATCGTTGATGATGATCTCCTCATCTTTGTAGCCAAACTTGCCCACCGGTGCGATGACCGCCGCCGTACCGCAGCCAAAGACCTCCGTAATCTTGCCCGCCTTCAGGTCGGCCAGCATGTCGTTGACGTCCATGGTCTCTTCGCTGACTTCATAACCGAGGTCAGGGGCCAGCGTGAGCAGCGATTTGCGCGTAATACCGGGCAAAATGCTGCCGCTGAGCTTCGGCGTGACGATATGCTGCCCGCCGTACACAAAGCAAATGTTCATGGCGCCCACTTCTTCGACGTAACGGCCGTGTATCGCATCCAGCCACAACACCTGCGAATACCCCTGGCTTTTCATCGCCTCGCTGACGTAGAGGCTGGCGGCATAGTTACCACCGGTTTTGGCCGCGCCGGTTCCACCCTTCACCGCCCGGCGATATTCATCGGAAATGTAAACGGGCACGGGGTTAAACCCTTCTTTAAAGTACGCCCCCACCGGACTGAGAATGATGAAGTGGAGGTACGTTTTGCTGGCGTGTACGCCCAGAGCGGCATCTGTGGCGATCATTGCGGGGCGAATGTAGAGGGTTGCACCGGGGACATTGGGCACCCATTCATCCTCCAGCTCTACCAGCTTAACGATGGCCGCCACGTGGTCTTCCTCATCCACGGTAGGCATGACCATACGCCGGGCCGATTCGTTGAAGCGGCGGGCATTTTCCCAGGGGCGAAAGAGGTTGACACGGCCGTCTGCCCGGCGGTAGGCCTTTGTGCCTTCGAAGATTTCCTGGGCGTAATGAAAAACGGCCGTAGACGGCCACAACGACAACGGTTCATACGGCCCAATCCGGGCATCATGCCAGCCCTGCCCGGACGTATAGTGCTGCGTAAACATCCGGTTGCTGAACAGATTGCCAAAACCAAAATCGTCAACGGGCGGCTGCTTCATCGCTGCCGCATCAAGTGGTTTAATTTTTAGGTCCATACGCTCTCCTGAGAAGTGCTCTACAGGCGGTGCAGACTAAGAAAAGCCCGCGAACTGCTGCCTGCAAAATAATGAGGTAACTGGGCAATTTGTATCATATTTTGCCCGGTTCGTCAGGCACTGACTTTGGCTTCCAGGCGGCGGCGGTAGGCGTCGTAGTCGGGGACGATACGGCCGTATTCCTCCACCATCAGCGGCGAAGAAATGAGAAAATCGGCCGTGGCGCGGTTTGTGGCTACCGGAATGTTCCACACGGCCGCCAGCCGCAGCAGCGCCTTAATATCCGGGTCATGCGGCTGCGACTCCAGCGGATCCCAAAAGAAAATAAGGCAGTCAATCTCACCTTCGGAAATTTTTGCCCCGATTTGCTGATCGCCGCCCAGCGGGCCGCTTTGCAGCTTGGTTATCGGCAGGTTTAGCTCACGCTCCAACAGCCAGCCAGTCGTCCCGGTGGCATAAAGCGCATGTCGCAGCAGCGAAGCCTGATTAAACTCCACCCACTGCAGCAGTTCATCTTTCTGATTATCGTGGGCTACCAGGGCAATCGACTTACGTTCCGGCATTGTGATGGTCATTCTCGGGGTTGCCATTCTCACCTCCGTTTGTGCGTTTGGTTCCAACCTCTGGCGGCCATTATAGACGAGGCGGTAACGGCCGTAAACGCTAACCACGCAGCGCAAGTTTTTTGGCGGATGCGCCGCCATCGTCTACCATTACTTTGATGATTCCGATTCTGGGCCGGTTTGGTCCTAACCTGCTGTACAGCTACACCGTGTCCCTCGGACTGGGGATTCTGGCCGCTCTGGGCGTTACCGCCTGGCGCAGCCGGCGCACTCCCTTGCCAGACTGGTTCGACGCGGCGCTGGCGGGTCTGGCAGGCGGGCTGATAGGCGGCCGGGCTGGTTTTGTGGCGGCGCAGTGGAGCTATTTTGGAGAACGGCCGTCGGCCATCTGGCGCATCTGGCAGGGCGGCTACAGTTACCATGGCGCCCTCCTCGGCGGGCTGCTCGCCCTGTGGCTCTGGTGCCGCTGGCAGAAGCGCAGCTTCACCGCCTACGCCGATTTGTTCGCACCCGGCCTCGCCCTGGCCCACGGCTTTGGCTGGTCGGCGTGCTGGTTTCAAGGCTGCGCCTACGGTCAGCCGACCACGCTCGGCCCTTTAGCCTTCTCCGCGCCAGACGAATACGGCCTGTTTGCCGTCCGGTATGCCACTCAACTGCTTGGCGCAGCCTGGGCGCTGTTTACCTTTGGTGTGGTCTGGATAACCGCTTCTCACTGGCGGCCCGGCCAGCTCTTTTGGCTGGCCCTGGGACTGCTCAGTGCTGGTTATGCCGTTCTCGGCCTGTGGCGCGGTGATCCCATGCCGCGCGTAGGGGCAGTGCGCCTGGATTTCATCATAAATAGCACACTTGTTCTACTGTCCTTGTTTATGCTAAAATTCTATGGAAGTCGGCGTTGAATGGTAGAATGGTAAGATAGCCAAATATGAGCTTTGGCCTCATAATCTGATCGTGTGAAAGCTGTTACCAGACAAACGAGAAAATTCTTATGAGCGAAACTGACATGACCGAAACCTGGGAAGAGATTCCCGCCGGGCACAAAGCCGGATTTGTAAGCCTGATCGGCCGGCCAAATGCCGGGAAAAGCACCCTGTTCAACGCCTTCATGCGCCAAAAACTGGCGATTGTCACGCCCAACCCGCAGACGACGCGCATTCGCCAACTGGGCATTGTCACCCAGCCCGACTATCAGGTGATCTTTATTGACACGCCGGGCTTGATGAAACCACGCCATAAGCTAGACGAGTATATGGTGGGCGTAGCCACAGAGGCGCTGAGCGACGCCGATGTGGTGGTCTGGGTAGTCGATGCCAGCGAGCCGCTGGGCACAGGCGACCAAATTATCAGCCGCCAATTGGCCGATTTAGGCCCGCACACGCCCGTCATTCTGGCGATGAACAAGGCGGACAGGCTTAGCCCCGAGGAAGTGCTGCCGCGCTCGGAAGCTTTTCGCGCGTTGCTGCCCAAAGCACCGTGGATTCTGTTTTCGGCCACAGAGGGAAACGGCCGTGAAGAACTCTGGCAAATGATCGTCAATGCCCTGCCTGAGGGGCCGCGCTATTACCCGGCAGACCAGATTACCGATCTGTTTGTGCGCGATCTGGCTGCTGAGTTGATTCGCGAGCAGATCATGCTGCAGCTGCGCGAAGAAGTGCCGTATGGCACGGCCGTTGTCGTGCAAGAGTTCAAAGAGCGCGATAACGGTGTCAACTACATCAGCGCCAACATCATTGTGGAGCGCGATGCCCACAAACGCATTTTGATTGGCGCAAAAGGAAAACAGCTACAACAAATAGGCGCAGCGGCACGTAAAGAAATCGAAGCGCTGACCGAAAGCAAAATCTATCTGGATTTGTGGGTCAAGGTGGAACCAAAATGGCGGCGCGATGAAAAAGCGCTGCGTCGCCTGGGTTACAGCAGCGCCGAATAAAAACCCGACGCATTCCTGCAAAGGAGGCTATTATGTCAATTCATGAAGAAGACTACAACTCCCAGCGGCGAGAATTTTTACGCACGGCCACCATGACGACAATCGCAGCGGCAGCGGCCGGCGTGGGAGCCACCGTCTTAGCGCGCCGCACAACGGCCGTTTCACCTGCGCCGCCGCTCACAACGGTTACGGCCGTTTCCCCCACCACCACAACCACCCTCTCCTCCCCCGATGATCTGGCCGAATTGTTCCGTAAATTGGCAGCTGCCCAGGCAGAAAACATGCGCTTGCAGTCGGAGTTGGACGCGGCGCAGCGTAATTTGCAAGCATTGCAAACCACCGGCGGCAACCAGAGCGCCCAGGCCGAAGCCCTGGCCCTGGAGCTAGAAAACAAAAACCAACAACTCAGCGTTTTGGGCGGCCTGGTAGCCCTATACGAACAAATGGACGGCGTCGACGTTTCGGCGCTGGTAGAAGAAGGGTTGACGGCTATGTCAGCTTCGCTGGATGGTCTGGTAAGTAAGTCGCCGCTGCTGGCAGAAGGTGTGGCGGTCGGCCAGCAGGCCCTGGCAGAGTTGGAAGGCCACATCCCGCTGTTGGAAAACGGCCGTGGCTGGCTGGAAAGTCATCAAAGTCGGCTGCAGGAATATTTCGGCGCGCTGGAAAATTTGCTGGCCGATACTGTAGAAAAGGTGGGGCCGTTCCTGGAAATGGTGAACCAGTGGTTCCAAGATTTACGCAAATGGCTCCCCTTTAACCTGGGCGAACGCGCGGCGGAGGTAATGAGCGCCGCCACCAACCTACTCAACGAAACGCCGCACACCATCAGCGGTCTGGCGACGAATGTAGCTGAACCGCTGGACCTATGGCTGGCAAAAGAAGGCGAGGAAGTGCGCCTGAGCCGCCAAATTATCAAACCGATCCGCACGCAAGTGCTCGATCAGGCGCAGGCGCTGGCAGCCGAAACCACCCAGGTGCAAACGACCTTCCAGGAACAGTTGGCTGCGCCGTGGGAAACGGCCGTGTCCCAACAACGCCTCGTGCGCGACCTCATCGCCCAATACAGGCAAGAACACCAGATATAAACCTTGTAGAGACGCCCCGCTGGGGCGTTTTTTATGTGGGAGGTTTGTCTAACGGAGGCGCCACGGCCAGAAAATCAGCAGCAAAGCGCTGGCCGTAGGCAGCAACCAACGCCTCCACCCGTTCGTGGTCTGGCGAGGCAACAATCAGCCCGGCATGATGCTTTTTGTTCAGGCGAAACACGATTTCCGGATCTTGGTAGCCTGATAAATCCGGCCATTCTTGCCGTGCCAGACAAATTAATACACCGGCATATTCCCCTTTATCTACGGGCACAGGGTAAGACTCGCCCAAAGCGTGGGCCATTTCAAGCCTGGCCCATTCGGCCCACAAGTTAACGCCAGCTGCAGCGTCGACCAGCTCCTCGATATTGGCGCCCCCTACACGCGCCGCTGTTTCTAGAAAGAAGAAACGGCCGTCTTCCGCCTGGATAAACTCCGTGTGGGCTACTCCACGCGCCATGCCAAAACCCGCAATCATTCGCCGATTCAGATCCAGAATAGACTGCGCGTCCGCCGAATCCCGGCACATTGTGCGAGTCACAAACACGCCACCTTCGTGCGCTACATTCAGCGGCGGCTGTGTATACTGGTGCGGCACAGCCAGCACCACTTCGCTCTGAGAGACGATGGAATCGACGTGATAGACGCGGCCGGGCACGTACTGTTCCAATAAGAAATAAGACTGCTCATCGCCCAGCTTATCCAACCAGCGCCAGACTTCTTCAAAAGAATAAACTTTTTTAATGCCCATAGCCCCGGCCTCCGCGCGCGGTTTGAGTACCCAGGGCGGCGGCACCCGGTCCATGAAAGCACGCAGGTGATCGTAGTTAAAAACAGGCGTAAATTCCGGTACGGGCAGACCAATCCGTCGGGCCTGGGTACGCATGGCGAGCTTATCGCGGAAATAACGGCCGTGTGTCACACCCAAACCAGGGAGGCGAAAGTGCTCGCGCAAGGCGGCGGCTGTCAGGACGTCATAGTCATCCAGGGGTACAATCTGGTCAACGGCCGTGCCCCGCATCAGGTAGGCAATGGCAAAGGTGATGTCCGGCTGTTTGGCAAGATCCGGCATCAAGAAGATCTCGTCGATGGCTTCTCGCGGCCACGGCTCATCGGCCAGTTTTTCACGCGTCACCAGCAGCACCCGACAGCCAATCGCTTTGGCGGCCGTTAAAAAGGTCGTGCCCTTGAAATAACTGGCCAGACACAAAATGGTTACCGCTCTTTCCGACATAACGTTCCTCCGATGCTTTCCCACTAGAAAGTCAGGATGATGGCTATAATGAGGACGACTGCCACTAAGACAAAAGCGAAGATTAAGAGCATCATCAAATAGTCGGTTCCGCGCCGCGCCGGGGGCGTGATCGCTTCGGGGTCTTCCCACCCTACAGCGGGACGGGGAACGGCCGTTTCTGCCTGCGGCGGCGGCACATCGTAGGGCCGCGCCGCTTCTGGCAAAGATGGTACTTCGCCCTCACCGGCAAAATCCACCAGCATATCAGACGTCAACTCGACGTCTTCGTCGCTGTCCATCGCCGCAGAAAGCCGCGCCAGCAAGTCTGTATCTAGCGCCGGTTTTGTGGCAGAGAGGGGCTTGGACACAGGGGGCGGTGCTTCTGGCACATGCGGCTGCTCTTCGAGCATTTCGGCCTGTACTTCTGGCGGTGCGATCTTCTGCACCCAGGGCGGCAAATCCGCCTGAGCCAAGTGCGCGGCATCGGAGCGTCTTTTGATATCGGCCAGGATAGCGGCAACGGCCGTGCGATCCTCTGGCATTGGCTCGGTCGCCGGGAGAACCGCCTCTTCCGCCACAGGCGTTTGCACAATTTCCACATCGCGTACCAGCAGATAGTAACCCGCCCACTGTGGATCAAACGCTAGATGTCCCCCGGCGCGAATTGTCATACCTTCCCGCAACGCGACTTCGTTGGCTGCGCGCGGAGATAAGATGCAGTTTACCCGGTATGCCTGCTCTGCCAACGCAAACCGAACCTGGGAGGAACGGCCGTTCTTTGCCTGAGTTAGCTCCTCCACCGCACCCACCACAAAAACCAAGCCCAGCGGTAGTTCCGTCGGCAGCTGCAGCGCCAACCGATTATTCAAGTGACTAACCGTTACATCCATTGCTTACCAACCATCCCAAACGATGCATCGATACATCCACACCCTCGACGCACCAATTATCAACCGTCAAACGATCCACCAACCACAACATTTTCCCATTATACTTCAGATTCGTCACATCTCTGGCAGGCATCCCCGCCTAAAATTTGCCTCAATACAAGACCTGAATTAAACTTAGCAAGCTAACCGCCCAAGCATTCACTTAACAAAAAATAAATGCGAGAAAAACCGTTAGAAGGTGAGTTTTTCGTTGCATTATTTGACGAAAAAATCACACTTGCTATACTTGGCGTTCGGTGTACGCAGTACTTGAAATCAAGCATCACCTTTACAGTTAACAGATAATCGTTGACATGCCGACGTAGCTCAATTGGCAGAGCAATGCTCTTGTAAAGCATAGGTTATGGGTTCAAGTCCCATCGTCGGCTTGGTTAAACCAAGACCTGGGTCAGTGTCCCGAGTGGCAAAGGGGGCGGACTGTAAATCCGCTGGCGCACCGCCTTCGTAGGTTCGAGTCCTACCTGGCCCACTATAATTCAGTCCCGTAGTAATCGGCTAAACTGGATTATTATGCAAGCCAATTGCCCACGTAGCTCAGTCGGCAGAGCGCATTCTTGGTAAGAATGAGGTCATGGGTTCAAATCCCATCGTGGGCTTTATGCCCCGTTCCCTCATTGAAAGTAAATAGAGGGTAACGGGGTATTATTGTGAAAGGTTACCGTACGATTGGTACCGCTGGCTTTTACCAACTGGTACTGTTTTTAGACAATCAATTGATATGAGGGGTTAAGCAATGGCCAAAGAAAAATTTGTGCGCGAGAAGCCACACTGCAATATTGGCACCATCGGTCACATCGACCATGGCAAGACCACCTTGACAGCCGCCATTACCAAGACGCTGTCCTTAAAAGGTTGGGCTGACTTCCGGGCATTCGACCAGATCGACAACGCACCTGAAGAGAAAGCACGTGGTATCACCATCGCGATCGCCCACGTAGAATATGAAACAGAAAACCGTCACTACGCCCATGTAGACTGCCCGGGCCATCGTGACTACATCAAAAACATGATCACCGGCGCGGCGCAGATGGACGGCGCGATTCTGGTGGTGGCCGCGCCCGATGGGCCGATGCCCCAGACACGCGAGCACGTGCTGTTGGCCCGCCAGGTAGAAGTGCCGGCGATGGTCATCTTCCTGAACAAAGTCGACATGATGGACGACGAGGAACTGCTGGAGCTGGTAGAGCTGGAACTGCGTGAACTGCTGGACAGCCAGGAATTCCCCGGCGATGAAACGCCCATCGTGCGCGGGAGCGCTCTGGCGGCGTTGGAATCGACCAGCACCGACCCGGATGCGCCGGAATACGCGCCTATTTGGGAGTTGATGCGGGTGGTGGACGAGTACATTCCGCAGCCGGAACGACCGGTAGACAAACCGTTCCTGATGTCCATCGAAGACGTGTTCTCCATCAAAGGGCGCGGCACAGTGGTCACCGGACGTGTGGACCGTGGTACCCTGACGCCGATGAGCGAAGTGGAGATCGTGGGGCTGCGCGAAGATTCGCGTAAAGTGGTAGTGACCTCCATGGAGATGTTCCATAAGATTCTGGACAAGGTTCAGGCGGGGGACAATGCCGGTTTGCTGCTGCGCGGTGTGGCCCGTGACGAGATTGAACGCGGGCAGGTGTTGGCCGCGCCGAAGAGCATCACGCCGCACACGGAGTTCATGGGTGAAGTGTACGTTCTGCGCAAGGACGAAGGCGGCCGTCACAAGGCGTTCTTCCCGGGTTATCGGCCGCAGTTCTACATCCGTACGTTGGACGTGACCGGTGAGATCACCTTGCCGGAGGGTGTGGAAATGGTGATGCCCGGCGACAATGTGAACTTGAATGTGAAGTTGATTGTGCCGGTGGCCTTGGAGCAGGGCAGCAAGTTTGCCATTCGCGAAGGCGGCCTGACCGTTGGCGCTGGCGTCATTACCCAGATCATCAAATAAATTAAATTAATATTTGGAAGGGGTGCAAATGATTGCATCCCTTCACCAGGTTTACTATCATGGCAAAGAAAGCTGTTCGTCTGCACATCACTCTGGCTTGTACGGAGTGTAAAGAGCGCAATTATTTAACTGAAAAGAATCGGCGGAACGATCCGGGTCGTATGGAGCTGGAAAAGTATTGCCCTCGTTGCCGGTGCCATCGTTTGCACCGCGAAACGCGATAGAAAGTGATATAATTGCCACATATGTAGGGGGTTAGCTCAATTGGCAGAGCGACGGTCTCCAAAACCGTAGGCTGCGGGTTCGATTCCTGCACCCCCTGTCAGACCTCTGGGGTAGAGAGTCTACCCCAGAGGTTAACTATCATAAATGAATGGTGTGCTGTGACAAACGAAGAAGAAAAGATCGAAAAAACCAAACCCGATAAAACCAAGAAAGTCGAGAAAAAAGGCACCAAAACCGCTAACCCTGTGAGCCGCTATTTTCGGGAGACTCGAGGGGAGTTACGCAAGGTGACCTGGCCCACACGGGAAGAGTCTTGGCGTTTGACGGCTATTGTTTTGGCTGTATCAACTTTGATGGCGGCATTCTTGTGGGTTTGGGATCTTATTTTTTCACAATCGATTCACTTGCTTATCCGAACATTTGTAGGTGCCTAGGTGCTTTAGGGTTTGGTACGTGGTGTGATGCTGAGTGATATGATGAATGATGAAGTAAATGACCTCGATCTGCTAAATGAAAATGAAGCAACAGATCAGGGTAGTGGCCCGTTAGAGGATGACGGCCGTTACTGGTACGTCGTTCACTGCTATTCCGGGTACGAAAACAAAGTACGGCACAGCATCGAACAACGCATCGAAACCATGGGAATGCAAGATAAAATCTTTGACGTTGTCGTTCCCACCGAAGAAGAAATCGAAATTAAAGAAGGCAAAAGACGCACCGTAGAACGTCGCGTCTTTCCAGGCTATATTCTGGTGCAAATGCTACTCGACGAAGATTCCTGGTATGTTGTCCGTAATACCCCAGGCGTCACTGGCTTTGTCGGAATGGGCAACGACCCCACCCCTCTGCGCCCCGAAGAAGTAGCCAAAATCATGAACCGTATGGAAGCCGAGGCACCCAAAGTTAAATTCGACTTCCAAATCGGCGAGAAAGTTCGCATTGGCACCGGTCCATTCGCCGATTTTATCGGCACCGTATCGGAAATCGATCAGGAAAAAGCCAAAGTTCGCGTTATGGTCTCCTTTTTCGGCCGTGAGACCCCCGTTGAGCTAGACTTCCTACACGTCGAAAAAGTTTAAAATAGTTAATTTTCATCTTTAAGCAAACGATGAATGGTGACTGAGGAATAGTCGTCAGCCACCATTCATTGTTTCATGTTAGGAGGAGCCTACCCAGGTAGGCGCCTGGACTCCAAGGAGAATGAAATGGCAAAGAAAGTCAAAGCAGTAGTAAAGATCCAAATAAATGGGGGCAAGGCCAACCCTGCTCCCCCGGTTGGTACCGCTCTTGGTCCCCATGGCATTAACTTAATGCAATTTTGCAAGGAATACAATGCCAAAACTTCCAATATGGTGGGGCAAATCGTTCCGGTAGAAGTGACTGTATTTCAGGATGGCAGCTTCAATTTCGTCCTCAAAACTTCTCCGGCCGCCGACCTGCTGCGAAAAGCAGCCGGCATCAAGAGCGGATCTGCCGTACCTAACCGCGATAAAGCAGGTAAAATCAGCCAAGATCAGCTTCGTGAAATCGCAGAAATTAAACTGAAAGATCTCAATGCGCGCGATGTGGAAAGCGCCATGAAAATTATCGCTGGTACAGCCCGCAGCATGGGTATTACCATCGAACAGTGATATAAAGCAAACGTGGGAGAACCTTTTTCTCAGTTCGATATAACCACAAGGAGCAATCATGCCAAAACGAGGACGTAAATATCTGGAAGCGGCAGCGAAGGTTGACCGCGACAAGTTGTACAGTCGGGAAGAAGCAGTCAAACTGATCAAAGAAACAGTTTATACAAACTTTGATCCGACAGTTGAAGTGCATTTTCGGTTAGGTGTAGACCCTCGGCACGCCGATCAACAGGTACGTGATGTTGTGCTATTGCCGCATGGGTTGGGCAAGACAGTGCGCGTGCTGGTCTTCGCTGAAGGTGAAGATGCTCGTTTAGCCGAAGAAGCCGGCGCTGACTACATTGCCGACGATGAAGTAGTGAAGAAAATTCAGTCTGGCTGGACTGATTTTGATGTGGCTATTGCTGTGCCGCAAATGATGGGCAAAGTAGGCCGTCTAGGCCGTATCTTAGGCCCACGTGGTTTAATGCCAAATCCGAAAGCCGGTACCGTTGCTCCTGGAGCCGACCTGCCCCGTCTTATCGAGGAAGCGAAAGCGGGTCGTGTAGAATTCCGAGTGGATCGTACCGCGAATGTCCATGCTCCTATTGGCAAAGCCAGTTTTACGGAAGAACAGCTACGAGAAAATCTGCAGACTGTAATTGACGCTATTAAACGGAACCGCCCTGCAGCCGCTAAAGGCACCTATATTCGCCGTATTACAGTAGCAAATGCAATGGGGCCTGGTATTCGCCTTGATGCAATGGAAGCGACAGGGTAGAATACGTATCGCTCTTTGAAGAGCCGTAACAAATTACTTTTCCTACTGAAGACAGTTGGCGGCGGTAGCGACTAGACATTGGGGTCGCTCATGCCTTAAATTGGCCAGCCGAGGTGGGGATTCAAGCTGTGTTACACATTTTTTGTGCCTGACGGTACAAAGTGTTCACGTCAATTAGAATCCTCACACTGGTGTGTGAGGATTTTTTATTATCTGATAAGGAGGTGAAATCCTTTGGCAATATCAAAAGCTCGGAAAGATGAATTGGTAGCGCAGTATACAGAGCTCATCAATGAGAGTCGGGCCATCTTTATGGCTGAATACAAGGGTATGACTGTCAAAAAGATGGAGGCTTTGCGCGACGAGATTGCTAAAGCCGAGGGTAATTTCCACATCACGAAAAACACTCTGCTTAAAATTGCTCTGGAACAGACTAATCATCCCATTCCTGAAGAGATCCTGAAGGGGCAAATTGCTACTGGCTTTGCGTTGAGCGAAGTACCAACGATGGCGAAGACCCTGGTGGATTTTGCAAAGACGGATGAGAACATGGTTGTCCGTGGAGCTATTTTGAGCGGCCGTATTTTATCGGCTGAGGATGTGGAAGCCCTGGCCAAGCTGCCGTCTCTTGAACAACTTCGGGCGCAGTTGATAGGTCTTATCAATGCTCCGGCGACCAATATCGCATCTGTAATTACAAATGGTGTACGGCAAGTGATCAATGTTATTGACGCTTATGCCAAGAGTGAAGAGGCGGCGGAAGCGGCTTAGTCATTTGACAGTTTCGTTGTTAATTTAAGAATTGAACCTAATTTGGAGGTATATTTAAAATGGCGGATTTAGCAAAAATCGTAGAAGATCTGAGCAGCCTGAACCTGATGGAAGCGGCTGAGCTGGCAAAAATGTTGGAAGAAAAGTGGGGCGTTAGCGCTGCAGCGCCGATGGCGATGGGCATGATGCCGGGCATGATGGTCGGTGGCGAAGCTGCTGTCGAAGAGGAAGAACAGACTGAGTTCAACGTAATCCTCAAGGACATTGGCCCGAAGAAGATCAATGTGATTAAAGAAGTCCGTGCGCTGACCGGTTTGGGTCTGAAAGAGGCCAAAGAAGTGGTAGATGGTCTGGGCACAGTGATGGAAGGCGTTAGTAAAGAGGCAGCGACGGAAGCGAAAGCGAAGTTGGAAGAAGCTGGCGCTGTCGTTGAACTGAAGTAAGCTTGCGTTTGTACTTGATGACCGAAGGGCCAACTCTTTGTGGGGTTGGCCTTTTTGGTTTCTCGGCCTAATGCCTGGGGTAAAAGGTTATGCGATTGATTTTGGCCTCACAGTCACCGAGGCGGCAAAAGTTGGTGCAGTTGTTGGGTTATCCTGTTACCGTGCAGGTAGCAGATGTGGATGAAAGTAGTGTGACCGATCCGGACCCGGCTGTGAATGTGGTGAAAACGGCCGTTCTCAAAGCCACCACCATCCACCATCGCCTGCAAGAACGCTCGGAACCCAGCCTGATTGTCGCCGCCGATACGATTGTATCCCTGGACCAACAAATGCTGGGAAAACCTGTCGATGCGGCCGAAGCCTGGCAAATGCTGGCTGCGTTGCGGAACCGGCAGCATGATGTCCATACCGGTCTGGTGGTATTAGACCCACAATCCGGTCACATGGTCAGTCGGGTCAATACGGCCGTTGTCACCATGCGTGGTTACACCGACGAAGAGATCGCCGCCTACGTCGCCAGCGGCGACCCACTGGACAAAGCAGGCGCATACGCCATTCAGCATCCGGTTTTCCAGCCGGTGGCCGACATGGCGGGCTGTTACACGGCCGTTATGGGACTCTCTGTTTGCGAGCTTATTACCGTGTTAGACAGCCTGGGTTTGCCCAGACGCGCCGATTTAACGGCCGTTTACCACGCCCACGAGGTCGCAGGCCGCCACTATCCCTGCCCTATCTACGATCAAATTCTCGTTAAATCGTCAGAGTCGTGCTAGAATGTTTGACATAAGCGAACTCGATTTGTTTGACGGTAGCTGGCTGACCATTGGCCGATACCCTGTAGATTTTTCAGGGCAGGCACAGCGCGAGGGGACATGATGAACCAGAAATTACAGCAGGCAATCGCCGCCGCCCGCAGCGGCAACAACAAAAAAGCGCAGTATCTACTCACGCAAACTTTGCAGGAAAATCCGGAAGAAACGCAGGCATGGTATCTGTTGAGCCTGCTTGTCGATTCCCAAGAAAAGCAAATCACTTATTTGCACCGCGTACTGGAGCTGAATCCCGCTCATGAAAAAGCGCAAGAAAAACTGGCCGCCCTGACGGCCGTTCCCACCACTGTGGACGTCGCACCGGATTCACTGAGCGTCGCCGATCAGGAAAACAGTGATCTCCTGCCCGGCTGGATGGCCGACGACGTGCCGGACACCTACTTTGAAGCCCCACCCATTACCCAGGAAGAGGAAGACGAAGAGACCGGCGCTGATAGTGAAGACGACGAGCTGCCAGACTGGCTGCAAGAGAGCGTGGTGGATGAATGGGCGCTGGAAGAAGAAAGCGAAACGGCCGTTTTCCCCCCCACGGATGAAGATGAACCCATCGCCCTGGTTAAAACCAGCGCCGAAAAAACCGATACACCGCCGGCCACCGTTACCGAAGCACTCGCCGAGGCCAAAAATACAGCTCCCGCCAAAAAACAAAAGTCCGCTGCTCCGAAAAATAACCAGGGATCTTCACTCAACCTCGTATTAGCCGTACTCGTTATATTGGCTCTTCTGGTGGCGGCATTTCTCATTTATTTGCTCGTCACCCTGTGAGGAAATAGGGGCGGAAACGGCCGTATTTCTCACCCGCCCCAATTTCCCCCAACACCCGCCGACCGCTTGCCCATACAGGCATTTCTGTATATAGTCCCAGCATGAGTGCACCCAAATTAATTAATGCATTTCTACGGACAGATGTTGGGCGAGTCCGTACCCACAACGAGGATTTTATTACCTTTCGTGAACCGACCGATACGGCCGACGAAGCCCAAAATGGGTGGATTTACATCGTCGCCGACGGTGTGGGGGGTGCCGATGCAGGAGAAATCGCCAGCCAGTTTGCCAGCGAAAGTACGCTGGCCCACTATCTAAACAACCACGACAATCCCAACTGGGGCCAACGCCTCGTAGATGCTATGCAAGCCGCCAACACCGACTTACGGCAAATGGTGGCCGAGCGAGATGCCAGCAGCCGGATGGCCACCACCATGGTGGCCGCCGTTTTTCAAGGAGAAAATGCCTTCATCGCCAACGTCGGCGACAGCCGGGGATATTTTTTGCGCCACGGCCGTATTCAGCAAATCACCAAAGACCAAAGCCTCGTCGCCAAACTGCTGGAAGAAGGCGCCATCACTGCCGAAGAAGCCGAATATCACCCCCGCCGCAACGTCATCCTTTACAGCTTAGGCTCCGAACGCTCTCCTAAAATCGACCTCTTCGAGCAAACGATGCAGCCCGGCGACATTATTCTGCTCTGTTCCGATGGTCTCATCCGGCATGTTAACGACGAAGAGATCGCTAAACTGGTCACTTCGGCCGAGCCAGCCCAGGCCACCCAAAACCTCATCGAACTGGCCAACAGCCGTGGCGGTCAGGATAACATCTCCGCCGCCATACTGCGTTACGATGGAGACGCAAACGTCACAACCACCCGAACGCAGCAAACACACCC
>Ga0209607_1002227_pt1 | contig 15613 bp, 12 predicted proteins | sample AD_UKC117_MetaG_FD_184413 | JGI IMG/M metagenome (GOLD analysis project Ga0209607, IMG submission 184413) | Active sludge microbial communities of municipal wastewater-treating anaerobic digesters from Hong Kong - AD_UKC117_MetaG (SPAdes)... | ecosystem: Engineered > Bioreactor > Anaerobic >... | reverse complement strand
AGGCAGTATTGGCACGTTTGCGGTGCAGTTGGCCCACACTTTTGGCGCGGCGGTAACGGCCGTAGACAGCGCCCCCAAATTAGCCATGCTGCGCGCCCTCGGTGCAGACCACGTCATCGACTACGCCCAACAGGATTTCACCCAAAACGGCGAAACGTATGACGTGATCATCGACGTGGTGGGCAAACAAGGGTTCGCCCGCAGATTAAAATCGCTCGCCCCTGACGGCCGTTATTTTCTGGCCAACGCCGGGCTGTCTCACCTGCTGCGCGGTTGGTGGACTTCAATGACCGGCGGCAAAAAAGTGGTCATCGGCTCATCGAGCCAGACGAAAGAAGATCTGCTGTTTCTGAAGGACCACATTGAAGCGGGAAAGATCAAGCCGGTGATCGATGAGCGACGCTTTTCGCTGGCGCAAATTCCTGAGGCGCACAGGTACGCCGAAACCGGCCGCAAAATGGGCCATATCGCCGTCACCGTGGCGTGATACCATCGTCAGGCGGCGATTTTCTCCGCCCGCTGCTCGATTAAATCCACCAGAGTCTGAATGTACAGCGGGTCGTCGTTGAGGGCCGACGGCCGTTCCAACCGTACCCCACACGCTCTGGCCGCCTCCTGCGCCTGAATGTCAATGTCAAATAAGATCTCTACGTGGTCAGACACAAAACCCACCGGAATACTGATCATATTTTTGACACCCTGCGCCGCCAGCTCAGGAATGTACGCTTCCAACTGCGGCCCCAGCCACGGTTCCGGGCTGCCGCCCGCCGACTGGTAGCTCCACGACCACCGAGCATCCGGCAGGCCCGCTTTGGCGGCCACCAGCCGGGCGGTCTCGCGCAGTTGTTCATCATACGGATCGCCCATTTTGATGATGCGCACCGGCAAGCTGTGGGCGCTGAAAATGACGTGCACGTCGTCGCGCTCGGCTGCCGGCCAAAGGCTCAGCCCTTCGTGGACCCGGTTGGCGAGGGCTTCAATGAGCAAGGGCGCGTCGTGGTAGCTGTCGATAAATTCAAAATCAATCTGGCCGCGGTACATGTCCAGGCCGTCGGCCACTTTGGCGTGGTATTTGGCGACGCTGAGCTTGCTGTAATGGGGCGCCAGCACCAGGGCAATGGCCCGAGTGATGCCGTCGTCGATCATCTGGCCCACCACGTCTTCGATCCAGGGCGACCAGTGGCGCATGCCCATGTAGACTTTGAACTTGTCGGGGTCCAGTTTGGCGCGCACCGCCTCCACCTGCCGCGTACTGATTTCCAACAGCGGCGATTTGCCGCCGATGAGCGTGTAATTGTGGGTGATTTCTTCCAGAATGGCGGGGGTGGTGACACGGCCGTTGCGGATATCCGCCAGGTACCCCGGAATTTCTTCCAGGCTGTTCGGCCCGCCATAGGCCATAATCAAAACGCCGATTGGGTCGTTGGGTTTGTTCATAGTTGGTTGCTTGTCTTCTCTCTCACGTAATCCACCAGCCGCTGCACATTTTCGACCGGCGTCTCTTTGTAGATGCCGTGGCCGAGGTTGAAGATGTGGCCGGAACGGCCGTTTGCCCTCGCCAACACATCATCCACCCGCGCCTGCAATTCCCGCCAGGGCGCCAGCAAGGCGATGGGGTCCAGGTTGCCCTGGATGGGCTTGTCATAGCCAATGCGTGCCCACACCTCGTCCAGCGGCAGGTGCCAATCCACGCCCACCACGTCGCCGCCGCACGCCGCTACCGCTTCGATGTAGGGCGTCGTGCCCGTGCTGAAGTTGATGACCGGCACCCCGGCTTTGCTCAGCGTACCAAAGAGCGCCTGGTTGTACGGCTGCACGTAACGCACATAATCCTGCTTGCCCAGGGCATGCCCCGCCCAGGAATCAAACAGTTGCAGCGCCGCCGCCCCGGCTTTGGCCTGCTTGAGCAGGTAGTCGCCCTGTACCGTCACCAGCTTGTTCATCAGGCGCTTCCAGGCGGCCGGTTCGCGGTACATAAAGCTCTTCACCCGTTGGTAGGTCTTGGTCCCACCGCCTTCGATGGCGTAACTGGCCAGCGTAAACGGCGCTCCGGCAAACCCGATGAGCGGGATGTCGCGCGGCGCAAGTTCGGCCGTGACCAGTTCGATGGCTTTGAGCGTGCCGCCCATCGTCTCCTCGGCCGGCGGCGTGGCCAGCAGGTCCACGTCGCGGGGGGTGTCGATGCGGTTATGCAGCACTGGCCCTTCGCCCTTCACAAATTCCAGGTTCAGGCCCATACCCGCCAGCGGCGGCAAAATGTCGGAAAAGATGATGGCCGCGTCGAAACCAAAGGCATCGATGGGCTGCAAGGTAATTTCGGCGGCCAGTTCGGGCGTATGGATACATTCCAGCATGGAATGTTGGGCGCGCAGGGCGCGGTATTCGGCCATGTAGCGGCCCGCCTGGCGCATCAACCAGATGGGGGTGCGGTCGGTGGGCAGTCCGCGGCAGGCGCGGAGGAAACGGGCGGTCGGTTCGGTCATGGATTGGGTATCTCCAGAGATTTGAGATTGGAGATTGGAGATTGCACACGTCCCGCCGGTCTCAAGTCTCCAGTCTCTAATTTGCTTTGCCAGGCCACTTTGCCGATGAAAAATGGCCCCAGCCGCTCCAGGTGGAGCGAGGTTTGTTTGGTTTTGCGCATGCGCTGCACAATCATGGAGAGCGGCGCCAACTGCGGCCCGATCAGCCCGACGACAAAATCGTTGTCGTTTTTGTCCAGGCCGTGGCAAGCCAGGCGCAAATCGTGGCCCAGCCCGGCACGGCCGTACGCCATGCCAATGCCGCCGTGTTCCATCAGCACCACCCGCTGCTCCTGCGCCGACAACTGCTCAAACGAACCGGCGCGCCGCAGCGGATAATAGACCACCCACGGCAGCGCCGGGTCCAGAATCCGGCGGATGGGCCGGTGGATCAGCGTTTCTTCCAGATCGGCTTCGTAGCCGAGGGCGTAGGTGCGGCCGAGCATGGTGTATTCCGGCTTAGGCGTCAGCTCGCTGAAGGGCGGCTGGTTGTAAAACGCGCGCATGTCCGTCACAAAATAGTCGGGGTCTTCGCTGAAGGTGACCAGGGCCACGCCCTGCGGGTCGTTGATGTCGGCGTACAGCGCGCCTTGAATGTGGTTATCTTCCAGGGCGCGAATGAGAACGGCCGTGTCCTTCACCCCGCCAAACGCCAGCAGCTGCACAAACAACCGCCGGTCAATGGCAATCGTTTCGCCATCCGCCCCGCGCCCCTTCTCAGTTATGTCTACTTTTTCGACTTCAGGTTTCATAGGTTCTCTCTGGGAGACTGGAGACTGGAGACTGATACGATCTCCAGTCTCTAGTCTCCGTTCCTCAGCCACCGCGCCGCATCCAGCGCGTGATAGGTGATAATCAGGTCCGCCCCGGCGCGTTTCATGCCTAGCAGCGTTTCCAGCACAACCTTTTCCTCGTCGATCCAGCCATTGGCGGCGGCGGCTTTGATCATCGCATACTCGCCGCTGACGTTGTAGGCGGCCAGGGGCAGCTCCGGGAATGCTTCGTGGACGCGGTGGATGATGTCCAGGTAGGCCAGCGCCGGTTTCACCATCAGGAAATCCGCCCCTTCGTCGATGTCCAGGGCCGCTTCGCGCAGGGCCTCACGGCCGTTGGCCGGGTCCATCTGGTGGCTTTTGCGGTCGCCAAACTTCGGCGCGCCGTCGGCAGCGTCGCGGAACGGGCCGTAAAAGCTGGAGGCATATTTCACCGCGTAGGACATAATCGGCACGTGGCCGAAATCGTGGGCGTCCAGCCCGGCGCGAATGGCGGCGACCATGCCGTCCATCATGCCGCTGGGGGCGACGATGTCGGCGCCGGCGGCGGCGTGGGACACGGCCGTGGCCGCCAGCACGTCCAGCGTTTCATCGTTCAGCACAAAACCTTCCGGCAGGTGAGTGTGAGTGCCGTCGTTGAGCAGGCCGCAGTGGCCGTGGTCGGTGTATTCGCACAGGCAAACGTCGGTGATGACGATGAGGTCGGGCACGGCCGTTTTAATCGCCCGGATCGCCTGCTGCACAATGCCGTCGTCGGCAAAGTTTTCCAGGCCGATGGGGTCTTTGAGGGCCGGGATGCCGAACAGGATGACGGCGGGTATGCCCAGGGAAACGGCCGTTTCCGCTTCGCGCACCGCCTCGGCCACCGACAACTGGTCGATGCCTGGCATGGAGGCGATGGGTGAACGGCCGTCGCCGTGCCGCACAAACAGTGGATAAATCAAATCATCCGGCGTCAGGCGCGTCTCGCGCACCATGCGCCGCAGCCCCGGCGAGGTCCGCAGCCGGCGCGGGCGAATGGTCAGGTCTACAAGGGACGTGTGTGTGTTTTCTTGGATCATGGTCAGTTTTGGGGACTGGAGACTGGAGACTAGGGACTAGGATGCCTCTCGTCACGCAGCACGCAGCAATCTCCAGTCTCTAGTCTCTAGTCTCCCAATATCGGATTAGCGCTTCTATCAGGCCGTCAATCGTGTATGCCTCAGGGATGACGTGGACCGTTAGGCCCGATTCGCGGGCTTGGGCGGCGGTGACGGGGCCAATGCAGGCGATAACCGCCGGAGACCCCAAGGGTTTTAAAAACCCTTGGGGTCTGGACTCTACAATCTGCAAAAAGTTGCGCACGCTGGACGGGCTGGTGAAGGTGATGGCATCGACGCCTTTTTCCAGCTCGGCCAGGGCGGCAGGGGTGGGCACGGCCGTTACCGTGTCATACAGGGCCACGTCATCGACCACAGCGCCCCGTTCGCGCAGCAAATTCACAATCTCCGGGCGGCCGATTTTGGCCCGGGGCAGCAGCACGCGCTGGCCCGCCACGTCGCCCAGCCCCAACACCAACTGCTCGCCGGTAAACTCGTCGGGCATAAAATCTACCGGCACGCCGAGGGAGGAGAGTTTAACGGCCGTGGCCGACCCCACCGCCGCAATCTGGGGAAGACTGGAGACTGGAGATTGGAGACTGTCCGTAGTCTCCAATCTCCAGTCTCTAATCTCCAGTCTCTCAAAAAAGAAATCCACCGCATTGGCGCTGGTAAAAATCAGCCAGTCATAAGCCGCCGGGTCGGGCAGGTCGGCAGGCAGCGGCTCGAATTGGATGACAGGAAAGACCACCGGTTCCGCGCCCAGCGCCGCCAATTTGTCGGCAAAATCTTGCGCCTGTTCCGGGGAACGGGTGACAAGTATGCGTTTGCCGGAGAGCGGCGGTTGGCGATTGGAGACTGGAGACTGGGGATTGGAGATTGGAGGTTGATCAGGTTCCAACATGGCTGACGCGCCTTGGGCCAGCGCTTCTGCGGCCAGACGCTGCGCCAGTTCCGCCGGATCGAGGCCGGAGCCTTGCACGCGGATGAGGGCACGGCCGTCCACGCTTCCCACCAGCCCGCGCAAGAAAATCTCCGCGCCCTCCGCCGCGCCGCGATTCATTTCCGCATAGGCCGCAATGGGCGCGGCGCAGCCGCCGCCCAAAGCCTGCAGGAAAAGACGCTCGGCGGTAACGGCCGTTCTCACCCCTTCATCTTCAATCGCTGCCAGCAGGGCCAGGGTAGCCGCGTCGTCGGCGCGGCACTGCACGGCCAGCGCGCCCTGCCCCGGCGCGGGCAGCATGGTTTCCAGCGGCAGCCATTCGGTCACCTGATCGGCCATTTCCAGGCGGCGCAGGCCGGCTTCGGCCAGAATGGTGGCGTCGTATTGGCCTTCGGCTACTTTGCGGGCGCGCGTTTGCACGTTGCCACGGATGGATTCCACGCGCAAATCGGGCCGGGCGGCCAGGAGCTGCGCCCGGCGGCGGTTGCTGCTGGTGCCGACGACTGCGCCCGGCGGCAGCGTGGCCAGCGTCCAGCCGTTGCGGGCCACCAAACCATCGGCCACGGGCGCGCGGTTCAAAATCGCGCCCAGCGTCAGGCCGGGCGCGTCTTCGACGGGCAAATCTTTGAGCGAATGGACGGCCAGGTCGATACGGCCGTCGCGCAGCGCGCTTTCCAATTCGGCCGTAAACAGCCCTTTGCCGCCAATTTGCGGCAGCGGCTTGTCCAGAGTCTTATCGCCCTGGGTGATAAACGGCTCCACGCGGCAGGCCAGCCCTGGCCAGGCGGCTTGCAGCCGGGCGATCACGTGGTTGGTCTGCCACATGGCCAGATCCGACGTGCGCGAACCGATTTTGAGGAGTTGGGTTGTTGTTGTCATAAATAGTCTAAAACGTATGGGAGGAATTGGAAGACTAGAGACTGGAGACTGGAGATTGCGCAATCTCCAGTCTCTAATCCCCCTGCGCCCCCAACCCAAACAATTCCCGCACGGCGCTGGCGTAGGTCACGGCCGTTTCCGTGCCGGCCTGGGTGCGCAGTTGTTTGGTCGGCTCGTGGAGGAGCTTGTTGACCAGGGAGCGGGTAAGATGCTGCAAGTGTTCCAGGGTTTGCGGATCCACGTCGCCCAGATGGCGCAAGGTGCGTTCCAATTCGCGCTGGCGGATGGCTTCCGCTTTTTGGTGCAGGTCGGCAATGACCGGCTTGATGGCCAACTGCTGCAATTCTTTGTCCAGCACGGCCGTTTCCTCGGCCACAATCGTTTCCACCAGCGGCACGGCCGCCTGCCGCGCCGCCAACGAGTCGTCCAGGCTGCTTTGCAGGTCATCGACGTCGTACAGGCGCACGTTGGGCATGGTTTGTATCGCCGGGTCGATGTCGCGGGGGACGGCCAGGTCGATGAGGACCAACGGCCGTGCGCCGCGCTGGCTCATGGCCTGCTGCACCATGCCGGCAGTGATCACCGGAATGGGCGAGGCGGTGGCGCTGATGACCACGTCGGCGGCCAGCAGGGCCTCGGGCAGCTGCTCCAGGCTGTAGGCACGGCCGTTAAAGCGCGCCACGGCCGTTTCCGCCCGTACCCAGGTGCGATTGGCCACGCTGACGGCCGTGACACCGCGATGCCCCAGCGCCTTCAGCGCCAGGCGGCCCATCTCGCCCAGACCAATCACCAGGGTATGACGGCCGTTCAGATCGCCGACGATGTCTTGCGCCAGGGCGATGGCCACCGAGCTGACGCTGGCCGGGCTGCTGCTGATGGCCGTTTCGGTGCGCGTGCGCTTGCCGGTGCGAATGGCGGCGCGAAAGAGCGCGTCGAGCGCCGGGCCAATGGTGCGCGCCTGCACGGCGGCCATGTAGGCGCTGGTGACCTGACCTAAAATTTGCGGCTCGCCGAGAACCAGGGAATCCAGCCCGGCGGCAACGCGCAGGAGGTGGGTTACGGCCGTTTCACCGACAAAGTGATACAGGTGGTTTTGGAAGGGGGAAAGGTCTATCTGGTGGACGGTGGCCAGAACGGCTGTCAGCAAAGCGCGCGGGTCGTCTACCTCGCCGGACAGCATGGCATATAGTTCCAGCCGGTTGCAGGTAGACAAGATCACCAGTTCACGAACGGCCGTAAACGCCGCGTGATCTTGCAGACAAACCGCCAGCGGCCGGTCCGCGAGGCTGTCCAATCGTTCTGGCAGCGGATGGCCCGTCTCCAGCGCAGGCAGCAGTTCGCCAACGTCTACCAGGGAGCAGCGCAGCTGCTCGCGCACGGCCACCGGCGCGGTGCGGTGGCTAAGGCCGAGACAGACTATTTGTTGATGCGGCATCATACACCTCGGCAATGGCCAGTTGAACGGTATTGAGGAGCTTATTCACCCGCCGCAGCAGACGGACGTTGGCTTCCGGGCGGATACGGGTGTTTTCAGGCAGTTGCAGCGCCGTTTCCATGATCATGTCGCGGAAAAACATCGACGCTTCCAGGGCTTCGGTGAGCGGCAGGTTGTTTTGCAGGCCGATTTCGCCATATTGGCGGCCAATGTGCGCCGCTTCGGCCACAATCGCGCCGCCGTTTTCGTCGGACAGATATTGCAGCGTCAGCCCCAGCAATTGGCGGCCTAAAATCCGATAGCGCAGGCGCGCCTCGTCATCAAACGACCTGATCCAGGTCTGGTTTTGCTGGACGACAATCTCCTGGCGGGCTTGAATAAGCGCTTTGTCCGCAAAGGCAACGTCCAGGTTGTCAGCGGACTGGCTGCGGCGTTCCCGAGCAAAGCGCACGATGTCGGAAGCGGCAAAGCGGCGGTGCCCACCGGGGGTCAGCATGACCGGGATGTCGCCATTGTCGGCCCAGCGGCGCAGGGTGGTGATGTGTACGCCCAGTTCTTGGGCAGCCTGGCTCAGGGTGAGCCAGCGTTCGGTTTCAGGCAAGGGGTCTATCATAAGGCGGTTTCGTATTCTAGCGTGAAGACCCTAAGGGTTTTGCAACGCCTGAGGCAAGATTTGTCGAGGTCAAACCCTTAGGGTCTGTACGGGTCCATTCTGCAACGATTCGCCGGGCTGTTTCTTGCGCCTGGCGCACGCAGTCGGGGATGCCAATGCCGCGGTAGGGGCTGCCGGTGACGTGAATGCCGGGCGGCAGGGCGGCTTCGATGGCCGCGACGCGCTCCAGGTGGCCGACGTCATATTGGGGATTGGCCTGCGGCCAGCGGTAGATGCGGTGGAAAACGGGCACGGCCGTCAGGCCCATGATGTCTGCCAGTTCCCGGCGCACACTATGCAGCAGTTCGCCATCTGGTATGTCCATCATTTGCGGGGTGCGCGAGCCGCCAAAAAAGACGCGCAGCAGCGCGTAGCCTTCAGGGGCGCGCTGATCGAATTTGGTGGAGGTCCAGGTGATGGCGTTGATGGACCGATTTTCGCTGCGCGGAATGACCACGCCAAAGCCGTTGAGCGGGTGGTCGATTTCGCTGCGGCGGTAGGCCAGGGAAATGGTGCCGGTGCTGACGTAGCGGATGGTTGCCAGTTCGGCGGCGGCGTCCGGGGCCAGGTCGCCAATCAACCGGGCGGCGACATAGGCCGGCACGGCCAGGATGATGGCGTCGGCGGTGAGGGTACGGCCGTTATCCAGCCTCAGGGTGTAGGCAGTGGGAGATGGGAGATTTTCCAGTCTCCAGTCTGCAGTCTCTATTCTGGTCACGGCCGTTTCCAGCAGACACTCGCCGGTCAACTGCGCCCGCAGCGCGGCCACCAGATCGGCCATGCCGCCTTTCATTGACATAAACATGGAGGTGGGCGTACGGCCGTTGGTGGCCGAGGAACGGCCGTTGGCGGCAGAAGAACTCCCGTTGGCGGCCGCGTGGCCATTGGCGCGCGCTTTTTTGCCGGCCAACATGCCTTTGATCAGGCTGCCATGCTTTTCTTCGATGTCGCGGAAACGGGGGAACGTCGCCAGCAGGCTTTGGCGCTCAGCTTCGGCGTTGTAGATACCCGACATCAGCGGCTCGGCGATTTTGTCCAGGGCTTCGGCGCCCAGGCGGCGCTCAATAAATTCGGCCAGGGTTTCGTCGGCGCCGTCGGTTTTGGGCGGGATGAAGAGGTCCAGGCCCATGCGCAGTTTGCCCAGCGGCGAGAGCAGCGGGGAAAGGGCAAAAGGGGTTATTTTGGTGGGCACAATCATCATCACGCCGTCGGGCAGCGGGGTGGGCTTGCCTTTATTGAGGACGAAGGTTTGGCGACGGCCGTCGTTGGTCGGCAGCAGATCGTCGGTCAGCCCCAGTTCGCGGGCCAACTGCAACCCCCACGGCTTCTGCGTGATGAAAGAGTCGGGTCCGGCCTCCACAATGAATGGGTCATCGGCCAGATCCGCGATGGTTTCGGTGGCGATTTTGCCGCCCCATCGGTCTGACTGTTCTAAAAGGGTATAGGTGAGGTTAACGCCTGGTTCAGCGGCGGCCTGCTGCAAGTAATACGCTGCACTCAGGCCGGTGATCCCGCCACCCACAATTACTACGTGAAAGTTTGTCATGGCATCTTTTAATGACTGCCGGGGCAGCCTGCTGTTCAGGTTTGTCGGTTTCAGGTTCAAAAAGTAACGGGCGTCAGACATCCGCCGGGGAGAAAGGGGATGCCGGACACGGCCGTTTTCAGTTCAAATGAATCTCATCCACCCGCAGCGCATGAGGCTCGTAGGTGCAGAATGGTTCTTCGGCCAGATAGTCGCCGGTCATGCCAAAGGAGCGGGCGCGGCAGCCGCTGCACAGCTTTTTGAATTCGCAGACGCCGCACTTGCCGCCCAGCAGCTCCACGTCGCGCAGTTCGGCGAAGAGGGGGGAGTTTTCCCAGATGTCCTGGAAGCCCTGGTGGCGGATGTGGCCGGCTTCTACCGGCAGGTAACCGCAGGGGAATACTTCACCGCGATGGCTGACGAAGGTGACGCCGGTTCCGGCCAGGCAGCCTTTGGTCATGGCGTTCATGGCGTGGCGGCCGGGGCCGTGGCCGTTACTGCCAGGATGCCCGCCGGGGTGTCCGCCCGTGGCGGTGTTGCCGCCGTGCTGCTGCCGATGCATGGAAGACGGTCGTTCGCGCACAATGCCGTTCCGCCGTTCTTCCGCCTGACGCTGCCGGGCAATGCGGAAATAGTGCGGCGCGCAGGTGGCTTTCAGCTCAATGCCGCCTTCCATCTCTGCGTCGTACATCCAGTTCAGCACCGCCTCATACTCATCGGGCAAAATTTGCTGATCGGGAGCAATTTCTACGCCGCAGCCCACCGGCACCAGCAAGAATAGGTGCAGCGCCACCGCGCCGATTTCTTTAGCCAGGGCCAGCGTCTCCGGCATCTGGTGGGCATTGTGGCGGGCGACGGTGGTGTTGATCTGGAACGGCAGCCCCACGTCACGCAGGTGGCCGATGCCCTTCATCGCCGCGTCAAACGCGCCGGGGCCGCGGAAAATATCGTGGGTGGGCGCGTCGGCGCCGTCAAAACTGACGCTGACCCGTTTGACGCCGGACTCCTTGATTTTGCGGGCGACATCCGCGTCGATGAGCGTGCCGTTGGTCGCCAGGGCGACAATCAACCCGGCGTCGGTGGCGTGACGGGCGATGTCGAAAATGTCGGGGCGAAACAGCGGTTCGCCGCCAGACAGCACAAAAATCGGACTGCCAAAAGAAGCGATCTGATCAATCAGGTCAAACGCTTCCGCTGTGGTCAGGTCCTGGGGCATCAGCTGGTCAGCGACGGTGATGCGGCGGCAGTGAATGCAGGCCAGGTTGCAGCCGGCGGTGGTTTCCCAAAAGATAAGCCGGGGGGCTGGGTAACTTGCTTCTTCCATGCGATCTCCTTATTGACGCGTACGGCCGTAGCCGGGCGTAATCATAGCAAAACTTTATAAATCTATGCAAATCTATGCAACGGGTTTTACTATAACGGGATCAGTGTGGATAGAAAAATGACAGATGTCACGTAATCGATGTGACATTTCAAGGGGATTCGACACTGCCTGAGAGGGGAAACATTTGGGGCAACCCGAGCCGGATGCGGTTCACCTGAGCGGCGCATCCGGCCTGGGCTGAGCGGCGTAAAACAGGCGGGGGGCAGCGGGCTATTTGGGCAGCGCCGCCATGGCCGCGCCGATAATCCCGGCCTCGTTGCGCAGTTGCGCCGGGACAATGTCGGCACGCAGTTGAATATATTTCAAGAACTTTTTGTGCTTTTTGCTGACGCCGCCGCCAATGATGATGAGGTTGGGCGAAAAGAGGAATTCGATGTGCTGGAAATAAACATTCAGCCGTTCGCCCCATTCTTCCCACGACAGGTCGCTTTCCTCGCGCACCCGGTCAGCGGCGAAGAATTCGGCGTCTTTCTTTTGGTCGCGCAGGTAGATGTGGCCTAGCTCCAGATTGGGCACAATCTGCCCATTGACAAACATGACGCTGCCAATGCCGGTTCCCAGGGTAAAAATCATCACCACCCCAGGGACGCCGCGCCCCGCACCGTGGAACATTTCGGCGTAGCCGGCCACGTCGGCGTCGTTGCGAATGATCGTTTCGCAGTTGGTCGCCAGGGCGATGTTGCGCGCGGCCGGATAGTCTATCCAATCGTTGTGGACGTTGGCGGCTGTGCGGGTAACGCCATCCACCACCACGCCGGGAAACCCCACGCCGATAGGGCCTTGATAATTGAAATGCTGCACGATGGTCTGGATGGCGTTGATCATGGGTTTGGGTTTGGCCGGTTGCGGCGTGGGAATACGCAGGCGGTCGGTGAGCAGTTTCCCTTTGTCTGTGTCGACCAGCGCGCCTTTGATGCCGCTGCCGCCGATGTCTATGCCTAAAATTTTCATGCGGCTTCTCCTTGCAGGAATTGTTGCAGTTGTGGTTCTATGTCGCGAACGGCCGTTTCCCCCGCCGCCACGCCCTCTTCCAGGCGATGAAAATCCAAGACGCCAATCGTGCTGATAAACGGCTGGATCAGCACGTCTGGCTGGGTCAGGGCCAGCCGCGTTTGCAGCGACTGCTCGGTAATGATGTCCATGACGGCATTGAGCACCTGCCAGGTGCCAAAGAGCTGCGGCACCTTCAGGATGCGGGCAAAACGGCCCGGCGATTGGGGCGCCTGCTCGCCATTAGCCCCATACGGGGCGGCGTTGGTCAGGTCCACGGCCAGCACGTGGGTCGCGCCGCGCGCATAGGCCACGTCAAACGGCACGTTATTGAGCAGGCCGCCGTCAATCAGGATCAGGCCGTTACGCTCTACCGGCGGCAGCACGATGGGCAGCGCGGTCGTCGCCAACACGGCCGAAATCAAGTCGCCATCGTCCAGCACCACCAGCTTGTGGCGGCGAATATCGGTGGCCGTGACCGCCAGCGGAATCTGCAAATCGGCAAAATGCAGGCGGCCAATGGTCTGCTCCAGCAACTTTTCTAGCTTGTTGTTGTTGGCCAGCGAGAAGGAATTGCCGGGTAGAGCATACAATTTATCCACCTGAAGCTGCCGGAAGAAGGCCATCAGGCCGCCGGCATCCAGACCGGCGGCATACAGCGCCCCCAACAAGCCGCCGATGCTGGTTCCGGTGATGAGGTCGGGCCGAATGCCCAGGCGCTCAAATTCGGCTAAAACGCCGATGTGGGCGGCTCCCCGGCCGCCGCCGCCGCCCAGAGCGAAGGCGATTTTTTTGTCCATAAGGTCGTCTCGTTATCATTGATTGGGCCAATCTGCGAGATTGGCCCAATCTGGTTAAGCGGTAACGGTTTCGTAGATGTGAGGCAGTGGATCTACCGGCTGGTCGGACCAGGAAACGGCCGTGAGTACTTCCTGCCGTGCCTGCTCCAACTGCTCCTGGTCATCGGCGTAAATCATCCCCAACACGTCCCCGGTGGCCACCTGGTCGCCCACCGCGCAGGGCAGCACAAACCCGACGGCATAGTTGATCTGGTCGGTTTTTACCAGCCGCCCCGCGCCCAGATGCACTCCGGCCCAGCCAATCGCCGCCGTGTCCAGCGCAGCGATGTACCCGGCGCGCGGCGACAGAATGGGTTCAACCAATTTGGCCTGGGGCAGCAAAGACGGGTCGTCTATCTGGGCTACGTCGCCGCCCTGGGCGGCCACCATCTCGCGGAATTTGCGGAGCGCACGGCCGTCGGCCCGCGCCTTTGCCGCCAACTCCTTCGCCGCCTCCAGACTCTCCGCTTTGCCCGCCAGCAGCAGCATGTGGGCGGACACGTCCAGGCAGTGGGCCCAAAAACTGGCCGGCCCGCCGCCTTGCAGCGTCTCGATAGCTTCTTTTACCTCCAGGGCATTGCCGATGGCGCTGCCCAGCGGCTGGTTCATGTCGGAGATCAGAGCGACCGTTTTGCGTCCTGCATCCGTGCCGATGTCGACCATGATCTGCGCCAATTCGCGGGCGGCGTCGACGGTGGGCATGAATGCGCCGCTGCCCACCTTCACGTCCAGCACGATGGCGTCGGCGCCGGCGGCCAGCTTTTTGGACATGATCGAGGCGGCGATAAGCGGCGCGCTAGCTACGGTGGCGGTCACGTCGCGCAGGGCATAAAGCTTACCATCGGCGGGGGCGAGCACGGCCGTTTGCCCGGACAGCACCAGCCCAATATCCGCCAACTGGCGCTTGAACCGCGCCAGGTCCATATCGCACGACCAGCCGCGAATGGACTCCATCTTGTCCAGGGTGCCGCCGCTGGAGCCCAGGCCGCGCCCGCTCATTTTGCCCACCGGCACGCCGCAGGCGGCCACAATCGGCTGCACCACCAGCGTGGTTTTGTCGCCCACACCGCCGGAGGAGTGTTTGTCGATCACAAATGGGGCCACGTCATGCAGATCTAACTGGTCGCCGGAGTGGGCCATCGCCAGGGTCAGGTCCACGGTTTCCCGGCGATTCATGCCGCGCAAATAAATTGCCATGAGCAGGGCTGCTGCCTGGTAGTCGGGGATGCTTCCGGCCGTATAATCCTGGACGAACCAGTCGATTTCGGCCGTGGACAGCTCTTTTCCGTCGCGTTTTCTGGCAATAATATCTACCATTCTCATGTCTAAAGCACCATCCGTTTTTACTAGAGCGAGAGTTAGAGCTAGAGGAAAAATAAGTGGCTGTGCTTTTCCTCTCGCTCTGGCTCATCAGAGTAAAGGTTTCCCGATTATAACAGGAATCGGTATAATCTGCGTGCGATTACCCACACAGCACAACGTTGATATTTGAAGGAAGGGAACCATGTCCAAACAAGCAGATGTCTTATTAACCGGCGGTGTCGTCGTGACCATGGATGAGGCTTATACCATCTATGAGGACGGCGCGATAGCGATTGCGGGCGATTCGATTGTGGCCGTGGGGCCAACGGCCGTTATCACCGAAACCTACACCGCGCCAGAAACCATCGACTGCCAGGGCAAAGTGATCATGCCCGGTCTGGTCAACGCCCACACCCACATCCCCATGACCTTGTTGCGCGGCCTGAACGACGACCTGCGGTTGGACGTCTGGCTGGGCTATCTGATGCCCCTGGAACGGGAATTTGTGACGCCGGAGTTTGTTAAGCTGGGCACGCAAATCGCCTGCGCGGAGATGATCCGCTCCGGCGTGACTTCGTTTGCCGATATGTACTATTTTGAGGACGAGATTGCGGCGGAAACGGCCGTGATCGGCATGCGCGCCCTCCTCGGCCAAACGGTGCTCATCTTCCCCGCCCCCGACGCGGCCACCTACGAAGACGCCCTGGTCCTCTGCCGCCGCTTCATCGAAAAATGGCACGGCCACCCGCTGATCCAACCGGCCGTCGCGCCGCACGCCTGGTACACCGGCACGCCAGAAATGAACCGCGCCTGCGCTGACCTGGCCCGCGCCTACGACGTGCCGATTCACACCCACGTCAGTGAAACCGCTCTGGAAGCGCAAAATTCCATGGAGCAAAACCACATGCCGGTCGTCAACTGGATCAGCAAACATGGCTTGCTGGAAACCAAGCTGCTGGCCGCCCACTGCGTCCATCTGGACGAGGGCGAGATGTTCGCTCTGAAAGAAGCGGGGGCGGGCGTGGCCCACTGCCCCACCAGCAACCTCAAGCTGTCTAGCGGCATCGCCGCCGTGGGGCAAATGTTGTCGCTGGGGCTGAATGTGGGCGTGGGCACCGACGGCCCGGCCAGCAACAACGACCTGGACATGTTCGAGGAAGTGCGGCTGGCGGCGCTGCTGGCCAAGACCAAAAGCAACGACCCCACGGTGCTGCCGGCGCGGCAGGCGCTGGAACTGGCCACCATCAGCGGGGCGCGCGCGCTGCACATGGCCGATAAAACCGGCTGCCT
>Ga0209607_1002224_pt1 | contig 15637 bp, 12 predicted proteins | sample AD_UKC117_MetaG_FD_184413 | JGI IMG/M metagenome (GOLD analysis project Ga0209607, IMG submission 184413) | Active sludge microbial communities of municipal wastewater-treating anaerobic digesters from Hong Kong - AD_UKC117_MetaG (SPAdes)... | ecosystem: Engineered > Bioreactor > Anaerobic >... | reverse complement strand
CGACCTGTTGCCGCAGCGACTCGGCGCGCGGCAATACCTCGTGTTGGTAAACCTGCCGCGCCTGTTGCGGATCGAAGTCGGCGTGCCTGCGCTTTTTGACACCAAAATCTGATAGCAGCACATGCTGGTCGGCGCTGACACCGGCTCGCGCCAGGCAGGCCGAAACGCAGGCCAGCACGCATCCATCGAGCGCCAGAATTGCGCGTCCGCTGCGCGCGGTGCGCACCAGCCCGGTCACGCCGCCACCTACGCCGGCAATACAGGACATTTCGGCCATCCCGTCGCGATCCAGCCACAGCGCCAACTGATTGGCCATTTGCGCAGCGCTTGAGCAGCCCGAGCAGGCGTAGACCAGCGGTGGCTTGCGATTCACTGCTGAGATCATGCGATCACCTCTTGATGTACCCGACTATGTGCAAATCGCAGCTCTGCTGAAAATCGGTCGATCTGCTGATCCAGACGCCACAGCGCAAGACTGGTGTCGCCGTAGGCCAGCGCCATGAGCAGTCCGGCCGCACCGGTGCCGATCCAGTGCGGCCATACCGCGCAACACAGCAGCGCAATGCCAGCAACACTGTGCAGTCCTAGCGCTCGCAACTTTCGCTGCTCGCTGAACAACCGTTCAATGCCTGGCACCCGCACGCCCGCTGCACGGGCGGCATCCGAACGCAGGGGCTGCAGCTGAAGCCATCCCAGAAAGCCGGCGATCTGCAGCAGCATGCCGAGGATCAAGGCAGGCAGCGCGATACCCAACGCTGCGGTGCCTGCCACCAGCACCAAACGGGGCGCAGGCAGCCACGCGTTAACGGCGATCACCACCACGCACAGCAGCAGTGATGTCGCGCCGAGACGCCAGAAGCCCCGTAGGGCCGCATTGCGCTGACGCGCAGCACGCTGCTGCAGCCACAACAGACCAAGCGCAAAAGCCGCAACCGGCAGCGCCAGCAGCAACGCCATTTCGCCGGCATCACCGCCTGCCAACGCGCGCAGCAGTAGTGCCGACACAAGAGATACGAACAACAATGTCATCCATGCACGGACTGCACGAGGCGTCACAGGGCGCGTGCCCTGAAACATCGGCACCACGACCGATCCCACCGCACCAAGTAACAGCAGCGCCGTACCGATCAGTGCAATAGCAGCATGTATGTCAGTCAGCAGAAACATGGATATCGAGACGTAGCCTGCCCAGCCCAACGCCAGGCTTCCGCCGAGTCCCGCCGTCACCATGAGTCCGCCAAGCGCCAACGCGATACCCGTGGTCAACGTGCGGCGTTGCGCATTCCGCATGCTGCGCAAGAGAGCCCACACGTACAGGACGACCGAAAGCAATACGCCAGACGCGGCGGTCGGCAGCAGTGAAGCACTGAACTGCATCGTGGCAACCAGAGCCAGAACGCTCACGTTGAACAACACGGGTAGCACCCGGTTCAGGCGCGAAGCCAGGACAGGCTCGGCACCGGTGACCACCGGCAGAAACTGAAGCAGACTGCCGAGCATGGCGTTTCCAAGTACGCCCAGCGTGAACACGTGCACGATCGCGATTGTCGACGATGCCCAGCGCGACACGAACAGATCGGGTCCGTGGAACAGCAGCAACAGCGACGCCAGAACACCCCACAGAGGGATCAGTCGCAGATAGCGCATCGGCAGACCCGCTGCCGGCCCGCGGTCAATCGCCAGCGCAACCATGGTTCCGCCAGATTCGTACTTCGGCATCACCGGCTGCAGCGACGACAACATCCACCGCATAGCCGCCGCTCCGCAGATGCGCCAGCAGCGGCTCCGGCCGAATGGGCGTTCGCGCAAGCAGGGTTTGATCCGGCCGCAGATATTCCAGCGCGGCAAGGACACGCAGCATCGGCTCGGGTGCCGGCAACTCACGCAGATCGAGCGTGATCACGTCTTCGTGCGCATCGGCCGGCCGGCAGGGGAGAATCATCTCTCTAGTACAAATGCATTTTCGTGAGACCGCCTTGATCTGCGTCAAGCCACGCGAGACGAAGCAGACTTTTGCGGCACCAACCACCATTTCGACTACTACAACCTATTCCCGGCCTTGATGTCGTGGTCGATTCGACCGATGTCGAACCAACGAATGGGCCCTAACTAGTTATTTGCATGAGCATTGGCCATCTTGGCGCGTGCCCATGCCCTCGTGATGAATTGACACCAAGCCACCAAGCACCGCCGCCCTCCCGTGCTGTGCTCAGTTGACCAGGATCAATGTGATTGGCGCTTTGCCGAAGCAGACTGCTTGGATGAACGTCACACCCATTTCCGGCTTTGTGCCCGCCGTACCGCACTCAGATAAATTGCAGGCTAGCGTCGATGCTGACCGCGCCACCATCGACGCCTGCTTCCTGGGTCCCTATGGCGAAAACGACAGCCTGTTGGAAAAGCTGACGCTGGAATTCATGCGCGACCACGTCTATTGGCGACGTAACTTCCACCCGGAAGATCCGCCGTCGATTTCCACCGAGGCCGCGCAGCACCCCGATTACCGTACGTTCGAAGCGCGTATGCGTCGCGAGTTGCACAGCCTGTCAGCGGCGCTGAAAAAGTCGGTGCCATCACACAGTCCGCGCTATCTCGGTCACATGGTGTCCGACCTGCTGCTGCCGGGCCTCAGCGCCTACATGCTTGCGCAACTGTACAACCCCAACAACGTCAGCGAAGACGCCGCACCGGTGACGGTGGACATGGAGGTACAGGTAGGCCTGCAGCTGGCGCGAATGCTGGGCTACCCAAACGACCCGGCGCAGCCGGCTTGCGCGTTCGGGCATCTGACCTCAGGTGGCACCGTGGCCAACTATCAGGCGTTGCGGCTGGCACTGGCGCTGAAGGCGTTTCCAGTGGCGCTGAGCGCCGCCAACGTGCCCGATATCGAGGTGCCGGAAGACGACTGGTGCGCGTTCAACCTGTCGCCGGAGCAGGACGCGGAATTGTTCGCCCGCTGGCAGCAATGGCTGGCTGTACAACCGTCAGCAGAGCGGCGCCGCTGGATCCGTCGGGTCGAGCAGCAGCGCGTGGAACATCTCGGCATGGCCGGCTTCTTCGCCGCACATTCCACTCTGCGCGTTCCGCGCGTGCTGGCCCCGATCACCGCACACTACTCGTGGAGTAAGGGGCTGAAGCTGCTTGGCATGGGCCGCGAACAGCTGGAGCTGATTCCGACTTCGGGCATGCGGCTTGATGCAGACGCGCTTGCCGGTAGCCTGCGCCGCTGCGCGCGCGAGCATCAGCCGGTTCTGATGTGCGTGTCGGTGCTGGGAAGCACCGAGTACGGCACTATCGATCCGGTCAACGCAGTGATAGCCGCGCGCGAGGAAAGTCGTAGCTACGGGCTGGATTTCTGGACCCATGTCGACGCGGCCTGGGGCGGTTATTTGGCGACGTTGTTCCGCAACGTCGACGGCACGCTGCGAACGCGCGACGAGGTTGCCGCTGAGTTCAAGTACTTTCCCAGCGCCGAGGTGCATGCCGCCATGGCCGCGCTGGCGCAGACCGACTCCACCACCGTCGACCCGCACAAGCTGGGCTATCTGCCGTACGGTGCTGGCGCCTTCATCACCCGAGATCACCGCGCGATGGCACTGCTGTCGGAGCAGGCCGACTATGTGTTTCACGCCGATACCCCTACCGACTATCTGGCGCGCTACCGCAGCTTGGGCCAGTTCATTCCGGAAGGCTCCAAGGCAGGCGCTGCCGCTGCTGCTGTGTACGTGACGCATCGCGTACTGCCATTGGATCACACACAATTCGGTCGGCTGCCCCGACAGACCGTTCGCTCGGCGGAAATCTTCTACGACCGCACGCTGCGTTTCGCCGATGAGCAGCGCGGACGGGTGGAGGTGATGTTACCGTTCGCACCTGACAGCAATCTGGTCTGTGTGGCGCTGAATCCTGCGGGCAATGCATCAGTGCAACTGGCCAACGACTTTGTACGCCAGTTGCACGACATCCTGCGTTGCGACCCGCGCCAGCCCGTGCAAACCAAACAGTTCTTCGGCTCGATGACAAGTCTGCGCCCCGAGCTGCTGGGCGCGCAGGACACTGCGCGCATCCTTAACGATCTGGGGTTGGATCCGGCCGGACTGGACGAGGACAGCGACCAGGATCGCCTGCTGATCCTGCGTCACACGCTGATGAATCCCTACCTGATCGACCATCACAATGGCATCAACTACATCGACCGCTACTTCGAGTTTCTCGATGATTGCATGACGCGCCTGTTGGCCGCGTCATCCAGCGGGAATCGATGATGAATGTGCCACAGGCAGGGCTGGCGAGAGCTCACGTGGCGGGCAGAGCAGATGACCGTCACTGGTTGCGAAAGGCCTTGAGCACGCTGTCGCAAGAGGCCGCTCGTTCTGCCGACACGCATCTGCTCAAGCTCAACTTCGATGGCTTTAACGGTATCGATTTCTACTTCAAGGACGAGGCCGCCCATCCGACCGGCAGTCTCAAGCACCGGCTGGCCAGGTCGCTGTATCTGTACGCGCTTTGCAACGGGAGACTCGCACGCAACCAGCCGGTAGTGGACGCCTCGTCGGGTAGCACGGCGATTTCCGAAGCCTGGTTTGCGCGACTGCTCGGTTTCCCGTTCACTGAAGTTATGCCGGCCTGCACCGCGCCAGCGAAAATCCGCGACGTCCGTGCCTTGGGCGGACATTGTGATCTGGTTGATGATCCCGGCCAAGTACATGCACGTGCCCGCTGGCATGCTGGGCAGGGAGCCTGTCATCTGGATCAATTCGGACTGGCTGAGCGCGCCACCGACTGGCGTGACAACAACAACATCGCCGAATCGATCCTGGGGCAGTTGCGTCATGAGTCGCACTCCGAGCCCACCTGGATCGTGTGCGGAGCCGGGACAGGTGGCACATCGGCCACTCTGGGTCGCTACATTCGTTATCAGCGTTTGGATACGCGGCTTTGCGTAGCTGAACCCAGCGGCTGTGGGTTCGCGGAAGGCTGGCGGCGACGGGACCGTGAGGCACTGGCCAGCCAGACAACGCTGATCGAAGGTATCGGCCGCCCTTGCGTGGAGCCGGGATTCCTTTTCGACGTGGTCGACAGCGTGATCGAAGTGCCTGATGCCGCATCAGTCGCCGCCAGCTGGCTGCTGCACGAACTGCTCGGACATCGCTATGGCGGCTCCTCGGGCACCAACTTGATCGCCTGTCTCCAACTGGCATCGGCAGAGCGGCAGTATCGTCAGCCTGCTGTGCGACCGTGGCGATCGTTACGCGGAGACACTGTTCGATCAACAGTGGCTGGCTATGCGACGCGTGGACTTCATGTCATGGCAGCGATACATACGCGATGCCCTTTCCACTGGCGACTGTCACGGGTGGAGCAACCATGCCGCCGCCGGGACCATCTAAACGACTCGACGCCGCCGGCATGGTGTTCAGAAGGCTCGCCAGCCGCACTCAATAGAAAAGCATCATGTTGAGAACTGGCCGCGCGCATCCGGCTGCTTCAGATAGGCATCAAAGCAGGCCGCAATTACCCGAAGCAAGAGACGTCCTCGCGCGGTCGGCACAATATGACCTGCATCGCGCGTCAAAAGGCCGTCGCTCTCCAATTGCTGAAGGGCTAGTTCGGCTGACGCGAAATATTCGGAAAACGTGATTTCGAAGCGATCTTCGAGGGCAGCGATGTCGATGTCATTGCGGCACATCAGACTATGAATCACGGCGGCGCGGATGTGGTCATCCTCGCCGAGTTCGATGCCGCGCCACAATGGCAGGTGACCAGCATCGATCTGCTCTTGGTACGCGCTTAGATCGCGATGATTCTGACTGAAACTATCGCCAACATGGCTGATCGCGCTGACCCCCAGCCCCAGTAGCTCGCAGTCGGCGTGTATGGTGTAGCCCATGAAGTTGCGCTGCAAGCTGCCGTTTTCCAGCGCAATGCTGAGTTCGTCGTCGGGCCGCGCAAAATGGTCCATTCCAATGTAGCGATAGTCGGCCGCACCCAGTTTCTCCACGACCAACTCCAATAAATTCAATTTTGTAGCGGGATCGCACAAATCGACATCGCGAATCTCCCGCTGGGAACGATACATCTGCGGCATGTGGGCATAGCTGTAGACGGCGAGCCGGTCGGGATTGGCTTCGATCACTGTATCCAACGTGCGTGAGAATCCTTCCGGGCTCTGCTTGGGCAAACCGTAGATTAGATCGACGTTGATTGAGCGCATGCTGGCCGCACGCGATGCTTCCATAATCCCCAGCGTTTGTTCCGGGCTTTGGATCCGGTTGACTGCCTTCTGCACCGTTGGATCGAAATCCTGCACGCCCAAGCTGACCCGGTTGAAGCCTATATCTGCCAGCATCGCGACTTCTTCGGGCTGGATGAAGCGAGGATCGAGTTCGATGGAAAAGTCGCGTTTGCTTGAACGACTGAGGTTGAAGTGCCGACCGATCACGCCGACCAGCTCGTCCAACTGCCCCGACGTCAGGAAGTTTGGCGTGCCGCCACCAAGATGCAGCTGCAGAACTTCACGATCACGATCAAACAGCTGTGCCGTCAGTTCGATCTCGCGGATCAGCCGCTGCAAATAGGAATCTGCTCGCGAGCGGTCGTGCGTGATCACCCGGTTGCAGCCGCAGAAGAAACACGAGCTCCAGCAGAACGGTACATGCACATACAGCGACATTGGCCTCGGAATTGGCTCGGCGTTGCTGCGACGTGCTTGTCCGATTAGCGCGACTTCATCGAAAACGGTGTCGAAGTGCGGCGCGGTCGGGTAGCTGGTATAGCGTGGGCCAGGCCTGTCGTAGCGGCGCAGCAGTTCGGCGTCGAACTGGATGGGTAGCAACATGCCACGTTCTCCTGTTTTCCACAGTTTTCGCGTGCCACACTGCCTCTGCATTGATCAGCGTCAAGCAAATTGCAGCGATTCAGCCACAGCTTTCACGAAAGCAAACAATCGCATTTACCCCACCAGTGCCCACATTTTTTTGCTGGACCCATCGCGCGATGGATAACGGGCTCGCTTCGCAACCGTGCGTGGTGAAAGGTGCTTCTGCAATAGCGAAACCAGCGTCCAGGCGAAATATTCATCAGGGTTCCACCCCGTTTTCAGGGGCAGTTACGTAAGGATTCTGTACGTCGCCAACATGCCAAGTAGCGCCCGCGGCATGAACGGCGGCTTAGGGCCTATTCTGTTGAAAAACTCACGTGCCAGAAAAACCGAGATTTCCGGGCGTGGCGGCGCTCACGACAGTTCGTTTTCAGGTCTCTCGATGACCGCAAACCGCTTGAAATGCGGCTGTCGCGAGGATTGGCAAGTGCGAACGCACCTGGCTAGAAGTTTTTCAACGGAATAGGCCGAAATCCGCCCTTCCCTATCCCCGATAAGCCTGCCTAATCGCCCTGGTCGGCCGGTTGCCTCGGCCACATTGCGACGGTCGCGAAGCGGCCGAGGCTGTGTGAAAACCCATCAGCGCAGCGCTGTCGCAGGTGACGCCTGCATTCGAGCATCACGCAGGATGGCAAAACATTCCCCGTCGTCAGGCAGCAATCGCCTTCAGCATGCCCTGAATGCCAATGATGTTGATCATCCGCTTCAGGTTGTAGGCAAGAACCGCCAGGCTGATCTCTGCTCTGACTCTCGGTAGCGTTCGGGTCAGCAATGGCGTGGTTCCCAGCCAGTGCTTCAGTGTGCCGAACACGTGCTCCACGGTTTGTCGCCGTGCCACGGCGGCCTGTGGTGAACCATCCAGGCGGATCTGCATCCGCTCAAGCACCTGCTCATGCTCCCAGCGCGTGATGCGCCGGTAGTCAGACGGCGTGCATTCGCTCTTGATCGAACAACGCGGACAGGCGGATGACCAATACTTGTGCAGCGTCAGTCCGTGCTCGTTCGTGACGAACCGGTGGATTGCACGCTCGCCCGCCGGACATTCGTATTCGTCGGTGGCCGCGTCATAGACGAAGTCGCGCTTGTCGAACCGGCCGTCCGCCTTGCTGCTGGAGGTGAGTGGCTTGGGAACCAGCGGGATGATGCCGGCGTCCTCGCACGCAAGGATCTCCTTGGCGCTGTAGTAACCGCGATCCGCCAGAGCCGTCATGCGTTCGACGCCAAGCGCGTCACGTGCCTTCTTCGCCATCGGCGAGAGTTGGGCCCGGTCATTGCCGACGTTGGTGACCTCATGCGCCACGATCAGATGGTGTTCGGCGTCCACGGCGGCCTGCACGTTGTAGCCCACGGTGCCCGTGCCACGCCCGCTGCTGGCCATCGACCGCGCATCGGGATCGGTCAGTGATAGCTGATGATCAGGGATTTGCTCCAGCTGCTGCTCAATCACATCCAGCCGCGCCATCTGCTCACGAACGGTCGCCAGCTTCACCTTCAAGCGGGGGATACGACCCTCGGGCAGCAGGCTCGGATCACGATCCGCCCGGTCCAGTTCAGCCAGGTAACGAGCAACGCTCTCATCCAGTTGCTTGCGGCGCGCCTTGATCTTGCCGACGGTGAAGTTGCGATCCCGGTTGTTGACGCCCTTCACCTTGCTGCCATCGATCGCCACCACGGCATGCGAGAAGACGTTCATCGACCGGCACAGCTCGACGAACTGACTGCATACCGCGGTGATGGCCGCGCCATGGTCACGGCGGAAGTCGGCAATGGTCTTGAAGTCGGGCGTCAGGCGGCCGGTCAGCCAGATCAGTTCCAGGTTCCGTTGCGCTTCGCGTTCGAGGCGTCGGCTCGATTGAATGCGGTTGAGATAGCCGTAGATGTAGATCTTGAGCAGCGCTGCAGGATGATAGGCAGGCCGCCCGCCAGCAGCGCGGTCAGCAGCAGCGAAGCCCAGTGCGCTCAAATCGATCGCGTCGACAAACGCGTCAACGACCCGAACCGGGTTGTCTTCGTGGACATAGTCTTCCAGCCGTTCGGGGAGAAGAAGGCCTTGCGAGCGGTCAAGACCATCGATGAAACGCTTCATGCGGAGCACCCGATAACTGGTGCTCAAATTTTGCCAGCAGCGAGGGGGTTTTCACACAGCCTCGACCCAAAGCGGTCGTCTGGACTCAATCAAGCCTAGGTGGTTCCGGGCCCTTCAAGTATTCCTGAACGAGCCGATCCGCCTGTGCCAGTGTGTCGGTTATTGAAGAAGGTGGCGTCTCGCTGAGCCACCACTCACCTTCCATTGAAGGCTCTACCCCGCGGCGGAAATACTTCACTCGTAGGATGCCGGCATCCTGTTCTTGATAGACGCGAACAAGTCTCTGATGATCTTGCGACACCACTGATCTTATGCACGTTGAGCTGCAAGTCTCATTCTCGTAAAGCTGTGCATTGTGAATATCGAGGTCAGTCATTGCCGGGCAGGTGTCGAAAGTGAATCGCTGCGAAGGCATCGGCCTTGCACGCGTTTTTAGACATTGGATTTCTGTCGCTCATACTGAACATGGAAGGCTTTGACCCTGTCTGTGATGCTTGGCAATTCCATGGCCAGGTCGGCTCCCCACTTGCCCAACAACGTTGACTCTCCAAGGTACTCAGGCAGGCCGCAACGTTCCGAAAGATCTCTCACCTTCGCTCTGACGATATCCGCTTCCCAAGCCAAGATTTCATGCTGATCAGACTTTTCGTGATACCTGCTTGCCAGATCGTCCAGCTCTGCAGCTAACAGCTTCCCATTCTCTGAGATCTCAGAATTGGTCATTTGCACGTTACCGAAACACCAAAATTCAGAGAGACATGCTCATACAGGATTTGTTGAAAGGATAGATTAGTCGTCAAGAGAGCGCGATCCGCCTCGATCTCCATCTGTCCGAGCATTGGCGGCCTCCGGCTGACCGTTTTTGGCCGGAAGTAGTCAGTTGGAGGATGGGGCTGTTATGTGCGCGGACTGTGTCTGAACGGTTTTCGCCGCTAGGTTGGCGGCGAAAACCCATGGAAACGACAATTTTTGCGCGAATCAGCGCGACAAACTACGTGCGTCATCACGCCATCACGTGGTCCGGTCCTCGTGGATCTGGCCCACCTCAGCGTGTGCCAAAGCGCGAGCCGCGCAGGACGCGCGGCAGCATGGCGCGCAGGGCATCGCCGTCGAGCTGCAGTCTTGGCGCGGCCTCGATCAGCGCTTCGAGATCCACCGGTATTCGTCGCAACCTGCCTGCAGTGGTGATTCCAGCGACATCACGACTGCGCAAGGTTTCGGTCCAGCGCGAGGTCAGTGCGTCCAGCTCTTCCTCGAACCAGTCGGTGGCACGCTCGAAAAGGCTCTGCAGCTCGGGATCAGTACAGCCAAGGAATCCTTCCCAGGCGGCATCCGGCGGCGCCAGGAATCGCTGCCGGGCCTCGCAATAGCTGGCGGCCAGAAAATACAGTTTCGACCATTCGACAAATCGGTCGAAATCCCCATACAGCGCGCGTGCGCCCGCATTGAGGCCCTCGATGTGCAGCGCCTCCGTCTCGAGCAGGTGCGCGTAGCGCTGCAGCCCGGCATTCGTCTCGGTCTGCGTTGCATCGTGTGTCGAAGTCGCGCCGAGAACATCGGCAAGCCGCTCCACCCCCAGCAGGCTCCAGGCCATGCCGGTGGAGTACATCGGATCCTGGAACGCATAGGCATGCGGCAGCAGCGCCCAGCCGGAGCCGGCCGCGCTGGCGCGACGGCGGCGAAGGCCGGCGACTATTCGTGGCGCCAGACCTTCAACAGGGACCGCATCGCGGAAGCAGTCCGCGAGGCTGGGCAATGAGTCGAGTGTCGATTGCCATGCTTCCGCGGCGGACATGCCGTCAGGCACAGCATCCTCCAGAACCGCTCCAGCAGAGACTCGGCCGTCATCGAACGGAAGCACGTAAACCCATCCGCCCGCGAACACATGGTGGTTAGCGGCGAGGTGTTCAGGGTATGGATCCGTGATGGCCGTTCCGGCGGGACCACTGGCGAATGGTCTGACGTTGCGGAAATGCCCATAGAGCAGTGTGCCATGCGTTTTCGATGTCGCGATCGCGGGAACGCCCAATGCAGTGGCTACGGCGCTGCCACCGCCACTGGCGTCGACCACGAAGCGGCTGGAGATCTGGGCAACACCCGATTCGCGATCAAGCACCAGGTCGAACCTTCCGTCGTCCTGGGTCAATTCAATCAATCGGTGCTTTTCGAGCAGTTGAACGCCGGCCTCGATCGCGCGCTGCACGAGACGCGCATCGACATCCGAGCGGAGCCAGTGGCTATCGGCGATCGCATCGTTCGGACTCGCTGCCACCAGCAGTCGCCGGGAATCCTGCGAGCCGCAGCGATAGGGCTGACCTTGGTCATGGCCATAGAAGCTGAAGCCGCGCTTGAGGCCACGCATCAGCTCCGGCTGGCTGTCCATCCATCGCCCATAGGCCGCGAACTGCGCGAGATCAGGGACACCGAAACGGTGCGCCATGCGTTCCAGCGCGATGGCAGCCAGAGGCGTAGAGGATTCCCCCAGCGCGAAGCGGGGATGCCGGCCCGCCTCGACCAGTACCACGGAGAGTCCTTTCTGGGCCAGCAGCCGCGCCAGCAGCGATCCGGCAAATCCGCTTCCGACGATGGCGACGTCGTAGTCAGGCGTCATCATTGCCGCACCTTGCGCAGGCAATCTCGGGCTCGATGAATCCGGACAGGTTGATGCGTTCGATGCGCTTGAGACGCCGGGCGGCACAGTGAGCGCAGGCAGAAAGGTGCTCAAGATCCCAGGGATCGAGCTGGACCACGGTTTCCGGACAGGCCTGCTGCGCGCTGGCCAATGCGGCTTCCGCCTCGATCAGGCTGGGCGCATGAAAGCCGCTTCCCGGCAGCGGCCTGAGTGGAATCAGCGAAACCAGCCGGGCACCACGATCAGCGGCATGCCGGACCGACTTCACTGTCCAGGCATGCGACTCGTCGGGTTCGACGAAGGGAGTCCCGATCAGGACAAAGGCGCGATGACTGAAGCCACAGCGGAGGATGTGCTCCGCCGCGCGATCGTAGTCGTCCAGCGTCATCGCCTTGTTCAGTTTCGGCAACGCGACCGGATGGACGGATTCCAGACCCATCGCCACTTCGAGGCCCCCATCGAGCAGGTCGCCGAATCGTTCCATCCGTGCGCCAATCAGGCGTGGATGGCACTCGACGACGGCCCGACCGAATTCTTTCACCGCCTCGGCGATGGCTGCATCGTCCGCTTCCGGTACCGCGCGCTTCTCGAAGAAATTCGAGGCGTTATAGAGCTTGACGGTCCCACAAGGCGAGTCGGCGGCGGCGATCCCTGCGCGGATCTGCGCCGGCAGCGATCCAGGTGGCGTCGGCCCATCCAGCGTCGTCGTTCCCAGATCGCAGAACACGCAGCGAAACGGACAATGCGCACCTTTTAGAAACAGGGTGAGTGCGGCATTGAGCCCGCCGTCGACCTCGCGCTCGGAATCGATGGTCCAGCGCGGTGTTACCGTCGTGCTCAAGCGGCAAATCGACGCAACAGCTGTCCGCGGTAGTCGATCTCGTCATACGCGAAACGCTTTGCGAATACCGACTCATCCGTAGCGCCATGCTGGAATCGGCGCTTCTCGAAAACCGGGAAATCGATATCCAGCAACTGCTTGAAGCCGCGTGCGATGAGCTCGCCCTTCAGGGCATATAGCCGCTCGGTCGAACCTTGCGTCAGTTCAGCGAAAGGAATCGCCTCGGCGACCGTCATCACTGCCGGTGCCAGGAAGGGACTGTAGCCTGAGAACCCATGGCGTTGCAGTGGCGCATAGGCGCGGACACAGGCCCGGCTGTAGCCGCCAGTGTAGGTCAGCGAATGCTTGATCGCGTCGACGCCCCAGCCTTCCTGATACAGCAGCGAGTTGTTGACCACGCTGCGGATGGTCAGTTCGCCGTCGACCTCCAGCGGGTAGTCCTTGAGGTTCTCGTCACCGCCATCGCCATCGACCAGCTGGCGCCAGTCGGGGTAGCGCGAGCGGATTCCCTCCAACAGGGCCAGCATGACGGTGGCGCATTCCACGTCCAGCGGCTTGTAGTCCTCGATGACGTCCACGGCACGCATGGGGTCGAGCGCGTCCGGGTCGGCTTCGATCGGCTCCAGAAGCATCTGCAGACCCACCTGTCGCAGGAATGCGTCGGCCTGTTGGAAATCCTCGCCGTCGCCAACCCGTAGACAGAACGCCTTCAGTCGAGCCGGACTCTGCCCGCTGCGCAGCAAGGCGTGGTGAAGCGCGAGCAGCACCGCGCCGCTGTCGATGCCGCCGGAAAACAGGACGCCCAGCGGTTCCCGGGAATCGGTTCCTGCCAGCCATTGCTGGACCTCGTCGAGCAGGGCCCCGACATAGTGGCGTGCGAGCAAATCCAGGTCCGCAGGCAACACCCCGCGCGGCGGATCGAAGAACCGCAGGTACTGAGGATTGGGATCAGGGCATCCCACCAGCGCGATCTCGGTCAGATGAAAAGCTGGGACCATACGCGTATAGCTGGGGTGAAACTGGGCGGCCATGCCCCGTGCCAGCATCCAGTCGCGGATCTGGTCGATGCGCTCGGCCACGATCAGCAACGGGCCATCGATCACCTTGGCAAGAAAATAGCGCAAGGGCCGATCGAGGCTGCGCGCCAGAACCACCCGCTGGCCATCGCGAGCCACCAGCGCAAAAGACCCGGCGGCCAGAGAGCCAAATTGTTCCGGGCTGGAGCGCAGCATCTGCTCGCGCAGCGCCTCGACGGTCATCCCACGCACCTGCTGGGAGCCTTCGGGCACGAGATTGATGACTTCAGCAATTGGCTTGTTCAACGTAAACCTCTCTACAAGAATTCTGGACAGACCTGCGGATGGCAACCTGCGGTCACAGCAAAGCAACAGGCTTCCGGGTCTCATTTTCGCAGGCAACTTCCCGAAAGAAAGCCACCCGGCCGCTGTCGCGTGCCGCCAAGCTCCGCCTGTTGTTCCGGTGAAGGTGCAGTGTACGATGCAAAATCAGCGGACTTGATGTCTTCAATGTTTGGATAGGGTGACGTTCATCGAAGCGCCAGCAGCCCCGAGCCGGGCTCCGTGGCGTGCATGGGGGCAGGTCGCCCGCCTGCACCATTGGGTCAAGAACTTGCTGGTGCTCGCACCGCTTGCCGCCGCACATCGGCTGAACGACGGCGTGTTGCTGGCGCATGCCAGCTGGGCCTTTTTCGCCTTCTGCCTCTGTGCGTCCGGAATCTACGCGCTCAACGACCGGATCGACCGGTTGCATGATCGCGAGCACCCGGACAAGCGCAGCCGGCCTGTCAGCGATGGTCGCATCTCACCCGCGATGGCGTCGCGCATGGCCCTAGTGCTGCTGGTACTGGGCGGCACCCTCTCGTGGCTGACCTTGAGCTGGCAGGTTTGCGCCGTGCTTGGGGCCTACGTAGTTCTCGGCGTGGTCTATTCGATCTGGCTCAAGCGAATTCCCGTCGTCGATCTGTTTGCCTTGGTGGCCTTCTATCTGTTGCGTCTGCTGGCGGGCAGCGTTGCCGTCGGAATCGCCCTGTCCGGGTGGCTGATGGCGTTCGCGCTGTTGCTGTTTGGCGGGTTGGCGCTGCTGAAGCGTTACTCGGAACTGGTGCTGATGGCGCGCGGTGGTGAAGCGCGACTGAGTTCGCGCGGGTATAGCACCCGCAATCTGGAAGCCATCTGGTACTGCGGGCTGCTGTTGTCGATGGCCGCATCGCTGATCCTGTCGGTCTACGCGCACAGTGCGACTGCGCAGGATCTATATCGCAACCCGCTGGCTTTCCACGCCCTGGCTCTCCTGTCGCTTGCCTGGCACCTGCGCGCCTGGTCCCTCGCCCGCAATGGCCGCATGCACCACGACCCGGTGAGTTTCGCGCTGGGGGATCGGCTGACTTGGGCGGGACTGGTCCTAGCCGCCCTGGTGCTGGCCTGGGCGTTGCTGTCATGAGCGTCGAGGTACGCTGCTGGGCTGGCCTGCCCACAGCGCACCACGAACGGATCGACTGGAGTGGATCGCCGGCAAGCCTTCCGGAGACTGCGGGTTCGTTGCTGCCCCGCGGCGCCGGACGCAGCTATGGCGATGTCTGCCTGAACCCTGGCGGCAGCCTGATCGATACTCGCTGGACAGATCGCTACGTCGCTTTCGATCCGGAAACGGGCGTGTTGCGCTGTGAATCCGGACTCCGTCTCGGCACGCTGCTGGCCCACCTGCGGCCACTCGGCTGGACACTGCCGGTCGTCCCCGGCACCCGATGGGTGACCGTAGGGGGCGCACTGGCCAACGACGTCCACGGCAAGAACCATCGCCACGCCGGCAGCTTCGGCCACCACGTCCGGGCAATCCACCTGCTGCGGAGCGACGGCTCCCTGGATCGACTCGCGCCAGGAGAGGATCGCTTCACGGCCACCATCGGCGGTCTCGGTCTGACCGGACTGGTTACAGAGGTCGCGCTGCAGCTGCGCCGAAGGTCCGGTATGTGGCTGCAAGAACATGCCTCCCATGCACGCGGACTGGATCGTGTGCTGAGCGAGTTGGACACCGCGAGCGCGCAGCACGAGTATGCCGCGGTGTGGCTTGATATGACCCAGCCGGATCCCGAACGTCTGTTTGGACTGCTGCTCGCGGCTGATCCGATTGAAGGCGGGGGCGATGCTTCCGGATTCGCCCGACCAGCACGAATTGGCG
>Ga0209607_1002222_pt1 | contig 15648 bp, 12 predicted proteins | sample AD_UKC117_MetaG_FD_184413 | JGI IMG/M metagenome (GOLD analysis project Ga0209607, IMG submission 184413) | Active sludge microbial communities of municipal wastewater-treating anaerobic digesters from Hong Kong - AD_UKC117_MetaG (SPAdes)... | ecosystem: Engineered > Bioreactor > Anaerobic >... | reverse complement strand
CCCGAATCCTGGCGTCGCCGTCCCCCAGGCTAAGCAACGGGCGAGCGCGGCAGCGTCCTGCCGAGAGAGGACCCGGCCTGGCCGGCGGTGAGGCGAAACACCGGCAAAACCCGATTCGCCATGGGAATGGAACGGCCCTCCATGTCAATCCAGGCCGATTCAGCCGTGGCCCTACGGCTTCATCAAGGTGGGCGAAAGGTGTGATGTGAACGTGAAGATGGAAGTGAAGATGGAAGATGAAGGCGAAAGTGAAGATGAAGGTGAAGATGAACCTGCAAACGGAGAATCAACCGACCGCCGTGGCCCTACGGCTTCAACGAGGTGGGCGAAATGCGGAATGCGAAAGTGAAGGTGCGTGTGCGTAGTGAACCGTGCTAACGAACGTGAACCGTGAAGAGGAGGATGAACCGACCGCCGTGGCCCTACGGCTTCATCAAGGTGGGCGTGATGCGTGATGTGAACGTGAAGACGAAGGTGAACGTGAGCGTGCAGATGAAAGTGAACCTGCAAACGGAGGATGAACCGACCGCCGTGGCCCTACGGCTTCAACAAGGTGGGCGAGATGCGAGATGTGAACATGAAGATGAAGGTGAACGTGAACCTGTGACGAAGGTGAATGATGAAGGTGAACGTGCAAACGGAGGATGAATCGATAGCCGTGGCCCTACGGCTTCAACAAGGTGGGCGAGATGCGAGATGTGAGATGTGAAGAGCAATTCCGTGATTGATCTTGAGAGAAGAGGAGATGAACGATGAACGATGAAATGACGGTTAAAACCCAGGTTGCGCCGGAAGACGCCGCCGCGTTGATCGCAACGCTGCGGGGCCTGATGGATTTGGAAGATGGCGAGTTGTACACCCTGCGCAAAGGGATGCTCCACCGGGTATCCCGCAACGAGGATGACAACGGCTTGCGCCGGATCAAGATCATGGAGGAAGCTTATGACGCGGCCACCCAGATCGCCAAGCGTTTGCGTAAACGGATGCGCGGCTATCGGCCCGATCCGGCCTTGGTGATTTCAGCGTTCGTCCAGTACGCCGCGCGTTTGGAGGATGCCGAAGCCATCGCCCTGGATTATCTCCAGTGGGTGTTTAGTCGGTCGGAACCCGACCCGGCGGCGGATTCCAAATCCGTCCCGGACGGTGAACGCCAGAAGGCGGGTTCCCCGGCCCATTAATCCACCCACGCCTTGAACGAACGCCGTCCGCTTCTTGCAAGTGGCCGGAACGGCAGGTCACGAACGGTGACGGCCCTTCGGGTGCGCGTTCACTCTCGACGCCATTCGGGAGATCGAGGTCAGGAGAAAAGAGGATGAAGCAAAACAGGACAGTCCGGCTCCCTTGCGGAGCGCGGCCCCAACCGGCGACGGTTCGGGACGAGAGGATCTTTCGGGCAAGACCCTCGTTGCTGGCACAGCCCTCAAGCACCGCCCGCGTTGGATGAAAGACAGAACGTTTTTTTCAAAGCACTGAGAAGAGGAGAGGATGAGCGGATGAAAACCGCCGAGAGCACCGGCGCAGCGCCCACCCCACCGCCGCACGGTCGGCGTGCGCGGGCGTACACCTCGCTCAATGCGTTGCTCAGGCGCCATCTGCGACGCAGCGCCGACGGACGCAAGGTGGTCAGCCACGCCACCATTGCCGACCGGTCGGAGTTTTTCTCGCGGATGATTCGCCAATTGCATGACCTGGGCTACGCGCTGACCGATGTCCGGCATCTCAAGCCCAAGCATATCGAAGCCTTGATGCGCCTCTGGGAACGGCAGGGGTTGTCGGCTTCCACCCTGCAAAAGCGTTTTTCTTATCTGACCCTGCTGTGCGGCTGGATCGGTAAAGCGTCGATGCTCCGGCCGGGCGCGTCCTACCTGGACGATCCCACCCGCTATCAGCGGACCTATGCCGCCGATCACGATCATTCCTGGACGGCGGCGGGCGTTGATCCTGAAGCGAAGATCGCCGAGATTGAAGGCGATGATCCGGCGGTGGCGCGGGTCCTGCGCTTGCAACACGCCTTCGGGTTGCGCCTTCAGGAAGCGTCTTTGCTCAACCCGGCGCGCGATACCGTGAACGCCACGCAGTTCCGGGTGGTCGCGGGGACTAAGGGCGGTCGACCGCGCATCGTGCCCATCGAGACCGAGGCGCAACGCGCCGTGCTGGCCGAGGCTCAGGACTACGCGGCGCAGACCCGGCGCTCGATGATTCCCCTCGACTATGACCTCAAGCAATGGCTGGCCCACTGTTATCATGTCCTGGCCCGGCATGGCGTCACCCGGAAGGACGGCCTGGTCAGTCATGGCTTGCGTCATCAGTACGCCAATGATCGGTATGAGGAAGCCACGGGCGAACCGTCGCCGGTGCGTGGTGGTGGGCCGGTCGATCCGGCCACGCAGCGCCAGGCACAGCTCGAGGTCGCTAGCCGCCTGGGCCATGCCCGGCCGGGGATTACCGCCGCCTATTATGGAAAGCTGGACCCAACGGGCGGGCCGGTGACCCCTGCGTTGCGTACAGCGCCAACGGAGAAAACCCGGCGCGCTGAACGGCGCGTCCAACAGCAGCTCTTGGCCGCCCGGCTCCAGGACCGCATCGGCCAACGGGCCAACGGCGCGGGCGCGGTGAGCACCCCCACCCTGCGGCAACGCTGGACGGTGCTGCACCGGCTGCTGGCGCTCTGGGCGGATGCCGGCGTCCCCCTGTCCACCCCGGACGCCCTGAGTGAACGGCATATTGAGGTGCTACGCCGGTACTGGTCCGCCCGGCCTGACCAAAACGCCGCGACCGTTCGCAACCAGGCCCAAGTGCTGGCCCAGCTTTGTGGCTGGCTGGCGCGGCCGGACTTGATCCCGTTGGCGCGCGCCGCCGGGCCACCACCGACGGCGGGCGAAAACGCCCCGCGTCCTCCGTTACCGCTGAGCGATGACGCGATCGCCGAGCGGATCGACCGCATCCGTGCCGCCGATCCGCGAGTGGCGCTGCACCTCGAACTGGTGCGGGTGATCGGCCTGACCCATCGCCAGGCCGCTCGGTTGCAACCGGCCGCGTCCTACCGGGACGGCGTACTGGAGGTGTTCTGGGAGACGCCGAAAGATCAAGTCCTGCGCTTCGGCGTCACGGGTGAACGGCAACAGGCGGTGGTGCACACCGCGTTGGCCTTGTTGGCCGACCCCGAGCAGGCGGTGTGTCCTGCGGAGCAAAGCCTTCCGCACTGGCTGCGCCACGTTTATCGGCTGTTGCGCGAGGTCGGTAAGATCGGCGTCCCCGGCGAACCCACGCTGGCGGCGCTGCAAGACCCCGATGCGCCCCGACCGGTGGCGCTACCCCGCGAGACCTGGCTGCTGGAACGGGCGGGCCTGGCGCGGCCGGGACGGCGGTGAGGCGGGGCGGGCCTCAACCCTGGACGCCAGGGTGCGCGGTACGGACGCGCCGTGCGCCACGTCCGTCACGCCCGTCCAGGCCGTGCCCTATCCTCCTTTGGACACCGACTGGATCGAGGCGCAAATGGCTCGCATCCTCTTCCGGCAACGCGCGGCGCGGCGCCAGCAGTAGGGCCGGGTATATCCGGTTGCTTTCGACGCCGAACCGGACTCGATCCGCCGAGAGGGCGCGGCGCGCCTTGCGACCACTCGCGATTTCCGCGCGCGCCGCGCGCGGCAACACCACCAGGACGTCCACGGATGCCCATCATTTCCTAACCGATTAAAACCCGAGGTAACCCACCCTGTCGATCAAGACCCGAGTCACGGTGGCCGGACGGGTCACCCTCGCGCGGGTGAGTGGCTTAAGCAGGGTAGTTTTGTACAACGCCTCGAAAAGGAGCATTCCAGCAGCATTGCATAAACCTCTTGCCATTGTCTTGGCTTTTGAAAGTGGTTTATGAAAGATATAAGGCGTTGTTTTATAAAAGATATGAAAATCTTGCGAAAACGACCGTTTTTGAAAGATGAATAAGCATCGAGACGCTGATTTAAGGTCTTTGCAGTGCGATTGACACAGAGATACTATTTCTTAAAAAAATATATATTTTAATTTATTATGTGGCCTCTTAACTTTTGAAATATCCCTTTTCGGGGCGTTGTGCAAAAACACCCATGGTGGACAAGTACAACCAACTCAGCGCTCAGCAGAAAATCAGCTCCGATGAAGCCGCCTGCCTGCAGGACGAGAAAACCGCGAAGAACGGCTACGAGACCCGGCTTCGGGACAAGCTGACCGAGGCGATGGAATGCGGCGCCGGGATGTTCCGGGGCGTACAAAAGGACGCTTCCGGTTTAGGTAAGGGATTGAGCGAAATCCTCAAGAAGCTCTTTGGGCAGATCGTGCCCGACTTGTACCCCAAGCTGCCGATGGGTTCTCGCCCGCTCAAGGGAGATGAGGCCGAACAGATTCTCAAGGCCGCCGATCTCAAGGTTTTGCCGAAGGTCTTCTATGAGGGTGAGCAAGGACTGTCGCTGGTGATCAAAGACGGGGTCAAGCTGGTCATCAATGCCCAAGCCGATGTGACCAGGGAAGTGCTGGATTACTTGAGGAATGAACACAGCTACGGCAACAAAGACAGCCGCATGGGCAAGGCGCTGGAGAAACGCTTTGGGGGCACGCCCTACGGTTGGGAGCGCGACATGCTGCGGTTAATCCTCGCCACGCTGTTCCGGGCCGGTGAAATCGAAGTGACCCATCAAGGCAATCGTTACCACCACTATCAAGACCCGGCCTCCCGCACGCCCTTCACCAGCAATTCGGCGTTCCGGTCGTCGTTGTTCTCGCCCCGGCAATCCATGGGCCTCAAAACCCTCACCCAGGCGGTTCAGCGACTCGAAGAGCTGACCGGAGAAGAAGTCAATGTCGAAGAAGGCGCGATTGCTACGGCCTTCAAAAAGGTGGTTGAGGAGGAACTGGCCAAGCTCTATCCGTTGAAGGCTACCGCTGAGGCGCACCAACTCCCGGTTCTGCCGATGGTGGCCGAATACCAGCAGACCTTGGCGGGCATCCAGTCGTCGTCGTCGGATGATTGCGTGCGGATGCTCACCGAGGAGGGCGCGGATTTCGCCGTCACCCGCGACCAGGTCAGGAAGCTGCGGGAAGCGCTGAATGCCGAAGCTATTGAGATATTGCGTCAGGCTCGGCAAGCCACTGAGTTGGTGTGGCAGCGCCTCGCCGCCCACCATCCCGCGCCCGAATTGAGCGCTATCGTTGCGGAACTGAAAAGCCTGTTGGTCTCCGAGCAGTTCATGGAGGCGTGGGACACGATTGTCGAGCGTACCCAGACGGTTTTGAATGCCTACCGTACTGCCTACTGCGAGCTGTTTGACCGCCGCAAGCAGTCCTATGCGTCGGCCATCGAGGACATCAAGAACCGCGCTGAATGGGGATCGCTGGAAGCCAACAACCCCGGCATGGCTTCTTCGCTCTTGTCGCCGCTACAAGCACGGGTCGGCTGCGATGACGACAAGGAAACCGTCGAGCAAGGCAAATCGCTCGGCAAGGCCAGCCTGACGGAAATGGAATCGGACCTTGCCGCTATTGAAGGATTGAAGTCGTCGGTTTTGGTCAAGTTGCAAGAGCTGTCGATGGGCAGTGAGCAGAAAGCCCCGGTACGCAAAGTGCGGGTTTCGGCGTTTTTCAATAAGCCGATTCAAACCCAGGATGAACTCGATCAAGCCCTCGGGTTGATTCGGGATTCCCTTCAGAAGTGCATTGACGAAGGCGCGATCATTATTCTGGAGTGAGTCATGGATCAGGAACTTCGCAATAAGCTCCGCAATGTCGTTACACAGTGCCGCAAGCGGCTGGAAGACGCCATCTCGCAGGAGCTGGAGGGGAAGTACGGCATCTTCGCCAGAAAGGATCAAGTCACTGCCGATCCGAACGCCGCCATGAGCCACCTGAGCGACGAGGATCAAGCCTCTCGCCGGGATATTCTTGACCACTTGACCCATATCAAGGCCCGTGGCTTCAAGCCGAAGGAATCTCTCGATCAGTTGGTGCGGGAAATCGCCTTTACCCATCTCAATCGGCTCTGCGCCTACAAGATGATGGATGCCCGTGAGGTCTACGTCGGCGGGCAGAAGTTCCGGGAAGCAGTCAGCCGGGGTGTGAACTCCAATGGCGTGAAGTTCTATCTGGCTGAGCATGAGGACGATGAGCGGCTCTTCAACACCGGCCAGCAGGACGTGGCCTATCGGCATTTCCTGGACTGGCTGGGCGGAACACTGTCCAATGAAATCGGCGTCCTGTTCAATCCCAACGACCCGGCCAACCGTCTCTATCCTCGGCAAAAGACGCTGGATGAGATTCTCGATCTGCTCAACGGCGGCGGAATCAAGGCCGAAGAAACCAAATTACGGGAGCAGTGGCTCCAGATTTGGGCGCAGGATGAAACCATCGGCTGGGTTTATCAGTATTTCACGCCCAAGGAACTGCGCGATCAAGCCCGCAAGGAAAGCCAAGCGCCCCGCAATTCCTACGAACTGGCGTTTCGTAATCAGTTCTTCACGCCCCGCTATGTGGTCGAGTTCCTCACCGACAACACGCTGGGCCGCACCTGGTATGAAATGCGGAAAGGGGACACGCAGCTCAAGGATCAATGCCGGTACCTGGTCCGTCGTCCAACCGAGATTTTCTTGAAGAAGGGTCAACCACAACCTTCTTCTCTCCCTTCGCTCTCTGGGAGAGGGGCTGGGGGTGAGGGTGAGCGGGACGATCTCTCGCAGGAAGAATTGCTCAAGCTCCCGGTTCACATTCCGCACCGCCCGAAGAAAGACCCCCGGGAACTCAAGATTCTCGATCCGGCCTGCGGGAGCGGTCACTTCCTGCTGTACTGCTTCGATCTGCTGCTGACGATCTACGAAGAAGCCTATGCGGACCCTGACCTCGGCCCGGCGCTCCAGAAGGATTACCCGAAGCTGGAAGACCTGCGGCGGGATGTGCCCCGGCTGATTCTTGCCCACAATCTGCACGGCATCGACATCGACCTGCGAGCCAGCCAGATTGCGGCGCTGGCTCTTTGGCTGCGTTGCCAGCGAGCGTATCAGGATATGGGGCTGAAGAAGGATCGGCCCAAGATCACCCGCTCCAACTTCGTCTGTGCTGAACCGATGCCGGGCGAAGAGTCGATGCTCAAGGAGTTCGTCGGCCAGCTTGAGCCAAAAGTCCTCGGTCAGGTGGTGGAGGTGGTCTTTGAGAAGATGAAACTGGCCGGGGAGGCCGGTTCGCTGCTCAAGATCGAGGCAGAAATTCGGGATGCCGTAGCCGCCGCTAAGAAGCAATGGGTTCGAGAGACAAGGCAAGCCCTAGATCACAAGGGGCAGCCGTTGTTGTTCACTCAGGCGGATTGGGATCAGCTTGACGGAAAGCCTGAACAACAATCGCTGTTCGATTTCTCCGATCTCACTGATGCCCAATTCTTCGAGAATGCAGAAACAAGGGTGATCGAGGCGCTTCGCAGTTATGCCGAGAAAGCCCAGGATGGCCAGCGGTTGCAACGTCGGCTCTTTACCGATGATGCCGTGCGGGGATTCGGCTTCGTGGACCTCTGCCAGAAGCGGTACGACGTGGTGTTGATGAATCCGCCGTTTGGGAAGTCGTCGAATGCATGCGAGACCTACTACAACGATGCCTATTCTGACTTCAAACTTGACATTGGTATCGCGTTCGTAGATCGCTTTCTCGATCGTTTATGTCAATGCGGCTCCCTCGGTGCCATCACTTCTCGTACGTACCTAGCCAGTGACTCTATGGTCGACTGGCGATTGACTCGTTTGTTACGAGACCGGCCGCTGCATGTGCTTCTAGACCTCGGTTATGGCGTGTTGGATGAAGCGATGGTCGAAGCTGCATGCCTAGTCGCTGACGTTGAAAGCGTTCAGAAAAGTCAGCGAATGTTCGTTCGAGCGCTCGAAGTGCAAGAGAAAGAGGCTGCGGTCAAAGCTCATTTTGTGGAGCGTCGCGACGAGTCGGGTTTGACGGTCTTCAGTCATGACCTGGACGAGTTTCATCACGTTCCATTGCACGTCATCTGTTATTGGCTGCCAAGGAAGTTACTTCAAAAGGTTGCGACTGTTTCCCCACTTGTTGAGACGGGAGGTGCGGCACGACATGGGTTAGTTACGACCGATGACTTTCGATTTCTACGGTTGGTGTGGGAGGTTGCGCCTAGTGACCTTGGCCGCAGACGCCGCTGGTGCCTGATGGCAAAGGGTGGCGAGTATCAGCCTTACTGGGACGACCTCCATCTGGCGATTGACTGGTTGGACGATGGTGGCGCATTGAAAGAATACCTGGCTGCTAAGCGCCTTAAAACGCAAGGATCTGCCGATTGGTCTCCTTGGCTTAATCATCACGAATATTATTTCATTGAAGGGCTTACTTATCCAGAGCGCACCACGAGCGATTTCTGCCCACGTTGCCTACCGCGTGATGTCATTTTTAGCTCGACGGGTCAGGCCATTCAGTTTGCGACACAGTCACAATCCCTAGCGTACCTGAGTGGCTCCTTCACCAGATTGTTCAAGCTGATTGTTGAGAGCTTTGTTGGCTCGGGCGACAATGCATTCCCCGGATCGGCGGCGAAGCATTACAGGTCTGGATTGCTTAACAAGCTTCCAGCACCGCTGACCGATCTTGATGAAGAATTGCATCAGGCGATTCAGCGGTCGATCACGCATTTTCGAAGTATCTTTCGCCGCGAAGAGACAAGCCGGGACTTTATGGTCCCTGTTATTGCCGAGTCAATTACCTCGGCGGCAAGGGCAAACACAGAGAACCGGCTATGTGGGGCCTTGGATGTGTTGGAGACGCATGCTGTAGTAGAAAGCCTAGTTCATGATAGGTTTCAGTTGGCGACAGAAGACCACAAGCTTATTGATGGAATAATCGGTCCACATCCGCTTCGGTATGAGACAAGATCGATCCCGCCTGACAAAGTCGCGACGCTTTGGAATGCATCAATCAGTGACCTCACGGCAAAGGCGATTTCTGAGTCTGGTGCTCGCAGACAGGTCACGAAAAAAGCCTATATCGCCGATCGTAAGTTGGAGCTGATTGCGCATTTACTGGAAACGTCGCCAAAGGTCATAGCTGAAGCTGTCATCGAGTCTAAGTCAGTTGAGCGCGAAGTCGTCGTCGCGCATGCTCAAGACATGCTTAGCTACTGTGTCGGTGTAACGCTCCGCCGGTGGGATGTCCGCTTCGCGACGAGCGGAGCTTATGTCTGTGAATTCCCAAATCCATTCTGTCCTTTACCGGACTCACCACCAGGAGCGTTGGAGGACGGTGATGGCGCACCAGTCAACGGTGATTTGGGCAATTATCCCCTGCGCATCGAAAAGGACGGAATTCTGCCCGACGATTTCGATCGTCCAGACGACTTCATTCTGCGAGTGCGCGACATACTCGAACTGATCTGGAAAGACCGAGCCGACGCCATCGAGAAGGAAGCCTGCGAAATCCTCGGCGTCAAAGAACTTCGGGACTACTTCCGCAAACCCGGCAAAGGGGGCTTCTGGGACGACCACATCTCTCGTTATTCTAAAAGCCGCCGCAAAGCCCCGATCTACTGGCTGCTCCAATCCTCGAAGAAAAACTACGCCCTCTGGCTGTATTACCACCGCCTCGACAAAGACCTGTTGTTCAAGGCGCTGATCAACTACGTCGAACCGAAGATTCGCTTGGAAACCAGCCGCCTTGAAACGCTCCGCAATCAGAAGACCGCAGCGGGCGACTCCGGCAAGGAAGCCAAGCGACTCGCCAAGGACATTGAACGGCAGGACGACTTCCTCTCCGAACTACGGGACTTCGAGGACAAACTGCGGCGGGCGGCGAATCTGCATCTCGAACCTGATCTGAATGATGGCGTCGTCCTGAATATCGCCCCGCTCCACGAACTCGTCCCGTGGAAAGAAGCCAGGAAATACTGGGATGAACTACTCGCAGGGAAATATGAGTGGTCTTCCATCGGCCAGCAATTACGGCAGAAGAGACTGGTTTCTTAATCAAAGAAGTGGTTAACAATGAAAGTTTACGCAGATACATCCGTATTTGGTGGAGTATATGATGAAGAGTTTGCCGAGCCAAGCAAGGCATTTTTTTCAGAAGTTGATGCAGGCAAATTTAAATTGTTCGTTTCGGCAATCGTTCAAGCCGAGATTGCATCCGCACCTCAGCAGGTTCAGGATTTTTTCCAATGCATGCTGGCAACAGCGGAAATTATCGAGTTGACCCAGGAAGTACTAAATCTGCGAAACGCTTATTTGGATGCAGGCATTATAACGCCGAAGTCAATTGATGATGCAGCGCACGTTGCATTAGCAACGATTTCCGGTTGCGACATGATTGTCAGTTGGAATTTCAAGCATATCGTACATTTTCAGAAAATCCCTAAATACAATGCTGTCAATACGCTCAATAGCTATCATTCTATTAATATTTTTTCTCCTTTGGAGGTTATTGAATATGACGACTCGTGAACCGAAATGTGTTTATTGGAAACGCAAAGGCGCCGAATCGGTCGCCAGCCAGATAGCCGGATTGACCGATCAACAGGAACTGAAATTCTGGCAAGAACAAACGCAGCGGCTCAAGCTGTTGCAAGCCGGGATTCGTCAACGGCTAAAGCAACCAGCACCAGCCATTGAAGTATGACCGGGGGTAAAATAGCTACAGATGAACACGGATAAATACGGATAAAACTGAACGACCACCAGCTAAAAGCTGGTGGGTTTTTGCGCCGGGCGCAGGGGACTGAAAGTCCACCCATCACTGCGCCCGGCTCTTTCAGAGCGTCATCTTTAAAGGCAAGAAAGGCAAGATGACTTGGCTCTAAGTTGCGTTCTGTTGAAGGGCATCTGAGTCCGCCTGGAGCGTCGTAGCTGAAAGCTGACCGGCTAAAGCCGGTTGTTTTAACCTTTTATATGGAAATAAAAAAATCATTTGTGTTCATCAGTGACCAATCACACAGGAGACGCCTCATGACGACCATCACACTTACAGAAGCGCAAGCCACATTGGCAGAACTCATCCATCGCCTGACGCCGGGGGAGGAAGTCGTGATTGTTGAGAATGATCGGAACGTGGCAAAACTTATCGTAACGTCTCCGACCAGCGCGCCAAGAAAAGTCCCCCAATTAGGGACACTGCGAGGAACCGTATTGTCGATGGATCATTTTGATGATCCATTGAAAGATTTCGCGGAGTATATGAAGTGAGGCTGTTGCTTGACGCACACACTCTGATTTGGGCGGCAGACAACCCGGCAAAGATTCCAGTCACCCTATTAGGTTGGCTCCAGGATCCCTCACATGATCGGCTGGTCAGCTCAGCAACTCTCTGGGAAATGGCGATTAAGAGCAGCTTGGAAAAACTCCCCTTATCGTTGCCCTATCGGCAATGGATGGAGAAGGCCATTGCTGACCTCGGCTTGGTCGTACTACCGATTACACTCGACCATGTGGACCAGCAAACCCGCCTGCCCTGGCACCACCGCGATCCCTTCGACCGTCTATTGGCGGCGCAGGCGCTGGTTGAGGGCATCCCGCTCATTAGCGCCGACGCGATCTTCGATCAGTACGGAGTTCAGCGCCTTTGGAAATGAGCGTTATGCCCCAGGGAGCCATCACCGCCCATCTCGTGCAACTCATCGCCAAGCAAGTGGATGATAAGGGATTGGTGGTCTGGTACGACCCGGAACACGCCTACGGTGCGGCAGTCGCCGAACTCACTCTGCCCAACACCACCGTCGCCGGTTACGACGGCAGCTTTCTCCAGTTGCGCAAAGCAATCGATCCCTTACTCAACGACAGCCAACCGCCCCGGCTGGTCGTCTACGTCCCCCTCGAGCGCGAGAAGACCCACAGCGCCCTGATCGAACTCGATTGTGCCGGGGTCATCATGCAACCCCGGCAACAACCCCCCGCCTGCAATACCCGCCTGTCCGTCGTGGCCCGCAACGCCCTCAAACCGATTCTGGGCGAGGATCAGGTGGCTGAAATCGAACGACAGGTGGAAGCCGGCAAATTGTCGCTGACCGATCTCAATGCGCTGGCCGAACAAGGCATCGACCTCTCGACCGGCGTGGTCAAGCTGATCTTCGGCACCGCCCACCCGCAAGAAGTCGCCCTGGCCTTTCTACACAGCGACCAGCATGATGCAGCGGTTAGCAAGAAGGACGCCCAAAAGGAACTGCGTCACCTGCTGCAAGCGAGCTTCGACATCGAACTCCCCACTGCCGAAGCCCTGGCGAACTGGCGGGTGAAATTAGCGCGGCATGTGCTGCTCACCGATCTGCTGGCTGCGCTCAAGGACCAAGCGCCTTCATCCCTGGCATCGGTTTCCGTGGCCCACAGCACCGGCGGCATCGACGCGTGTACACGCTTGGCCCGCACCTGGCGCAACGACCGGGACATGTGGGACCGCTACATGACCGTCGCCCACCAGGTCGAACAGGAACTGGGCCTCGATCAACTGGAACTCCCGGTGGAGTGGCTCACGGAAAATGAAACCTTCCTGTGTGTCGAACGGGCGTTGCTGGCCCAAGTGGAAAACGAACTGACCAAAGCGGCAACCCCGTTGTTGTTGCAACGGGCCGAGTATCGCCGCTCGCGCTTCTGGGCCGATATGATCCCGGCGATTCAGGCGCGCTGGGCGCTGATCGCATCCGCCGCCGAGGTCTTGCTCACCGCCGACTGGGTCGCTAAGGCGTTGAAACAGGCGCCAACCTCAGTCCCGGCCCTCGTCAAAGCGTATGCGGATGATGACGAACCGTGGTGTCTGCTCGATACCCATCATCGGCACCTGGAAAGCCGCAAATATCACTTCGAGTTCGCCGCCAACCACGATCATCACGGATTGGAAAAGCTCATCACCAAGGCCGAACAGCGCTACACCGCCGTTGGTTCCGCGTTGGCCAAACACTTCATTACCCACTTTCACCAGGCCCAGCATCCCATCACGGGTTTGCTGAGGCAGCAGGCTATTTTTGAGAAACAGGTGAAACCGCATCTGAGCGCAGGAAAAGTCGCTTACCTCTGGGTCGATGCGCTGCGCTTCGAGATGGCGCGGGAGTTGGCTCAGTTGCTCACCGATGACTTCACGGTGGCGATTCAACCGGCCATCGCCGCCCTGCCCACCATTACCGAAATCGGCATGGCGGCATTACTCCCCAAGGCGCACGAGTCGGCGAAGGTAGTGAGCGTGGGGGGCGGCAAGTTGGCGCTGGAAATTGGCGGTAAGGTCATCAAGGACCGCAAAGACCGCGTGGCGTTCCTGAAGGAACAGGCAGGCGTGCCGGTCTTCGAGGCCAAGCTGGACGACCTGCTCCCCAAGCCCGGCAAGAAGATCAAGGACGGCCTGCAAAACGCCCAATTGATCCTGATCACCTCGCAAGAAATCGACGAACTGGGCGAAGCCGACAACGTGTCGCAAGCGCGGTTGCAAATCGACGGCGTACTGAGCCAGTTACGGCGGGGCGTGAGGATACTGGCGGACCACCGCATCACGACCCTCGTGCTCGCGGCCGATCATGGGCACCTGTTTGGCGACGAAATGGGGGAGGAGATGAAGATCGAAAATCCCGGTGGCCAGGTGGAAGACCTGCATCGACGGGTGTGGGTCGGCATCGGCGGAACGTCAGCGTCCTCGTATCTGCGCACCGCGCTGACCGCACTGGGCATGGAGAGCGAATTTGACATTGCGACCCCGTGGACGTTTGCCGTCTTCAAAGCCAAAGGCGGCGGACGCGCCTATTTCCACGGCGGTTTATCCCCGCAAGAACTGATCGTGCCGGTGGTCGTGTTGCATGCGACGGCGAAACCCGCCGTTCAAACGACGGGCATGCAATGGACGCTGACCCCCGGCGCCTCAAAGCTGACCACCCGGTTTTTCTCCGTGCAGATTGCCGGAAGCCAGCGGGAAGCCAGCCTGTTCGGATTCGAGCCGCCCAAGGTGCGAATTGAACTGCGCGCCAACAAGAAATGTGTTTCGCTGCCGGTCAGCGCCTCCTACGGTTTTGAGGATGCCATCGGTGAAGTGAAGCTGAAAATGGCCGACAGCGATCACCAACGCATCGAACCGAATACCGTTACCCTCATGCTGTCCGAGGAGATTGCGCAGAAGACCATCGGCGTCTACCTGCTCGACGCCACCACCGGGGTAGAACTGGCGGCTCCCCTGACTGTGGAGGTCGCCATTTCGCTGTGAGGATCCGTCATGCCTGAATTGGACCGAAAAGCGGCCGCCGTATTTGCGGGCAAGGTCGTCCGTAAAGACTTGGTGCGCAAGGTGAAGGTGGGAGCCAACGTCCCGGTCTTCGTCCTGGAGTATCTGTTGGGCAAATACTGCGCCACTGACGACCCCGTAGCGATTGACGCGGGATTGAAGGTGGTCAATAACACCTTGTCGTCAAACTTCGTGCGACCCGACGAGGCCAACAAAACCCAGTCGCTGCTCAAAGACAAGGGCCAGCACACCCTCATCGACAAAGTGCAAGTCCGCTATGTCTCCGATGACGACAAATACTGGGCGGAACTCAAGAACTTCGGCCACAAGCATGTCCACATCCCTGAACACTTCATGCGGGACTATGACCGCTTGTTAATGGGCGGCATCTGGGCGCAAATGGATCTGAGACACCAATTTGACGAAGAGCAAAAGGGCAAACGCAGTCCGTTCTGGATCGACCGCATCAAGCCCATTCAGTTGGCCACCTTCGATCTTGAAGAGTACCGGGCGTGTCGCAGCGCATTCACTACCGATGAATGGATCGACTTGCTGCTCCGCACCATCGGCATGGAACCCGCGCATTTCGAGCGGCGGGTCAAGTTGCTCTTTCTCGTTCGCCTACTGGCGCTGTGTGAGCAGAACTACAACCTGGTCGAACTCGGCCCCCGTGGCACCGGTAAGAGCTACGGCTATCAGGAACTTTCGCCGTACACCATCCTGCTGACCGGCCCGACCACTGTGGCGAACCTGTTCTACAACATGGCCAGCGGCAAGATGGGGTTGGTGGGGATCTGGGATGCGGTGGCCTTCGATGAAGTGGCCGACCTGCAAAAGATGCCGAAAGAAGTCGTGACCACGCTTAAGACCTACTGCGAGTCCGGCACGTTCGCCCGTGGCAAGGATTCGCTGTCGGGCATGGCGTCCATTGCCCTGTTCGGCAACACCCACCAGCCGGTCGAGGTCATGGTGCGCTCGTCCCACCTGTTCATGCCGATGCCCGACGTGATTCGGGAAGACATGGCCTTCCTCGACCGCATCCACTTCTACATTCCCGGCTGGGAAATCCCGAAGATGCGGGTGGAGTTCTTCACGGATCACTACGGCTTCGTGGTGGATTACCTGGCCGAAGCCTTGCGGGAACTGCGCAAACACAACTTCACCGAGATCATCGACTGCTATTTCTCCCTCGGCTCCCATCTCAATGCCCGTGATGTGAAAGCGGTGCGCAAATCGGTGGCGGGACTGGTCAAGCTGATCTATCCGCACGGTGAAATCACCCAGGACGAGTTACGTGGGTTCTGTTGCGTTAATTTTTTGGTTCTGTTGCGTTAATTTTTTTCGAGCACGATTGGGTAACCCTTGCAGGTTATTAGGCAGCCAGTGAATAAAATTGTCCTGCGGCGGAGAGATTCGTCCCTTCGGCCATGATCATTTGGCCCTTCT
>Ga0209607_1002221_pt1 | contig 15653 bp, 8 predicted proteins | sample AD_UKC117_MetaG_FD_184413 | JGI IMG/M metagenome (GOLD analysis project Ga0209607, IMG submission 184413) | Active sludge microbial communities of municipal wastewater-treating anaerobic digesters from Hong Kong - AD_UKC117_MetaG (SPAdes)... | ecosystem: Engineered > Bioreactor > Anaerobic >... | reverse complement strand
GTGACAAGGTGAGGGGGTGAGGGGGTGACAAGGTGAGGGGGTGAGGGGGTGACAAGGTGACAGGGTGAGGGGGTGGTTCCGCACTCTGCGTTCCTCGTTCCTCGTTCTCCGTTCCGCGTTCTCCGTTCCTCGTTCCTCGTTCAGCCACACGGCCGTTCGCCAGCCTGATAATCTGGTCGGCGTGGCGGATGGTATTGGGGCGGTGGGCGATGATGAGGGTGGTGCGCCCGGCGGTGAGGGCGGCCATGGCTGCCTGGAGCTGGTTTTCGGTGGCCGGGTCCAGATGGGCGGTCGGTTCATCCAGGATGAGCAGCGGCGCGTCTTGCAGGAAGGCGCGGGCCAGGGCCAGCCGCTGCGCCTGCCCGCCGCTGAGCCGCGCGCCCCGTTCGCCGATGCGCGTCTCGTAACCTTGCGGCAGGCTGTGGACAAAATCGTGGAGCTGGGCGCGGCGGGCGGCCGTTTGCACGGCTTCCAGATCGGCTTCTGGGCGGGCCAGCCGGATGTTATTGGCGATGGTATCGTCGAAGAGGTAAGGCTGCTGCGGCACCCAGGCGATCTGGCGGCGGAGAACGGCCGTATCCACCTCATCCAGCCGCCTTTGCCCCAGCCAGACCTGCCCGGCGGCCGGCGGCACAAATCCCAACAGCAGATGGGCGATGGTCGATTTGCCCGCACCCGTCGCCCCGACCAGGGCCGTAGTCTGGCCGGGCGGCAGCTCCAGGCTGACGTCTTGTAAAGCCGGCTGGCTGCGCCCGGCGTAGCGCACGGTGACATTTTCAAAGCGAACGGGTAAAAATCCGTTTTCATCCGTCTCATCAGTGAAAATCCGCGTTCCCTCTCCTGCCTGTCCTGGGGGTGGGGTTTGTGCCAGCAGGGCGAAGAGGCGGCTGGCGGCGGCCACGCCGTCCATCCCTGCATGGAAGCGCTGGCCGAGCTGGCGCAGCGGCAGATAAAACTCCGGGGCCAGGATGAGGATGAAGAAGGCGGCGTCGAAAGAGAAACGGCCGTCCAGCAGCCGCAGCCCCAGCGACACGGCAATAATCGCCACGCTGAGGGTCGAGAGCAGTTCCAACACCAGCGCCGAGAGAAAGGCCACCCGCAGCACGTCCAGCGTGGTGCGGCGGAAACGGTCGGTGATGGTGGCGATGTTGGCGGCCTGATTCCGGCTCTGGCCCAACTGTTTGAGGGTGGTCAGCCCTTGCAGGACGTCCAGAAAGTGGGCGCTCATGCGGCTGAGCAGGCCCCACTGCCGCTGCGTCAGCGCTTCCGCGTAGCGGCCGATGAGCACCATGAACAGCGGCATGAGTGGGGCCGTGAGCAGCAGCACCAGCCCCGTGACCCAATCGACGGGGAAGATGACGAATAAAATGGTGAGCGGGATGAGGGCGGCGACGAAGAGTTGGGGCAGGTATTGGCTGAAGTAGGCTTCGAGGGTGTCCAGGGCGTGGGTGAGAACGGCCGTTAATTCTCCCGTTTGCTCATTTTGCGTAAAGGTGGGGCCGAGTTCCAGCAGATGGGCAAACAGCCGGTCGCGCAGGTCGACCTTGAGATTGATGGCCAGGTGGCTGGCGCTGAGTTCACGCCCCCAGGCCAGGACGGCGCGGAGGATGACGGCCGTTGCCAGCCAGCCAAGCGCTGCTCGAACGTCAGCTAAATTTTCACCGTTGAGGAAAACACGGGCGACAATCTGACTGAGCCAGTAGGCTTGCAGCACGGTGGCCGCGCCGCCCAGGCCGCTAAGGAGGATGGTCAGGAGCAGGAGGGGGAAGGAACGGCCGTGCCGCGCCTCCTGCCACAAACGCCGGTCAAACATGGCGGGAAGATAGAGGCGAGAGTTAGAGATAGAGAAGCATAAACCCCTCTCTATCTCTATACTCTACACTCTATCTCTAATACTCCAACACACTCTCTTCCGTGATCCGTTCCCGGAAGACCCAAAAGCTCCAAATCTGGTAGCCCAAGACGATGGGCACAAAGATCAGAGCCACAATCGTCATGACGCGCAGGGTGTAGGGGCTGGAAGCGGCGTTGTAGATGGTCAGGCTGTAAGCTGGGTCGGTGCTGGAGACCATGACCTGCGGGAACAAAATCATGAAGGCCGTGACGACGGTCAGGGCGATGGTGAGGCCCGTCATGACAAAGGCCCAGGTATCCAGCTTTTTGCGAATGAAGTACCCGGCCACCAGCAGGGTCACAAAGCCGGCGATGGGTTCGATGCCGGGATTGATGCCCAGGTGGGAGACAATTTCCGTGGACAGGTACGTGCCAATGATGGCTAAGATCACAAGCGCGATGGCTGCCGGCCAGGCGCGCCAGGCGGTTTTGCGGCTGGCTTCTTGCAGCGCGCCGGTGGTTTTCAGGGAGAGGAAGATCGCGCCGTGCAGCACACATAAGGCCACAGCCATCAACCCGGTGACCAGGGCGTAGGGATTGAGCAGGTTGAAAAAGCCGCCGGTGTAGGTCATGGTGGCGTCGATGGGCATGCCGCGCATCATGTTCGCAAAGGCCACGCCCAGCAGCAGCGGCGGCACCAGGCTGCCGACGAAAATGCACCAATCCCAGACCGCGCGCCAGCGTGGATGGGCGTCTTTGCTGCGAAATTCAAAGGCTACGCCGCGGGCGATGAGCGTGAGCAGCAGCAGGAATAGGGCCAGGTAAAAAGCGCTGAACATGGTGGCGTACCAGTGGGGGAAGGCGGCAAAGGTCGCGCCGCCGGCCGTGAGCAGCCACACTTCGTTGCCATCCCAGTGGGGGCCAATCGTGTTGATCATCATGCGCCGCGTTTTGTCGTCTTTGCCCAGGAAGGGCAGCAAGATGCCGACGCCGAAGTCGAAGCCCTCCAGCAGGAAGAAGCCGATGTAGAGGACGGCAATGAGTACAAACCAGATGATATTTAGGTCCATGAGTTACCTCTTTGGTTCGCCCGCGAACGCTATGGTTTGCGGGTGAAGGTTGCTAATCGCCAATTAACGACACGGCTGGCGCTCCGACAGGGGCTTCAATCGGTTCGGGTTGGCCTGATTGACGGCCGTATTTGAGCATCAGGTAAATGGTGGCCACCATCAGCACGCCATAAATCAGGGTAAAGCCTACCAGACTGAGAATTACCATGCCGCTCGAAACGCTGATGGAGACGGCGTTTTCCAGTTTCATCAGGCCATACACAATCCAGGGATAACGGCCGAATTCCGTGAGGAACCAGCCCGTGGTGTTGGCAATGTAGGGCAGGGGAATGAGCCAGATGAAGAAGCGCAGGAATTTCGGTTTGTCACCCAATTGTTCACCCATCACCAGGAGGAGCGCGTAGACGTTGGCCACCAGCATGAGGATGCCGGCGCCAACCATCGCCCGAAAACTCCAATAGGTGATGAAAACAGGCGGCGTGTAATCGCCAGGACCGAAATTTTGCTCGAATTCGGCTTGCAAATCGTTGATGCCGCGCACCGTGCCTTGCAGTTGGTCCAGGGCCAACAAACTGAGCAGGCTGGGAATGCGGATGGAGAAAACCTCCTGCCCCTGCAGGTTGCCGATAGTGAGGAGGGAGAGACCGGCGGGGTCTTCGGTTTGCCAAAGGGCTTCGGCGGCGGCGACTTTCATCGGCTGGCTGGTGACGAGATGCTGCATCTGGCTGTGGCCGCTCATGACGACGCCGACCGTGCCCAGCAAGCCGACGATAGCGGCGATCTGGAAGGAGCGTTGGAAAACGGCGTTGTCTTGGGGGCGGCGCAGCAGGTGATAGGCGCTGATGCCCAGGATGAAGAAGGCGGCGGTGGTCAACCCGCTGGCGATAACGTGGGGGAATTGGGTCCAGATGTTGGGGTTAAATACCACGGCGAAGAAATCGGTCATTTCGGCACGGCCGTTATTTATCACATACCCCACCGGCTGCTGCATAAACGAATTGGCAATGAGAATCCACAGCGCCGAGAGGTTGGAAGCAATCGCCACCAACCAGATCGACAGTAAATGCACGCGTTTGGACAATTTATCCCAGCCAAAAATCCACAGGCCAAGGAACGTGGATTCCAGGAAAAAGGCCAGCAAGGCTTCGATGGCCAGGGGCGCGCCAAAAATATCGCCCACAAAGCGCGAATATTCCGACCAGTTCATGCCAAATTGAAATTCTTGCACGATGCCGGTCACGACACCCATGGCAAAATTGATTACAAACAACTTGCCCCAAAATTTGGTCATGTCCTTGTAAACTTCCCGGTTGGTGCGCACGTACAACGTTTGCATCAGGGCGACGATAATGGACAGGCCCAGAGTCAGGGGGACAAAAAAGAAGTGGTACACAGTGGTTACGGCGAATTGCAAACGAGCCAGAGTCATTACATCCATAAGACTGCCTCCTCAGGTAGGGTGAAGCTAAGAAGCGCATCTGCTGTCATTTGTCGCTGGCTAGCTCCCCAGGTCATGCGTATTGGCGCACTGCCAATATCAATCCTATGTTAGTAGTCGACGGGAAGACGGCGTAGTGAGGTATGTCACGCGAAAAAAGGTAACATGTCACATTCACATTGTCAGGATGAGGGGGGCGGATGATAATGTGAGTTGGAGGTTTTTATGACTGTGCAAACTGACGTGATCCAGTTCCCCACCAAGGGGCATGGCGATATTTTGGACATCACCAATGAAGTGGTGATGGCCGTACAGCAGGCGGGCTTGCGGCATGGCACGATAACCATTTTTTCGCCATCAGCTACCAGCAGCGTGACGACAATTGAATATGAGTCGGGTTGTTTGCACGATTTGCGGCGGCTGTTTGATGAAATCATTGATCCGAACCGGGATTATGCCCATAACGCCCGCTGGGGCGACGGCAACGGGCACAGCCACGTGCGGGCGGCGCTGTTGGGGCCGTCGCTGAGTGTGCCGTTTGTGGACGGCCGTCTCACCCTGGGCACCTGGCAGCAAATCATCTTCATCGACTTCGACAATCGGCCGCGCCGGCGGGAACTGGTTTTGCAAATAGTGGGGGAGTAGGCGGGGAACGGCCGTCAGACGCCGGATTGGCTGCGCCTGACGGCCGTTGCCGGATGGTTACTGTCCGGTTAGCTGCATCAACTGCTGCAGATCTTGCTGCAGCGCGTCTATTTCCTCACCATAGGTGGCCCAGTCACCGGCGCGCTGGGCCGCTTCGGCGGCCAGGAAGTGATCATTGGCTGACTGAATCAGGCTGTCGACGGTGGCGTCGGCGGCCGGGGGAACGGCCGTGCTCTCCGCTTCTGGCGTGGCGACAACCTGATCCGTGCCGGGCTCGGTGGCAATCTGCCCCGGCTCCTGGCCGACCAGCGCCGCCAGCGCTTCTTCAATCGTCGGCTCCATGGTAATTCGCGTGTCCGAGGCCACGATCACCCGTCGGAGTTCCGGCAGCGCGCTGGTATCCGACAGCAAATAGACCGGCTCAACGTATAAAAAGCTTTGATTGATCGGAATCACGATCAAATTGCCGCGAATAACCCGCGATCCACGTTGATCCCACAGGGAGAACTGCTGCGAAATCTGCGGTTCCTGGTCGATACGCGCCTCGATCTGCAGCGGGCCAAAGACCAATTCTTGTTTGGGCAGCTCATAGACCACCAACTGGCCGTAATTGGGATAGTCGTTGCGGGCAGCCATCCAGGCAATCATGTTCGATTTGCCCACCGGCGTCAGCGGCTGAATGAGCAGATACTCGGAATCGACTGTTCCGGGGAGCGGCATGGTGACGTAATAGGGTTCCATCAACTGCTCGTTGCCATCAAAGATTTCGTTGGGCAGCTCCCACAAATCTTCCTGGTTATAAAAGACCCGCACGTCGGTCATGTGATACTTGAGGTACTGCTGGGTCTGAATACGAAACAGGGTTTCCGGGTAGCGCACGTGGGCCAGCAAGTCGAGAGGCATCGCTTCCAGGGGTTGGAAGAGGCCGGGGAACGCCGAAGCATAAGATTGAATGATGGGATCACCGGGGTCGGCAATGTAAAAGGTGACGGTACCGTTGTAGGCGTCGATGGTAATTTTTACGGCGTTGCGGATGTAGTTCTGGCCCTGGGCGGTAGGGGTGGCGTAGGGGAATTTGTTGCTGAGGGTGTAGGCGTCCATAATCCAGAAGAGACGGCCGTTTTCATCCACCACCACATACGGATCCTGATCCAGCGCCAGGAACGGAGCGATTTTCGTCACCCGTTCCCGAATCTGGCGGTACAACATCACCCGGGAATTGGCGTCAATTTCATCACTCAAAATGACGTTGGCGTCGGTCAGGCGCACGGCAAAGGCTAGCCGCTTCAAGAACGAATCCAGGGGCACGCCGCCATCGCCTTCGTAAACCGTTTTGACGTTTTCATTGCCGCTGGGGTAGCTGAAACTGGGACGCTGGTCGTTGACATACACCACGTCACTCATCAATTCCCCGTAATACACCTCGGGCCGGGTAATTTCCAGCCGCTCATCCACGCTGACCGGAGGGATGTCCTGGATGAAGAAGCGCGGCTGCCCTTCCGGCGTGGTTTCGTTCACCGGGTTCATCACCACGCCAAAGCCGTGGGTGAATTCCAGGTTGCGGTTCACCCAGGTGGGGTTGTTCAGGTTGGCTTTGTTCAGTTCGCGTACGCCTAGCATCACCTGGCGCGTCTCGCCGTTAATTTGATACCGGTCAATGTCAACTTCGCCAAATTGATAATACGGCCGTAAAGCTTGCAGCTGCTCATACGTGGTTTGCAGCAGGCGATAATCCCAAATGCGAATGTTTTTGAGGATGGCGGCCGCTTTTTCCTGGCGCAGGGCGTTTTCATCCAGGATGGCCACGGTATCAAATGCCTGCGACTGCACCGTATCCAGGCCATAGGCCAGACGGGTGAAGGCGATGTTGTTGGCGATGTACGGCCGTTCCCGTTCCAGTTCATTCGGCTCCACCGCGTAACGCTGCAGCAGGCCCGGATACAGCCCGCCCAGCAAAACGGTTGCCGCCAGCCACAAGCCGCCGGTGGCCAGTAACGGCCGTAAATCGAAACGAAAATAGGTGTACAATGCCGCCAGCGCCGCCAACGCCATGAACAACAACTGCGCCCGCAGCGCCCATATCGTCGCGTTCATGTCCGTGTAGGTAGCCCCGACTACCGCACCGCCCGGCGCGTACAAGAGGTTGTAAATGTCAAACCAGTAGCCTACCGCCCAAACAGCCAGGAGCAGCGCCAGCAGCAAGGCGACGTGGCGGCGAATTTCAGGGATGTTCTGCGGCCGCCAGCGGCCCTGCTGGATGTCCGGCAAACTGTTGCCGGCATACAGCACCACCACCCCGGCCAGAGCAAAAAACAGCAGCGACGCCAGCCAGCCCTGGATCATCTGGAAAATAGGCAGGGCAAACAGGTAATAACTGACGTCCTGATTGAAGATGGGATCACTCACGCCAAAGGGTACGCGGTGCACAAACAGCAAAAATTCTTCCCACTGTGCCGACAGGCTGGAGGCAAAACCCAGGGCCAGAAATACGGCAAACCCGGCAATCACCCAGCGCACGCCGGAGATTTTTAGCAGCTGCGGCTGCAGCGGCGAGGTGACGCGGATGGCCCGTCGGCGCGCCAGCAGCCAGTTGCCGCCTAAAAGGCCCAGCGCCACCACCAGCCCAATGAAAAACAGGCTGATTTTCCAGAAAAATTGGGTTAACCAGACGGCCGTATAGCTCGTTTCCTGGAACCAGAGCCAATCGGTGTAGGTGTTGACGATCCAGTTAAAGCTGATGATGAGCAGAAAGATAGCCGCCAATATCCATAATGTGCGATTGGGTCTTGGCGGTTCAGTCGGGCGATCGGGTCGGGGTGGAAAAGGCGGGCGACCTTCGTCGTCGTTTTCGGTCCCGTAATCCCAGCCGGCATCGCGCATAGCTCGACGAAATACCTCCGGGATGTCATTTGGGTCACGGCTCATAGATGTTTCTCCATGTTTTCGCAGTCAATATCCCGCGAACAGTATCCAGGTCGCAGGTGAATTGGTTACAGATGTCCCCTTTGTTTGCTGTCTGAGACATTATCCCACAAAAGGCTAACCGGGGCTTGCCTGAGGCCATCACTTCATTATTTTCTTAGCCAGCCAGAGCAGGAAAAACGGCCGTTTCATAGTCTGCCAGGTGCGCACGGCCGTTTTATCCTGTCCGGCTTGTTCTTCTGCCGCTGGCGGCGAGTAGCGGCGGGCGTTATACAGGTCGGTCAGGCGGCTAACGCCCTGCTTCAGTCGCTCGGCGATCACCGCCAGCCGCGGCTGCTGGCTCAAGGCATCCAGGCGCTGCTGCAGCGCCGCCGCAAATTCGTTCGGGGTTTGGCCGCGCCGGTATGGCTGATCCAGACGGTCTCCCTGCTGCTGCAGACGGCCGTAAGCCCACACCACGTTGTCACCCTCTCGCTTCTGGCTTTGCCGCCGCCACGCCCACCAGCCCAACCCGCCCAGCAGAGCCAAAAGACCCACGCGCAGGCCGATGCGCCCCCAGGGGATGGCGCGGGGAGCCGGTTGGCGCGGCGGCACGGCCGTTTGCGGCAGCGCCGGTTCTGCTTCGGGCACACTGTTGGCGGCGCCAAAGGGGGACTCGCCCTCGTGCTGGCTGGGAAAAGCGGCCGTCGGCTCAAACTCCACCCAGCCGTAGCCCGCAAAATAGATCTCCGGCCACGAGTGGCCGTTCAGTTCCCGCACCTGCTGCACGCCGGTCTCGTCGGGCGGCTGGGCCAGATAGCCCACGGCAATGCGCGCCGGCAGGCCCAGACTGCGAGCCATGACAGCCATCGCCGAGGCGTAATAATCACAATAGCCGCTCTGCAGATCGAACAAAAAGAAGTCGACTGGATCCTGGTCTGGCGGCGGCAGCGCCACGTCGAGCGAATAGGGGTATTGGCGTAAAAACTGTTCCAGCGCCCGCGCCTGGTCGTAGGGATTGTCCAGGCTGCCGGCGATCTCTTGGGCCAGCGCCGGGACGCGCTCAGGCAGATTGTCCGGCAATTGCGTGTAGCGAGCGAGGATGAGCGGCGGTGTGTCGGCCACGGCCGTGGCGCGCAGCGCCGCCGCTCCGGCCGTTGTCAGGCGCGACGTGGCCTGATACGTCGTCGGTTCGCCCATCACCCGCGACAAATCTTCCAGACCGCGCCAAAGCGCCTTCACCTCGTGGTCGAAGGTAAGGGGCAGCCCAATGGTGTAGCGAATGAGGCGTTTGTCGGGCAGCCAGTGGACCGTTTGCCGCAGTTCGGTTTGCCCAGCGGCATCCGGCAGAGCCAGGCGTTGTCCGGCGGCCACCGGCTCCTCGCGCTCTTCGGTCAGCGCCCAACCGCGCCCGGTGTAGACGTTGTAGCTCAGAGCGCGCCAATGGGCGCCGGCCAGCATGGCGCTCGTGGCCGGCCGCCATTGGCCGCCTGGTTCAGCAATGGCGACGGTTGCGGTCATCACCACTTGTTCGGCCAGTTCCGGGGCGTTGCCCAACAGGTAGGTGCGGGGCAGCAGACCGCTGCCGCCCGGCGCGCCGGGGCTGCGCAGAGTCTGCCGGGGCTGTTCGACGCCGGAAAAGGCTTCTTGCAGCGTGTCTTCAAATTCCATAACCAGGGGATGGTTTTGGAAGGCAGCCGCGAGCTTGCTGAAGCTGAAGGCGGGCAGAATCATGGATAGCATCAGCAGGCAGACGGCCGTGCCGCTGCCCAGAACGGTCAGTTCGATGCGGATTTCGGCGGAAAAATCGACGCCAGCGCGCTGCCAGCGTTCTTCGAGGGTGATGTAGTGGACCAGCGCCGCCAGCAGCACGGCCAGCCCGACAAAAACGGCCAGCCACCACATTTCGGCCAGGCCAAAGTAGTTGTTGAGGGCCAGCGCAAAACCGAGCGCCGTCAAGCCAAGCAACGGCCGTCGCTGGCGAAAGATAGTCCAGGCCGCGTAAGCCGTCAGAAACCAGCTCGCCAGGCCCAGCCCCAGAGAAAAAACGATGGTCTCCTGGCTGGCGTTGCCCTGGGCCACGGCTACAAACCAGCTGGCCGTCCGATCCAGAAAGAGCGCGCCGTTTTGCCGCCAGTAGTCCGTGGTGGCCCACCAGCCGGCCCGCAAAACGGCCAGCGGCGGCCACAAATGGGCCAGCACAATCCAGGTAACCAACAGGCCATACCATGCGAGCAGCAGCCAGGCCAGCCGGGGGCTGACCGGTCGTTTGGTCAGCAGCAGGGTGAGGAAGAGGCTGAAGACGGCCGTTATCCCCACCACCTGGCTTTCCGGCGTCCACCCTACTTCTAAAACTGCTCCCACCACGCAGGCCACCAGCGCCAGCGTTAGCGCCAGCACCAGCCACCCCTCCTGGGGCCGGAAGCGTTTCCAGGCCCACGTTGCCAATTCCGCTATCACAGCTCTGCGCCTCTTAAGGTCTCCGGCCTTCTTCCAGGGGATTATGCACGGTGATGACCCGGCCGTGCGGCGTCACGCGGAAATCCCAAAAGCCGCGCCGTTCGTGTTCCTCCAGGGGTTCGCCAATTTCGCCCTGGCGCACCACGTGCGCGGCAAAACCAAGCTGGCGGATGGCCAGGCGCAGCCCTTCGCTGTTGCCCTCGCCGCCAAAGCTGGCCCGATCCAGCAAAATGACGATGCCCTGCACGCCCAGGCGGGTCAGATGCAGCAGTTGGGGCAGCCAGTCGGCCTGCCCGTTGGGGGTGATGATGACGGCCGTACTGCCCCGCCGCGCCAGATTAGCCAGATCACGCAAGGCCACGCCCACGTCTACCGCGCCGTCGGCGTTTACCAGGGCCAGCGCCCGCAGCAGCCGCCACTGCTGCCCTTCACCCAGACCCGGCGAGACGACCTGGGGCGTCTGGCTGTAAGCGGCCAGGCCCACGCCGCGATTGTTGTGCAGCACCCGCGCGGCGATGGAGGCGGCCAGCAGCACCGCGTGCTCCTCGGTGCCTTGCGGACCGCTGCCTACCTGCACGGCCGTTTGCATGTCCAATACCAGCCATAAATCGCCGGCCGCATCCAGATCAAACTCGCGCACAAACAAATCGTCGCGGTGGGCGCTGACGCGCCAATGAATCCAGCGGTAAGGGTCGCCGGGGTGATAGGCGCGCACGCCGGCGGCGTTGATGGTGGCCTGCCACGCCCGTTCGCGGGCGTGGGCGCGCCCGCTGCTCTGACCGGAGGGCAGGGGAATGGGCAGTGTGCTGTGAATGGGCGGGTGGATGATAATTTCGTTGGCTGCCGGATAGCTGCGCGTGGCAACAAAAATGCCAAACGGATCGCCGGTGCGCAGCGCCCATGGGCCTAACTTAAACTGCCCGCGCCGGACGCAAATAGCCGACTCTCGCCAGCGGATGTCGGCGTTGGCGCTCAGGCTCTGGACGATGGCCGCATTGTAGCCCGGCACATTGGACTGGTCGATGACCTCCACCCACAGGGCAGGGATAAAGGAGTCGTTGACCAGTTCAAACTGCTCGCTCAGGCGGTCGCCAACGGAGACCCAGCCGAAGCGGAGCCGCCGGCTGGCGTGCAGACCGGTTATCAGGAAGCGGGTCCAGCCATACGCCAGCAGGACCATGCCGCCAAACCCAACCAGCAGGGTGTTCCAAACGCGGTCGGGCAGCAACACGGCCGTTACCAGCAGCACGCCCAGCCACACCAGGGGCAGGCGCAGGCGCAGTTCTAGCTTGATTTCGCTTGATTGGCTTTCATCTGGCAATGACTCCCGAGTTCCTGCAATCATGATTTGATTGTGCCACAAAATGGTCAAATTTACGATGGCATCCGGAGTTGACAGCATCCTGTCTGAAAGCCGCCGATAAAATTTGTAGACATTGTCATTTCGTAGATCAGGCGGTGTGTTAGAATAACCGTGTCTGATGGCCGGCATGGATGCGAACACGGGTGAATGCAGGGAAACGGCCGTTTACCCACGGGATTAATTCTATGTCTAAACCACGACCTGCTTTGCTCGCGCTGGAAGATGGCTCCCTTTGGCCGGGTTTAGGCTTTGGCGCTCAGGGCCAGACCACCGGCGAAATCGTCTTCAACACCAGCCTCTCCGGCTACCAGGAAATCCTCACCGACCCCTCCTACCACGGCCAGATCATCACCATGACCATGCCCCACATCGGCAACGTGGGCTGCAACCCGGAAGACGACGAGAGCGACCGCGTCTGGGCGGCCGGGCTGGTGGTGCGCAGCCTCAGCCCGCTGGCCAGCAACTGGCGCGCCCGCCAGAGCCTGCCGGATTACCTGGCCGAACGCGGCGTCGCAGCCATCACCGACGTGGACACCCGCGCCCTGGTGCGCCACATCCGCACCCACGGCGCGATGCGCGCCGCCCTATCGACCGTCGACCCGGACCCGGAGCGTCTCCTGGCGCTGGCCCGCGCCGCCCGCGACATGAACGGCCTGGACCTGGCCCGCGAAGTGACCTGCGCCGAACCCTATCGCTGGACAGAAGCGGCCGGGTGGTGGGCGCCAAAGCCAGCCGCCAATCTCCAGCCGCCAGTCTCAAACCGCCCGTTTCATGTAGTAGCGTATGATTTTGGCATCAAGCGCAACATCCTCCGCCTGCTGGCTGCGCATGGCTGCCGGGTAACGGTGGTGCCGGCGACGACGACGGCCGTTGACGCCCTGGCGCTGGAGCCCGACGGCATCTTTCTCTCCAACGGCCCCGGCGACCCGGCGGCCGTGACCTACGCCATCGACGCCGTGCGCGGCCTGCTCGGTCAGAAACCCATCTTCGGCATTTGCCTGGGCCACCAGATTTTGGGCCTGGCCCTGGGCGCAGAAACGTACAAGCTCAAGTTCGGTCATCGCGGCGGCAACCAGCCGGTGCAGGTGGCCGAGAGCGGCGCGGTGCAAATCTCCAGCCACAACCACGGCTTCGCGGTGGACGCGGCCACTTTGCCCGCCGGGGTCACGTCCTCGCACGTCAACCTCAACGACCACTGCTGTGAAGGGCTGCACGCGCCGGCGCAGCGCGCCTTCTCCGTGCAGTACCACCCGGAAAGCTCCCCCGGCCCCCACGACTCCGACGAGTTATTCCGCCGCTTCGTGGCGCTGATGGGGGAGAATAATTGAAGTTTGTTGGTTTGATAGTTTGTTGGGAACCAACCAGCCAACTAACAAACCAACTACCCAACACTCCAAAAAGGATCACCATGGGAATTTTTGATTGGTTTTTTGGGCCAAAAGTGCCCCAAATTTCGGTACAGGAAGCGCAGCAGCGGCTGCAAACCGGCAATGGTGTGGTCATCGTCGACGTGCGCCAGCCGGTGGAAACGCAAAGCGGTGTCGTGCCCGGCGCGGTGCTGATTCCGCTGACGGAATTGGGTCGCCGGATGGATGAGCTGCCCGCAGACAGGCCCATCCTGACGATTTGCGCCTCCAGCCATCGCAGTCCCATCGCCGCCCGGCGGCTGGCCAAGGCCGGCTACACGGTAACCGACGTGGCCGGCGGCATGGGCGCGTGGATGCGGGCTGGGCTGCCGGTGGAGAAAAGGGGATAGGGACTGGAGACTGGGGACTAGAAAACGTCAGTCTCTAATCTCCTCTTTGAAAATGCCAAAACGAACCGACATTTCCACCATTCTCATCCTCGGCTCCGGCCCGATTGTGATTGGGCAGGCGTGCGAGTTTGATTATTCCGGCGTGCAGGCGTGCAAGGCGCTGCGCCGCGAGGGGTATCGCGTGGTGCTGGTGAACTCCAACCCGGCGACCATCATGACCGACCCCGACCTGGCCGACGCGACGTACGTGGAACCGTTAACGGCCGTCCTCATCGAAAAAGTGATCGCCGCCGAGCAGCCCGACGCCATTCTGCCCACGGTCGGCGGGCAGACGGCGCTGAATCTGGCTGTGGAACTGGCGGAGAGCGGCATTCTGGCGCGCCATGGCGTGCAGCTCATCGGTGCGGACCTGGCGGCGATTCGCATCGCCGAGGATCGCTCGCGCTTTAAGCAGGCGATGCTGGCGGCGGGTGTGCCGGTGCCGGTGAGTCACTTCGTGTATTCAATAGAGGAGGCGGAAACGGCCGTTACCGAAATCGGCTATCCCGTCCTCGTCCGCGCCTCGTTTACTCTGGGCGGCACGGGCGGCGGCGTGGCCTACGGGCCGGAGGATTTCCGGGCGGTGGTGGAACACGGTCTGCGCGAAAGCCCGGTGGGCGAGGTGCTTATTGAACGCTCTCTGCTGGGCTGGAAAGAGTACGAACTGGAGGTGATGCGCGACCGGGCCGACAATTTTGTCGTCGTCTGCTCAATTGAAAATGTGGACCCGATGGGCGTGCATACCGGCGACTCCATCACCGTGGCCCCGGCGCTGACGCTGACCGACAAGGAATACCAGCACCTGCGTGACCTGGCCAAAAAGGTGATGACGGCCGTGGGCGTGGAAACCGGCGGCAGCAACGTCCAATTCGCCGTCAACCCGGCCGACGGGCAGGTCATCGTCATCGAGATGAACCCGCGCGTCTCCCGCTCCTCCGCCCTGGCCAGCAAGGCCACCGGCTTCCCCATCGCCAAGATTGCCGCGCTGCTGGCCGTGGGCTACACGCTGGACGAAATCCCCAACGACATTACCCGCGTCACTCCGGCCAGCTTCGAGCCGAGTATCGATTACGTCGTCGTTAAAATCCCGCGCTGGAACTTTGAAAAATTCCCCGGCGTGGATGCCACGCTGGGGCCGCAAATGAAAAGTGTCGGCGAGGTGATGGCCATTGGCCGCACCTTCCCCGAAGCGCTGAACAAGGCCATTCGCGGCCTGGACATTGGCCTGCCCGGCTTCAGCCGCCAGATGGCCAGCGAAACGACCGCGCTCCGCAAAGCCCTGCGCGTGCCGACAGCCCAGCGCCTCTCACAAGTCGCTGCGGCCATGCTCGCCGGCCTGCCCGACGCAGAAATTGCCGCAGCGACGGGCTTTGACCCCTGGTTTCTGGTGCAAATGCGGGAACAGCTAGAGTTAGAGCGAGAGCTAGAGGAAGAGGCTTTTTCTTCCTCTAGCTCTCGCTCTAGCTCCTTACTCCTCCGCGCCAAACGGCAGGGTTTTGCGGATGTGATGATTGCGGCGGCGTGGGGCGTGACGGAGGCTGAGGTGCGGCGGATGCGGCGGGAGGCGGGGATTGTGCCGGCCTATTATCGGGTGGACACCTGCGCGGCGGAGTTTGAAGCCCATACGCCTTACCTCTACTCGACTTACGAGAGCGGCTGCGAAGCGCAGCCCACCGATCGGCGCAAGGTGATGATTTTGGGCGGCGGGCCAAACCGTATTGGGCAGGGCATTGAGTTCGACTACTGCTGCGTGCAGGCGTGCTGGGCGCTGCGCGAACTGGGCTTCGAGACGATCATGGTCAACTGCAACCCCGAGACCGTGAGCACCGATTATGACACGGCCGACCGGCTCTATTTTGAGCCGCTGACGTTTGAGGACGTGCTGAACGTGGTGGAGCTGGAAAAGCCGGAAGGGGTGATTGTGCAGTTTGGGGGACAGACGCCGATCAATTTAACGGCCGTTCTCCACGCTGCCGGGGTTCCGATTTGGGGCACGCCGCCGGACGCCATTGACCTCGCCGAAGATCGCGGCCGCTTTGGCGCGCTGCTGCGCGAGTTAGAGATCGATCATCCGCAGTGGGGATTGGCTCAGTCTTTGGATGAGGCGCGGGCAGTGGTAGAACGGATTGGGTATCCGGTGTTGGTACG
>Ga0209607_1002219_pt1 | contig 15659 bp, 12 predicted proteins | sample AD_UKC117_MetaG_FD_184413 | JGI IMG/M metagenome (GOLD analysis project Ga0209607, IMG submission 184413) | Active sludge microbial communities of municipal wastewater-treating anaerobic digesters from Hong Kong - AD_UKC117_MetaG (SPAdes)... | ecosystem: Engineered > Bioreactor > Anaerobic >... | reverse complement strand
TCTAATGTCTGTGCTCATGATTATTAAGTTATCCTGGTAATTCTTTTACTCAGTCTTCCTTACTTAAGCCTTTATCTCATTAATTCAAAGAACTTTCTTAATCCCTAACTCATCCCCTCAAATCAAACTCTCTGTCGTGGGTTATATAAAGTATTTCATTTCGCTTTAATATGCTGCCGCCTCTGTCTTTCCTCTTTTCCTTACAACATTTCCCTTCGTTTCGTATCCCTGAAAGCGGCTGCAAATATACAAACTAAATTTTCTAATTTCCAAATTTATTTTCAAAATTTTTTATTTTTTTCGCTTTCGCTTGTATATCAGTGTTTTATTAGAACGTTTTCCCGTAATTGGGTTTGCAAATATAAAAACAGATATTAATTTTCCAAACCCTTTTTAATAATATTTTTTCATAAAATCACTAATGGGCTAAATAACAAACAAATAATTTTCTAAAACTTTTTGTTGATGGCACTTTTTGCCATGCAAATTGAAATAAATATTATATCTTCGCTAACAAAACAGCTAAAATCTTTTAAATGGAAACACCAAAAACTTTAGTAATTATACCAACATATAACGAAAAAGAGAATATAGAGAAAATGATACACACTGTGTTCTCTCTGTCCAAACCTTTTAATTTACTTATTATAGATGACAATTCACCTGATGGTACATCAACTATTATAAAGGATTTGCAAAAAATTTATCCCGAACGGTTACACCTTATAGAAAGAAGCGGGAAACTTGGATTAGGGACCGCTTATATAGCAGGGTTTAAATGGGCATTAGAGAATGGCTACGAATATATTTGCGAAATGGATGCCGATTTTTCGCATAATCCTGAAGATTTAATTCGTTTACAAGATGCTTGTATAAATGGAGCAGATTTGGCCATTGGTTCTCGTTATATATCGGGAGTTAATGTTGTTAACTGGCCTATAGGAAGGGTTTTGATGTCGTATTATGCATCGTGGTATGTTAGATTAATTACAGGAATGAGTATAAGAGATACTACTGCAGGTTTTAAATGTTATAGTAAAGAAGTATTACAAACGATTGATTTAGACAAGATTAAACTCAAAGGTTATGCATTCCAGATTGAAATGAAATTTACTACATGGAAATATGGGTTTAAAATTGTGGAAGTTCCCATCATATTCACCGAACGACAGGAAGGCGCATCAAAAATGAGTGGCGGGATATTTAACGAAGCCGTTTGGGGAGTTATTAAGATGAAATTCAGAAGTTTTTTTAAAAACTATAAACAAGCAAATTAAATCTCATATATAATGTATACTTTGCTAATACAAAATGCCACTATCATAAACGAAAATTCAGATTTTAAAGGACACGTTTTAATACAAGATGGTAAAATAATTAAAATCTTTAAAGAGTCTGATTCGTTTCCTGAAAACATAGACAGAGTTATTGATGCTACGGGTAAAATATTAATCCCCGGAGTAATAGATGACCAGGTTCACTTTCGCGAACCAGGGCTTACACATAAAGCAGATATTTATACAGAATCGAAAGCCGCAGTTGCCGGAGGAGTTACCTCGTATATGGAAATGCCAAATACAAATCCACAAACCATTAGCATTGAGTTACTTAATGACAAATTTAAGTTAGCAAGACAAAAATCTCTGGCTAATTACTCCTTTTATTTTGGTGCAACTAATCAGAATATTGAAGAAATAAAAAAGATAGACCCCAAGCATGTTTGTGGAGTAAAGGTTTTTATGGGTTCGTCGACAGGGAATATGTTAGTTGACGATAAGGATACCCTTTCTCAGATTTTTGCAGAATCGCCTGTTTTAATTGCTACACATTGCGAAGATGAAGAAACCATACAAAAGAATATTATTAAAGCAAAACAAGAATTTGGAGAAAACGTCCCGATCAAGTTTCATCCCATAATACGAAACTCCGAGGCTTGTTATAAATCGTCGTCGTTAGCTGTTGAGTTAGCCAAAAAACACAACTCGCGTTTACATATTTTACATTTAAGCACAGCCCGTGAATTAGATTTATTTGATGATGTGACCCCATCTAAAGATAAAAAGATTACCGTAGAAGTTTGTGTACATCATTTATGGTTCGACGACTCCGACTATGATAAATTAGGTACTCTAATAAAATGGAATCCAGCGGTAAAAACCAAATCCGATAAGGAAGCCTTAATAGATGGTTTAAAATCAAATAAAATAGATGTAATTGCCACCGACCATGCCCCACATACGCTCGAAGAAAAAGAAAACACATACTTTAAATCACCTTCGGGAGGCCCACTTGTGCAACATTCTTTGGTTGCTATGCTTGAGATGCACCATAAAGGCATTTTTACATTAAACCAAATAGTAAATAAAATGTGCCATACCCCTGCAGATATATTTAAGATTGAAAAGAGAGGATACATCAGGGAAGGGTATTGGGCTGATTTAGTTTTAGTTGACCTGAATTCGCCGTGGGTAGTTTCTACAGATAATATATTATATAAAAGCAACTGGTCTCCTTTTGAGGGGCAACAATTTAAATCTAAAGTAACTCATACTATCGTAAATGGTAACTTAATTTACGAAAATGGCCTATTTAACGAAACAACCAAAGGCATGCCATTGGTTTTTGAAAGGTAATCCGTTGTAAATTAGTAATAAATACAAAGATTTTAATTTTCAAATTACATTTCATATGAAATCAAAATTATCCTTTCAGTTATTCCTGTTTTTGATATTGATATCTAGCTGCCAGCAAAATCGAGATGAAAAGATAAAATTAACCAACCAAACAGAAGAATACCAGCTTATAGCAGATACTATTATTAATGATATTATGATAAAAGCTGCCGAAAATGATGAATGGGCAGAATACAGTTTGCGTAAATTAGATAAGTTAAAGTTAGTTAATGAGATTTTCGATTTGGTTTATTCGGAAGAGCTGACCCCATATGAGTATTTCTCCGAGGCTCCATTACGTATAGAAGAGATTGAACAGCTGGAGAAAGACCCCGAATTTAGCAGAGATAAAATTGCTAAAGTACAGTTTGTGGAAGCGTGGTATTTTGATCCAATTGGTATGAAAATGACAAAAAGAGTGCATTCCATAATGTTAGCCTACGAAGTATATAATAACCAGGGAGAAATAAAAGGCTACAAACCTGCATTTAAAGTATTTTTAAAATAATCGGAACATGAACAATAAGCTAAAGGTTCTATTTGTTGACTCCACTCACGATAATCTGCCTCAAAAACTAACAAAGGCAGGATTTGAATGCCATTATATGCCCGATATAAATCCGGATAAAATAAAAGATATTATATGTGACTACCATGGCATAATTATAAGAAGTAAAATCAAAATTGATAAAACCCTTATTGACCTTTCATCAAACCTTCGATTTATAGGCCGGGTTGGTGCCGGGCTGGAAAACATCGATGTGGATTATGCGGAATCGAAAGGAATTAAATGCTTTAACTCGCCAGAAGGAAACCGCGATGCTGTAGGCGAACATGCTCTTGGTATGCTTTTGTGCTTATTTAATAACATGTTAAAAGCCGACATGGAAGTTCGCCATGGCAAATGGATACGTGAAGGGAACAGAGGGCTTGAAATTAAAGGCAAAACAATAGGGATTATCGGCTACGGTAATATGGGCAGTGCCTTTGCTCAGAGGCTAAAAGGATTTGATGCTCATGTAATTGCTTACGATAAATACAAAACAAAATTTACTGACAATTATGTTACTGAGGTTTCGTTAAACGATGTTTTTGAACAAACGGATATTTTAAGCCTGCATGTACCTTTAACCGACGAAACTTTTGAGATGGTAGATGACGAATTTATAAACCGGTTTAGGAAAAACATCTATATAATAAATACCGCCCGTGGGAAAGTATTAAAAACCGAAAGCCTGGTAAAAAATATGAAGCAAGGCAAAGTGCTGGGAGCAGCATTAGATGTTTTGGAATACGAGAAGGTTTCCTTTGAAAGCCTGCATTCAGAAGAAAATATTCCGGAGGCATTAAATTACCTTATTAACAGCCAAAATGTTGTATTAACACCCCATATAGCTGGATGGACTCACGAATCGAATGTTAAACTATCTGAGTTTTTAGCTGATAAAATTATCCGAGAATTTACCTGATTACAAAGTGCGCTGTAGTACGGCTGCGTTGTTCAATATAAACTTTCCTGCCCTTTGTAACTTCATGTATAGCTTCTTCGGTATAATGCCTGATAGTTAGTAGCTCGAGTTGATCGTTATATAACACTTTATAATCTTCATTTAACTTTTCAATAAGTTGCGTAACCTTATGATTTGTGTTATCGACACAAAACGAAATACTAATAGCAGAGTTCTGAATAAGGTTTACTTTTATACGCTGTTCCGACAAGTAACGAAAAATCGTGCTTAACTCATCTTCAATAACAAACGATAAATCTTTAGGGAAGATACTAATAAGCACCTGATTCTTTTTTACAATATAAATAGGTAAATCCTGGTTATATTGTTTAATACATTTAATAACTGTTCCTTCTTTTTCAGGATTTAAGAACGACTTTACATAAAGATTTATATTTTTATTGTGAAGAGGTTTTAATGTTTTTGGATGAATAACTTTTGCCCCAAAATAAGCCAGCTCTACTGCTTCCTGGTACGAAAGTTCATCCAGCTTTTGTGTGTTTCCAAAATACTGAGGGTCGGCATTTAGCACACCTTCAACATCCTTCCAAACAACAAGTTTTTCTGCATCGAGCAGATTAGCCAGAACAGCAGCCGTATAATCCGATCCTTCACGGCCTAGAGTAGTTACAAAACCATTTTTTGACCTCCCTATAAAACCCTGTGTTAGATATACTTCTGTATTTTCGAAAGAAAATTTTTGCTGTACCACTTTACGCGTCAATTCAAAATGAATTTTGGCTTCGCGATAAGTATCATCAGTAACAAATACATCCCGAATATCAATCCAACTGTTTTTTATAGCATTCAGGTTAAGGTACTCACTAACTATAAGAGTTGAGAAAATCTCTCCAAAAGAAACCACCTGATCGTATTTTAAATCAGGATTTAAATCAAACTCTTTGTTAAATAATATATGGTTAAGCCTTTCAAATTCATTCTCAAGTTTTTCGAAAAGCTTATTGCTTTTATCACTAATAAGCTCCGCGGCTATATTAAGGTGATGTTGTTTTAATTTCCGTAAATGTTCGGTGCCATTATCTTCGTTATGGTATGATATTTTTAATATTTCCTCCAGAGCGTTTGTTGTTTTTCCTAATGCAGAAATAACAATTACCAGCTTTTCCGGAAATGATTTAACTATTTTATGAAGATTTTTAATTGCATCAGCATCTTTAACAGATGCACCACCGAACTTAAAAACAAGCATAAATTATTTACAATTTAATAAAGACAAAAGTTTACAAATTTAGCGATTATGTTTATGAATAGCGATATGGTTTTACAGAAACTTTCTGATTATTGATTTTTTTAAATTTTATTATTTCTATTCGTAAAATTAAAGCTATTTTTGTATTGATATAAGTTAAAATCAAATGTGATCGTTGCGATTGTGGCGATTTCAAAATACCAGTAATTATAATGAAAGGTTACAATATAACTACCCTTAACGAATTTATTATTCGCCGCCAGGCCAATATACCATATGCTAAAGGAGAACTTTCAAACCTATTACACCACATTGGAATTGCAGCCAAAGTTGTACACAAAAAAGTAAATAAAGCCGGATTAGTTGATGTATTAGGCGAAGCGGGTAATATGAATGTGCAGGGTGAAAACCAACAAAAATTAGATGTTTTTGCCGACATGCAATTTACAGCTGCCTTACGCGATAGCGGAGAGTGCTGCGGCATTGCATCAGAAGAAAACCAGGAAATTATTACTTTCGACGACGAACTTTCAATTGACGGCAAATATATTGTATGTATGGATCCATTGGACGGTTCGTCAAATATTGATGTAAATGTATCGATAGGTACCATCTTCTCAATTTACAGAAGAATTTCGCCTCGTGGAGAAAAAGCCCAGCTTATTGATTTTCTGCAGGAAGGCAACAAACAAATAGCTGCCGGTTATATTATTTACGGGTCGTCAACTATGCTTGTTTATACAACAGGTTCAGGTGTTAATGGCTTTACCCTTGATACTGGTATTGGCGAGTTTTGTTTATCGCATCCCAATATAAAAACACCAGAAGAAGGAAAGTTATACTCTCTTAATGAAGGTAATTACAACAAGTTTCCCGAAGGAGTTAAAAAATATATAAAATATTGCCAGGAAAAAGATAAAGAAACCAACAGACCCTATTCTGCAAGATATATTGGGTCATTAGTAGCCGATTTCCACCGCAATCTGTTAAAAGGAGGCATATTTATTTATCCGGAAACAGCCAGTGCACCTAACGGAAAATTAAGATTACTTTATGAATGTAACCCTATTGCATTTATTGCCGAACAAGCAGGAGGTAAAGCTACGGATGGTGCAGGACGAATTATGGATATAAAACCGGAAACCTTGCATCAAAGAGTACCTTTTTACACCGGTTCGAGGAAAATGGTAGAAAAAGCAGAAGATTATCTTCGTGAGTATGGGAAATAAATCTTTACATAAAAAATAAAATAAAAGGTAGTTGTACTTTATGCAACTGCCTTTTTAATTTATTACACAAAATGCACAAAATTATCGCCTTACAGGAATTATATTCAGCCCATCCCAATATTAACGAGTGTAAAAAAGCAATTCAATCGAATCAAAATGTTTATTTAAGAAATTTGCAGGGTTCGGCAAAAAGTTTTTTCATCAATAATATTATTCAGGCGCACCCCCAATCGCAACTTATTGTTTTAAATGATAAAGAATCTGCAGCTTATCTATACAACGACCTTGCTCTGTTAAATAGCGAAAAAAATATCTTTTTCTTCCCAAGTTCTTATAAAAGGTCAGTTTTATATGGGCAAGACGACAAGGACAATTTGTTAATGCGAGCCGAAACAATGCAGTCTTTGGTAAACGAATCAAAAACCATAATGATCAGTTACCCCGAGGCGATTATCGAAAAAGTTATTGCAAGAGATAAAATAAAACAGGTAATTTTACCATTACATATTTCAGAAAAAGTTTCCATCGACTTTATTCAGGATGTTTTAGATGAATACAACTTTCAGTATGTTGATTTTGTTTACGAACCCGGGCAGTATTCTATCCGTGGAAGTATTATCGATATTTTTTCATTCGCATCCGACCATCCTTTCCGAATAGACTTTTTTGGAGACGAAATTGAATCAATCCGCTCTTTCGATATACAATCGCAGCTTTCTATAAAGCAATTCGAATATATCGATATTGTCCCTAACATTGTAAATCCCGAAAAACAGCAATCCGACTTTGTTTTAAACCAATCTATTTTTGATTTCATTCCATCCGACTCTATTATTTGGTTTCAGGATATACCATTTACACTAGATAAGATCAGTGAAGTAGAATCAAAGCTTGAGGGTGAAGATTTACAACAAATCATAACATTCGACTATACCAAAAATAAATTAAAAGAATTTAAGCTTGTTGAGTTCGGATTGCATAATTCGCTCAACTCTGTTGAAATTAAATTTAACACATCGCATCAGCCGGTTTTCAATAAAAATTTCGAACTGCTGGCAAATACTATTCTCGAAAATACAGAAAAACTATATAATACATACATTTTATCCGATAACGAGAAACAAATCGAAAGACTTCAATCTGTATTTAATGATATACACCCTGATATAGTTTTTAATCCGATTCTTAATACTATACACGAAGGTTTTATTGAACATGATTTAAAACTATGTGTTTATACCGATCACCAGATTTTTGGGCGATATCATAAATTTAAAATAAAAAGCTCTCTATCGAAAAAAGAGCAGCTTACCATACAGGAACTTACCAACCTGCATCCGGGCGATTATGTGGTGCATATCGACCATGGTATCGGGAAATTCGGAGGACTGGAAAAGATTGAAAAAAATGGAAAAAAACAAGAAGCCATTAAATTAGTTTATCGCGATAGAGACACCTTGTATGTTAGCATCCATGCCCTGCATAAAATTTCGAAATATAAAGGTAAAGATTCGGAACCACCCAAAATCTACAAATTAGGCTCAGGAGCATGGCAAAAGCTAAAACAAAATACCAAAAACAAAGTAAAAGACATTGCCCGTGAGCTAATATTATTATATGCCCAACGTAAAAATCAAGAAGGATTTTCGTTTTCGCCCGACAGTTATTTACAAAGAGAATTAGAATCGTCGTTTATATACGAAGATACCCCCGACCAGCTAACAACAACCATTGCAGTAAAAGACGATATGGAATCGGATACACCTATGGACAGGCTGGTTTGTGGCGATGTTGGCTTTGGCAAAACAGAAATTGCAGTTCGTGCTGCATTTAAAGCCGTTGCCGATAACAAACAAGTAGCTATTTTGGTTCCGACAACAATTTTAGCTTTACAACATTACCAGACTTTTAAGGAACGATTAGCAGATTTCCCCTGTAACGTTGAATATTTAAGCCGTTTGCGATCAAAAAAACATCAAACCGAAGTTATTAAAAACATGGCAGAAGGTAAGGTTGATATTGTAATAGGAACCCATAAACTGGTGGGTAAAGACATTAAATTTAAAGATTTGGGATTATTAATTATTGATGAAGAGCAGAAATTTGGGGTAGCTGTAAAAGAAAATCTTAAAAAACTAAAAATAAATGTTGATACTTTAACCTTAACAGCAACACCCATTCCAAGAACATTGCAATTTTCTATGATGGGAGCCCGTGACTTATCCATCATAAATACTCCCCCACCCAACCGATATCCAATTATTACAGAACTACATACATTTAATGAAGATATAATAAAAGAAGCCATTGAGTATGAATTCCAGCGCAATGGCCAGGTATTTTTTATACATAACAGGGTTCAGAATATTAATGAAATAGAGACCATTATCAATAAATTATGCCCCGATGTTCGAACCGTTGTTGCACATGGGCAGATGCAAGGTAACGAACTGGAGAAAGTTATGCTTGATTTTATTCATTACGAATACGATGTTTTAATTGCTACCACAATTATAGAATCGGGCTTAGATATTCCAAACGCAAATACCATTATTATAAATAACGCACAAAATTTTGGATTAAGCGATTTACACCAGCTTCGCGGACGTGTTGGGCGATCGAACAAAAAGGCTTTCTGTTATCTGCTTGCTCCTCCTTTAATTTCATTAACACAGGAAGCCAGAAGAAGATTAACCGCTATTGAAGAATTTTCGGAACTTGGCAGTGGTTTTAATATTGCCATGCAGGATTTAGATATACGAGGCGCAGGAAATCTGCTTGGAGCGGAACAAAGTGGATTTATTACCGATATTGGATTCGAAACTTACCACAGGATTTTAAATGAAGCCATAATGGAGCTTAAAGAATCAGAATTTAAAGAACTTTACGAATACGAGAATCAAAAAGAAATAGATAAACAAATATTAAATCAGAGATTTATTGCCGATTGCCAGATAGAAACAGACCTAGAAATACTTATTCCCGAACAATATATTAGCAACATCTCGGAAAGAATCCGATTGTATCGTGAGCTGGACAATATTGACACAGAAGAAAAACTAATCGATTTTGAAAACCAGCTTTTGGATCGATTTGGAAAAATACCACCTGAAACAATAGAACTAATACATATTGTCCGACTTCGAAAAGAAGCAATCGCACTTGGTTTTGAAAAAATCATTTTACGATACTCCAAATTGACACTTCACTTTATTTCTGATCAGGAATCGCCTTATTACAAATCGGCAGTTTTTGCGAAAATTTTAAGTTATGTGCAACATAATCCTAAAAATATTCAGTTAAAAGAAGTTAAAAATAAACTTACCCTTTCATTCGAAAACATCCAAAATATTGAAAAAGCAATTGAAACGCTTAAGCGAATTTCAATGTAGGGTATATTAGCTGTAATTAATCATAGTATATATATCGAATAATTTCATATTTTTACGCGCTGATTTTAAAACGATTATTACAATAAGATGAACCTGGCCATAGATATTGGAAATACATTTAGTAAAATGGCAGTTTTTAGTGATGGGAATATCACTGAAACATACAGGTATCCGGAAATTTCTGAAAATATAACAGAAAGTATTTTTAACGATTACCCCGAGATTAAGAAAACCATATTATCAAGTGTAAAAAATATTGATCCAAAAATTATCGAATTAATAAAATCGAAGAGTAAAATATTTATCGAGCTAAGTGAAACAACTAAAATACCCATAGAAAATTTATACCACTCTAAAAGCACATTGGGCAAGGATCGCCTGGCATCGGCAGTAGGAGCAAACAATATTTTCCCAAACACCAACGTTTTGGTGATTGACATGGGAACAGCCATTACTATCGATTTTGTAAATGATAAAAACCAATATCTTGGAGGAAATATTTCGCCGGGTTTAGAAACAAGATTTAAAGCACTAAACCATTTTACGGGCAAACTGCCATTACTCCAAAAGAAAGAACAATTTGATGTTTTGGCTAAAAACACAGAAGATGCAATAATTTCGGGAGTTCAGAACGGGATCATATACGAATTAGATGGATATATTAATCATTTAAAAAACAACTACGATGACTTGAAAGTTATTTTAACCGGTGGAGATGCATTTTTTTTTGATAAAAAGCTAAAAAATACCATCTTTGTAAACTCAAATTTAAATTTTATAGGATTAAATATCATTTTAGAAACCAATACAGCACAATGACCATAAAAAGATTATCATATATATTTCTGCTATTTGCAGCATTAAATTCGTTTGCACAAGATATTACAAACTCGCCATATACCCGTTTTGGAATAGGCGATATAGACAGGAATGGTTTTAACCACAGTAAAGCAATGGGTGGACTGGCAACCGGCTTAAGGGCATCGAACCAGATTAATTATTTAAACCCGGCTGCTATTAGTGCACAAGATACCATGTCCTTCATCCTTGATTTAGGGCTTAGTGGTGTTTCTAAAAATCTTAAATCATCAAGCGAAAGTACCTCTTTTAACAACTTCGCTTTTGACCATTTTACCATTTCATTCCCAATACAGCGATGGTGGTTCTTTAGCTTTGGACTAACACCCTATTCAAAAATAGGTTATAATATTTTACAGGAAGAAGATTACGCCCTAATCGATACTGTTAATTTATTTTATAATTACTATGGTAATGGAGGCATAAATCAATTATTTATGGCCAACTCTTTTAAAATTGGTAAAAATTTAGCTATAGGAATTAACACCAATTATTTATTTGGATCACTGGAGCAATATACACAAGCTTACCTCGACAAAGCTGATAGCTACTCAACGGTTGTAAAGGATAAACTGACCTTAAACAAACTAACATTTGATTTTGGTTTACAATATTTTAACGAAATTAACGATAAATATTTTTATGTTATAGGTATAAGCTATTCCAATAAAATTAATTTTAATACAACCAAAGAAAGCTCGGTATTTATGACAGAAAACTTTCACCTGGCAAATGTTAACGTTATTGATTATTTAGCTTATTACAACAGCGATTTTGATACCATATCTACTGCCACCGATCACAATTATAAAGTTGAGATACCCGAAAGGTACAGTGTTGGTTTTACCGCAGGAATAAAAAACAAGCTTACTGTTGGTTTCGATTATTCTCATCAGGACTGGTCTGAAGTTAAATCTTTAAATATTGCTGATAATTTTACTTTAGATCAAACTTTTAATGTTGGTATAGAATATACTCCAGATAAATTTACCTTAAGAAATTACTTAAAAAGAATTAACTACAGAGCAGGTTTCTATCTGAACAACAGCTATATACAACTACAAAACGAACAAATAAAGAATTATGGCATAACATTTGGACTAGGTTTTCCAATTACGAATCAAAGAACCAGTTTAAATGTATCGTATACCTATGGTAAAAAAGGAACAATAAACAATGGATTAATAGAAGAAACATATTCCTTATTTGGAATTAACTTAACTTTATACGATTTTTGGTTTTTTAAACGTAAGATACAATAATTATTATATAAAATTTAACAGCGATGAAAACAATAGTAAAAGGATTTTTAACCACTTTAGTTTTAACCTTCACCATAAGTTTAGCTTTTGCGCAAAAAGGTGTTGAAGATGGTTCGAAATACGGACATGGAGAAGACAGTATTAACTGTATAAAAAATCAATCCTTATACAGAGAATATGTAAAACAGGGGAATTACGAGCTTGCACAAGCCCCTTGGGCATTGGTTTATACCGAGTGTCCCAAATCAACCAAATATATCTATATTGATGGGATAAAAATGATCGAGAATACCATACAAAAAACTTCTGATCCTGCTCAAAAAGCAGCTCTTATAGATAGTATGATGAGAATTTACGATCAACGTATTAAATATTACGGGCAAAAAGGTTTTGTATTAGGCAACAAAGGTGTTGATTTTATTAAATACTCTGAAGTTACCGTTGAAAATATGCAAATAGGTTATAACTATTTAAAAGAATCAATTACACTTGAAAAATTAAATAGTGGCCCGGCAGAGCTTTTAACCTTTATGCAAGCTTCCAATGCTTTATTCCAGGCAAATGCTATTGAAGGAGGACAAGTTGTTCAGGATTATGCAATGGTTTCTGAAACAGCAGATGCTATCATAGCAAACAAAAAGAAAGGATGGGATAATGTAGAAAAAGCTAAAGTTTCTATCGACCAGGTTTTTGAAAGCAGTGGTGCTGCAAAATGCGAGAACCTAATTCCTCTTTATACAAAGAAATTCGGCGAAACACCTGAAGATGTTGAGTTCTTAACGAAATCGACAAGTATGCTAAAGGCTACTAAATGTATCGACGATCCATTATATTATCAGTTAAGCGAGAAATTATTCTCATTACAACCTTCGGCTGAAATAGCGTATGAATTGGCAAAACTTGACAATCAAAACGACAGACTGGAGCAAGCTGCCATTTATTATAAGAAAGCAATTGAACTGGAAATAGAAGACGAAGCAAAAGCAAAATATTACCTTGAATTAGGAGATGTTACCCGTAGATTAGGAAACTATTCGCAAGCAAAAACTTATGCATTAAATTCTATTGAATTTGATGCTACCAGCGGTTATCCATATTTATTGATTGGTAATATATACGCAGCAGCAAGCAAATCGTGCAGCGACGATGATTTCGAACAAAAAACAGTTTATTGGGTAGCAGTTGATAAATTTATTAAGGCTAAAGAAGTTGACCCTGAGCTAACTAACGATGCAAACAGATTTATTGATGCCTATAAACCACACTTCCCCGATAACGAAACGCTATTCTTCCATGGTTTGAAAGAAGGCGACACTTATACAGTAGGATGTTGGATAAATGAAAGAACAGTTGTTAGAGCACGCTAAAAATACCAGCAAATTTTATTTAAAAAACATAATCATTCCTGCATGTGCAGGAATGATTATGTTTTTTTCATCATGCGAACAAAACAGCATCGAAAAAATTAACGCATTAATCAACGATATTAATGCTCCTGATATTTCGGTTACTAATACCGAAATTATTTACAGCGAAGGTGCTATTATTAAAGTTAAAATTATTTCGCCCGAAATAAACCGCTATTTATTGGTTGAAGAACCTTACACCGAATTCCCTAAGGGATTGCATGTAGAATTTTACGATTCTCTTCAAAGAGCAACATCTTATATTAAGGCAAACTACTGTATTTTTAACGAAAACGAAAAACTATGGACAGCTGAAAACAATGTGGTTGCGGTAGGAGAAAAAGGCGATACCCTTAATACAGAATATTTAATCTGGGACCAGAATAAAAAAATTGTTTATACCGACCGTTATGTTCGTATTACTAACAAAGACGGCATAATGCACGGAAAAGGATTTGAAGCCAAACAAGATTTATCGACATATAAAATACTAAACCCAAGAGGGACAATCAGCGTCGAAAATGAAGAATAAAATCCCTAAAATAATTGAGGTAACCTGGTTAATTACTTCCATCCTGTGTTTACTAACGGCAATTCACCAAACCATTTACGAAGGCTTTCAAAAAAGCTACCTCTTTTTTATATTTGCAGTTGTTGCTTTTTTAATGTACACTTTTAGAAAACATATTCGTAAATCAAATAACACATCACCAACAAATGAATAACTTATTCATTTCTGCCTTACTTTTTATACTTTACCTCCTGTTTGTTTTATTCTACGCAGCTTTCAAGTTGTTTAACCGGCTTGAATTCGAAATTGATTTACAAAAAAGTAACAAGCGTGAAAAAGGAGTATTGTTTATTATTGATCGCATCTATGAGTTTAAAATAACATTAAAAACCATTCTTATTTTTTTATTTACAGCGTGTATTCTTTACCTAAGAGTAAACCTGTCGCAACTTTGCCATGCAACAAATCCGGTAATAATTTACCTCTGTTATATACTTTTTGCAGGATTATTTATCGTTCCTTTTTTCATAACTATTGCTAATGTTCTGGGGGAAATAGCTCCGAATAAAATCATTAAAAAATTCAGGTTTTTACTTATTATAATCTATGTACTGCTATTTCCGGTTATCAAGCTGTTTGTTCTTTTTTCAAAATTACTCCCTTATGGTGATAACGAAAATGAAAATAATTCTTTTGCTTATAATATAGAGGATTTAAACAAATTTGTAGCCGAAGATGAGCGGTTTCAGCATCCACATGCTGATTCTATACACGAAGTAAAATTATTTAGAAATGCCCTGGAATTTTCGGAACTTAAGATAAGGGATTGCATGACTCCGAGAACCGAAATAGTATCGGTAGATTATGAAGATATTGATCTGGAACTGGCTGATAAATTTATAAACAGTGGTTTTTCAAGGATTATCATTTACAAAGATTCAATTGATAACATTTTAGGATACATAAAAAGCAATAATTTATTTTTAGGTAAAAATTTAAAGAATTACATCAAAAGCCTGGCTATTTTTCCAGAAACCATGCCCCTTAATAAGCTTTTACGTTATTTTATACGTACAAGCCAGAGCCTTGCAATTGTTGTTGATGAGTTTGGCGGAACTTCGGGAATTATTAGTTTAGAGGATATTTTAGAAGAAATATTTGGTGAAATAGATGACGAACATGACCACGACGATTTAATAGAAAGAAAAATATCTGACAAAGAGTTTATTTTATCCGCTAGGTTGGAAATAGATTACCTGAATGAAACCTTTCAATTAAATATTGATGAAAATGATGATTACGAAACCCTTGCAGGTTTCATATTGCATCATACAGAAAAAATACCAACAAAAAATGAGATAATACATATTGGCCGGTTTAGTATTAAGATTTTAAAAGTAAGCAATACGAGGGTTGAGCTCGTTAAAGTAAGGCTAAAAAGCAAAAATTAAACATCTTGCTTTGGGTTTATTTAAATAATGTTTCTTAAAAATGAAAAAGAAATGAATAAAATACTAAATTTGCCAACCTAAATATCAATGAGAAAAGAATAAAAATTCTTATATTCGAACCTTTAAAAATTTTAGATAAAAACGTTATTCGATGGCAACA
>Ga0209607_1002217_pt1 | contig 15663 bp, 20 predicted proteins | sample AD_UKC117_MetaG_FD_184413 | JGI IMG/M metagenome (GOLD analysis project Ga0209607, IMG submission 184413) | Active sludge microbial communities of municipal wastewater-treating anaerobic digesters from Hong Kong - AD_UKC117_MetaG (SPAdes)... | ecosystem: Engineered > Bioreactor > Anaerobic >... | reverse complement strand
CTGGGAACACGTCAACCCGTATGGTCGGTTCGATCTCGATATGAACACCCGGCTCGACCTGCCGTGATCGAGATGGCGGCTGGTGACACGACTGCTTGGTCTACCCCTGGTTCCGGGAAACGCCGGAGCGGCGCATGGTGCGGACGCTGGACGGCAAGGCCCGCGCGTTCCTATCGGATCGCTATCACCGGATCGACCACGAACAAATTGCCGATGCGGTGCTGCCGGTATTATTGGAAAACGGTGGACACGGCGCGGTGGTGTCCTGCTGCATCACCGGCTCGAAGCTCTACATCCAAGCCCTCTTTCCCCGCTTGGAAGGCGAGGTTAAGACCGGCGACCCGGTGCAAGGGGGCGTCATCGTCAGCAACGGCGAGATCGGCGACGGGGCGCTGGACGTGCGCCCGATGATCTACCGGCTGGTTTGCCAGAATGGGCTTATTGCCGGACAAGTCGCCGAGGACGCCCGTTTGCGCCGCAATCATGTCGGACGCCGAATCGAAAGCGGCGAGGATCGTTCCGTCTATAGCGACGACACCCTAAAAGCCGACGACCGCGCCCTGTCTCTGAAAATCCGCGATTCCATTCGCGCTTTGGCGCAGCCACAACGGTTCGCGCGGATTCTGGCGGAGATGCGACACGCCGCCATGCAGCAACCCGTCTGCAATCCCATCGCCGCCGTGGCCGAACTCGGCAAAGTCTACCCGGTGACGCAAGGCGAGCGCGATTCGATTCTCACCCACCTCATTCGCGGCGGCGACTACTCCAAATGGGGCATGGTCAACGCCATCACCGAAACCGCGAACGAGCATCCCTCCTACGACCGCGCCGTGGCGTTGCAGGCGATGGGCGGGCAAGTGCTGGACTTGAAACCGAAGCCGTGGGGAGCCATCGCCGCCGCGAATCCCGCCATAACGGAACGGGCGGACGTTTGAGAAGAACGGCCAAGGACGGCTTTCGATCCACCGAATCGACGAGAGGAACACCGCGATGCGCTACGTCTATCTGCCCGGCACCGAACGCTGGCGGCGACACGACGGCGAGGGCGACGTGCGGGGCTACCGCCCGCGTCGCGGCTGGAAGGCCGACGCCGAACTGCTGGACGTTTACCCCGTGACGGGTAGACCGCTGCCCGGTTGCCAGTGGTGGATTCGCGAAGTGTTCACCGGCAACCGGCCGACCCGGCCGCATCACCGTTAAGACTACCGAGAGGACACCATCATGGAATTTCGCTACATCCCGCTGGACAACCTGGCCGTCGCCACGATCAACGCCCGCACCCACGGCGCGACGGAAGGTTTGGATTCGCTGGCCGCCAGCATTCGGGCGCAAGGCGTGTTGCAACCGCTTTTGGTCCGGCCCTTGGCCGAGGCCGGGGGGGCGCGCTTCGAGATCGTGGCCGGGCAACGGCGGTATCTGGCCTGCCGGCACCTCGCGCAAGACGCGCCGGTGGAACCCTTACCGTGTCTGGTGCTGGACGCGACCGACGATGCGGCGGCGCTCGAAATCTCGCTGGCCGAGAACGTCGAACGGTTGCCGATGGAACCGTTCGACCAGCACGAGGCGTTCGCCCGGCTGGTGAAGCTGGGGCAAGGCGCGGGGGACATCGCCGCCCGCTTCGGCGTCACCGAACGGCTGGTGAAACAACGGCTGGCCTTGGCGAACCTGAGCGACGCCATCAAGCGCGAGGCCCGCAAGGGCCAGATCAAAATCGCCGACGCCCAACTGCTGGCGCTGGCGACGCCCAAGCAACAGCGGGAGTGGATGAAGCTGTACCGGGATAAGGAACAGTACGCCCCGCAGGGCAGCCAGTTGAAAGCGTGGCTGTGCGGCGGCGCGGCGATTGCGACCGGGGTAGCCCTGTTCCCCTTGGCGGACTACGACGGTCGGATCGTCGCCGACCTGTTCGGCGAGCAGTCGTTTTTCGACGACGCCACGCAGTTTTGGACGCTGCAAAACCGCGCCATCGCCGAGCGGCGCGAGCGGCTGTTGGCCGAGGGCTGGGCTGGGGTCGAGGTGCTGGAGACCGGCGACTATTTCCGCAGTTGGGAGTATCAGCGCACCACCAAGAAGGAAGGCGGCCGGGTGCTGATCGTGCCGCAGCGCGACGGCGAGGTGCTGATCCACGAGGGCTATTTGCCGCTCAAGGAAGCCCGCCGCTTGGCGCGGCAGGCGGCGGGCGAGGCGGGCGCGGACCCGGACGAGGGCGAAGCGGCCAAGCCCGCCCGCAGCGAAACCACCCAAGCCCTGCAAAACTACGTCGCGCTGCACAAGGCGGCGGCGGTGCGCCACGCCCTCGCGCAAAACCCGCTCGTCGCCTTGCGGCTGGCGGTGGCGTGCCTGATCGGCAATGCGCCCAACTGGCCGGTTCGCGCCGACCGCACCGCGCCGCACGGTCCCGCCGTCGCGGCCAGCGTCGAGGCCGGAGCGGCGAGTGCCGCCTTTCGCGACGGGCGGGCGGCGGTCGCGGACGGGCTGACGGGCGCGGCGGAATGGCCGGGGTCCGGCGACGCGGCCCTGTCGGGACGCGGCCACGGCGAGGGCCAGACCGCCGAGGTCTTCGCCCGCCTGCTGGAGTTGTCCGACGAGCGGGCGTTGCAGGCGCTGGCGGTCGTCGCGGGCGAGGCGCTGGTGGCGGGCGGCGGCTTGGCCGAGCGGCTGGGCGAGTTACTCGAAATCGATATGCGCCAGTGCTGGCAACCGGACGATACCTTTTTCGAGTTGTTGACCGACAAGGCGGCGCTGGGCGAGATCGCGACGGAATTGGGCGCGGCCCCGTCCGCCAAGGCGACCGGCAAGGAATTACGCGCCGCGATCCGCCGCCGCCTGAACGGCGAAGGGTGTCAGCCGGTCGAGAACTGGCTACCCCGTTACTTCGAGTTCCCGGCCCGAGGCTACACCGGCCGCCCGGTGGCGGCGGCCCGCGCCGCCTACGACCGGCTGGCGCGAGGCGGCAACGGCGCGGCTTTCGGCGGGGAGGATGCGCGCGAAACCGGATTCGACGGCGAGGACGAGGACGGAACCGGGATCGAGGCCGAGGATGCCGACGAAGCCGAGACGGTCGCCGCGCGGGACGAGTGGGACGAGGCCGTTTAAACCGCTGGGCGGGCGGCGCGTCGCAAGCGGTATCGGCCGGTTCGCGCGTCGCGCGCACCGGCGTTTCCGCCGTGGCGGCGTCGAAATGATACACTCGTGCGAGCGCAGCCGATGAGCGAGATCGAAGTCTACACCATGCTTTCCCCCCACCTGATCAAAGGCCGGAACGCCCAGCAGGTCGTCGTCGTCCGCCATCCCGCCGACCAGGCGCCGAGCGGGGTGCGCCACGAGGTCGTAGCCGTCGTCGGCACCCTGCCCCCGCAGCCTCGGGTCTCCCAGAAGCCCGAGATCGCCCGAATGCTGGCCGAGGCGGCGGCCTGGATCGAGACCGCGCCGCCCGAGGCCGAGCTGGAGCCGCTGGCCGAGTTCGGCGCCACCGGCCGGCGCCGGCGCATGGAGGCCCGCTCCGTCGAGGACCGCCGCGAGCGCGCCGCCCTCGTCCGGGCGCTGCGCAACGGCGTCTCGCGCGAGGAGCTGGCCAAAACCTACGGCGCCAAGCGGGTGGCCGACGTCGTGATGGCCTACCGGCGCTTGAGCGCCGTCCCGGCGCACGCGCCACCTTCCCCCGAGCGCGTGCGCCGCGCCCTGGTCGCCGCCCGTGCCGAGGCCGGCCGCCGGGCGACCGAGCCGGGCGACGATCCCCGCTACTGGGCCGGCCGCGCGGACCTGGCCCGCGAGCTGCTCGCCCTGTGGGCCGGCGACTAGGTCCCCGCCGATCCGCCGTGACCGCTTGCGGGCCGGCGGTGGCGTGGAATCGCCACCCCACCCGAGTGGCGGTCTTGCGTTGCGTTCCAAACGATGGCTATTATATCCGTCGGAGATATTCGCTACGGATAAAAAAGTTGCTCTTCGGAGACGTCGTTTTGGACACCAATGCACCGTTGACCGTGACTCAGCAAATCGGCCGACAAATCGTGTCGCATCGCACCGCTCGGGGAATGCTCCAGGGCGAGCTAGCGTCGAAGGCGGGTTTGCGCCAGTCTCACCTCTCCAACATCGAGCAGGGCAAACGCACCATCAGCGTGGAGGTCTTGGCGGTCATCGCGGACGGGCTGAACTGCAAGATGGCCGATTTGATGCCCGTGCACCAAGGCGGAAAGCGCGTGGCTTGAACGGCGGCCCATCCGGTCGCCGACGCTTCCCTTCGCGCTCCCGATCCGGCGCTCGCGCTCTCGTGCGGCCGGTTCCCTCTCCGGCATCCCCCGCCGGTTTCTTCGCGACGACCCTTTCCAGGCTTCGTTCGAAAGAGGCTCGGTGAGGTCTTCACCCTTCCCGTTTTCTCCCAGCCCCGCATCGACCGAACCGCGCTATCGCGATTCGCGATTTTCGCCTTCGCTCCCAAACGACCGTCCTACCTCCCTGTAAAGCGGGCGCGCGTCCTGCGCGCACGCCGTTCGCGGCACCGGGAACCTTCGCGCGGCGGGCGCTTCCGGCGTGCGGCGCATCGTGGCCGGCCCGCTCGACTCTCGCGGGACGCGGCCACGCGCGCCGAGACAGTCTGGTGGCCACGGGATCGACGCGCCCGCCGCTTGGCGGTTCCGCCCCCTCGCGCCGCCTCTGTCGTAGCCGCCGGCGGCGCGAGGGGGCGAAAAACCTTCGCCCGGCCGAGGTGGTCGCCTCGTTCGGGTTCGATGCTCGCCCTCCTTGGCCGTTCCGCGCGCTCCCGGCGCGCGACAGGACGAGAGTTGTTCCCGGCTTCGAGGACCAAAGCCGAATAGGTGGCGTCCTCCTCGCGCCTTTTCGCTTCTTCGCCTTTCGACAATGCCGCTCCAATCGGCATTAGAGGTTCTTCTTCGCGTCAATTCCGGCCAGCAATCGATTCGGTTTGGCATTCCATCATGCGCTTGGCACACATTAAAAACACGCCAGCGGGGAAAGAGCAAAATGCGAGTCGGTTGCAATTAATTCGGCAATGATTGTTGGCCAATTCTTCTTTTTTTATTTCTGGAATCGATTAAATAAATTTTATTTTTATGAATAAATCTATTGCATTTTATATATCCACTGGATAAAATTACTATCAAGGATTAAGTAAAAAGAAGGATTGATCTAACCACCTTGAGGGCAAAAGAAATGACCATAGCGATCAAAGTCAATCCGAACGCTTACGCCATCGGCCCCAGCCTGCACGAGGCGGCTTTTGAAAAAGAGTTTGAATGGTGGCGCATCAACCATTATGGCGACCGCCAGCGCCCGCGTGACAAAGCGGAAATCGCCGAGGTCATGAGCGAGGCGTTAAGCGACCTGTACGGCAACGACAAGGACAGCGCGGCATTCGATCAGGCGTTGTTCGCGTGGTATTGCTCCAAGGACAACATGGAAGCGACTAAGGCGCTTCACGGGCTATTGGACAAGCACATCCGGGCAGCCGTCAGGAAGGAATGGAACAGGGAGCAGCAAAAAGCCGCATGAAAAAAGGCGCTTCCGTTTTCGCACAACGGGAGCGCCCCACTTGAACCCCCAACCGTAACGTAAGAGGTGACGCGATGGTAGCAGAGAAGACCGAACGCCGAAACGGGCGCAAGCCGTTCGGCAAATCGAAGCAAGCGCTTTCGACGGTAGGCCAAGAGCTGGCCCGGCAAGGCCAGCGGGTGCGCTGGAACGCCAAGCGCCGCCGCGCCGAGATCGTGAACCGCTAAGGCCGGACCCATCTACCAACGTGGAGAACAAAACGTGAACGCTCCTTTAAATACCCCCGTCGAAATCGCCCTAGACGAGACCGGACGCCTCGAAGACCAGATTTTGGCCGATTCCATCCGCCAATGGCGATCGGACTGCCAAGTGGGCCAGTTCAAAATCGGCGCTACGACGATGCGCGGCCCCAAGCTCGACATGGAGATCGTCGGCGCCCAGATCAGCACGGGCGAGTTTTTCGCGTATCCACTTCAAACGTGGCTGGCGGTCCTGTTCGTGGACCCCGACGGCGTGCTGGCGTCGATTCTCTTCAAGACCGAATCGCTCGACAACTTCGAGGAGTTGCGGCGCGCGCGGCGGCTCAAGGGGGAGACCCTGCTCGGCAAGACCATCCGCGCGACCATGAGCAAGCGCGTCAGCCGCGCCAAAGGCGAGAGCTACTACGCGGTCGAGTTCGAGGTGGTCAGCGAGGGCCGGTACGCCCGGCAAATCGCCGAGTTCCGGCAACTGCGCTATCACTCCGGCCTGTTCCGGCTGTTGGCCGGCCCCGCCGAAACCGACGAGGACGACGAAGCCGACGGCAAGGCCGAAACCGCCCGCAAAGGCAAGAGCAAGTAACCCCTCACCCCACGCGAGCGCCACGGACGGCGCACGACCGGAGCAAAGACCATGACCGAGAACACCACCGAATACCCGATTGCGACCGCCGCCGGGCCGACCGCCATTGCCGAGTACCGCCCCACCGCCGCCGCGCTGGCGCATTTGCGGGCGAAGTACGCCGCGCCGTTCGACGCGACCACCGCCGCCGGGCTGGCCGCCGCCAAAGCGGCCCGCGCCGAGATTCGCGACTTGCGCGGCAAGCTGGAAAAGACCCGCGCCGAGATCAAGGCGCCCGTGCTGGCGCAGGGCAAACTGATCGACGACGAGGCGAAACGGATCAACGCCGAACTCCTCGCCATCGAGGAACCCATCGACGCGGCGATCAAAGCCGAGGAGCGGCGCAAGGCGGAGGAAAAAGCCGAACGCGAACGCGCCGAAGCGGCCCGCAAAGCGGCCCTGCAAACCCAAATCGACGCGATCCGCCGCCGCGTGCTGGACGTGGCGAACCGGGACGCCGCCGCGATCCGTTCGGCGCTGGACGAGGCCCGCGCGTTCGAGCCGGACCCGGACGCGTTCGCCGACCGCTGGCCGGACGCCATGAAAGCCATCGGCGAGGTCCGGCTGGCGCTCGAAACCCTGCTGGCGGAACGGGAGGCGCGCGAGGCGCGCGAGGCCGAGGAAGCGGCCCGGTTGCGGGCGCAACGAGAGGAACTGGCCCGGCGGCAAGCCGAACTGGATCGGCAACAGGCAGCCGAAAAGGCCCAACGGCAAGCCGAACAAGAAGAACTGGCCCGCTTGCGCGCCGCCGACGCGGCCCGCCGCCAACAGGAAATCGAAGCCAAGGACCGCGCCGGGCGCGAGCGGCAGGAAGCCGAGGCCAAGGCCCGCGCCGAGGCGGAAGCAGCGCGCAAGCAGGCCGAGGCTACGGCGAAGCCCGCCAAGGCCCGCAAGCCGGCCAAGGCCGACCCGCTGGCCGGGATCAAAGATGCCCTCGCGGCAGGAACCTTGACCGGACCCGAGGCCATCGACCGCGCCTATCGACTCGGCTTCGAAGCGGGCGAGCAAGCCACGCGCCAGGCCGCCTAGAGACGACTCGCGCCAGGGAGGGCGCGATGCGACCGGAGAAAACCTATGTCATCGAATCGGTCTTATTTCCGACGGCCCGGCGTGTCGAGCCACGCCCTGATCGAGATCGCCCGGACCCCGCTGCACTGCTGGTCGAAATACGTGGACCCCGCCCGCGAGGACGAGGAACCCACCGCCGCGATGCGGTTCGGGACGCTGGTTCACGCGCTGGTCTTGACGCCGGCCACCTTCGCCGACGAGTTCGCGCTGGCGGATTCGATCAACCGCCGCACGAAAGACGGCCAAGCCGAATGGGCCGCGCTGGCGGCGACCGGCAAACAAATCGTCACCGGCAAGGAATACCGGACGGCCTTGGAGATCGTCAAGGCGATCCAGCGGCACCCGGTGGCCAGCGGCCTGTTTCGGGCCGGGGAACCGGAAAAAACCCTCGTCGTGGAGCGGGAACCCCACCGGTGGCCGCTCAAGGGGCGAGTGGATTGGCTGAATCCCCAACCGGCCATCGTGGAGTTGAAAACCGCGACCGACGCGAGCCGGGAAGGCTTTTTGCGCGCGGTCTACCGCCACGGCTACCACCTGTCGGCAGCCTATTACCGGATGCTGGTCAGCCGGGCGACCGGCACGCCCGAGGACGCGATTTCGCACGCTTTCGTGGTGGTCGAGACCCAGCGCCCCTACGCCGTGGCGGTTTACCCGACCTCCGAGCGGTTGCTGGCGGAAGGACGGGAACTGTGGGAAACGAACCTCGCCCGGTTCGATGCGTGCTGGACGACGAACGACTGGCCCAGCTATCCGGTCGAGTCGCTGGAGCCGGGTGTCGGCGGTGGACGGCCCCGCTTCGAGGTCGAGGAGGGGGAGGTCGAACTGTGAGCGGCGACCGCCCGCACCGGCGAAAGGGCGCGGCGGCGCAAACGCCGCCGCTGTCCGGCGCCCAACGCCGCCTCGTCGCCGGTAGCCGGGCGCTTTGGGTCAAAGCCGATGGTTTCGTCGAAGACGGCATGTTCGGCACCCACTTCGGCAAGAGCGCCAAAGAAGCGGCGGCGATGCTGGAATCTATCGGCTACTGGCACGACGCATTTCTCGGCGTCTACCGGCGAACGCCGGCGACGCTGGAATTTCCGACAACGCAATAGGAGGTTGACATGGCATCCCTGAACAAAGTGATTTTGATCGGCCACTTGGGCGCGGACCCCGACATGCGCTATCTGCCCGACGGCACGCCGGTGGCGTCCCTCCGCGTGGCGACCACCGAAACGTGGAAGGACAAGCACACCGGCGAGCGGCGGGAACAAACCGAATGGCATCGGATATCCCTGTTCCGGGGGCTGGCCGACATCGCCGGGCGGTATCTCAAGAAAGGCGCGCAGGTCTATGCCGAGGGCCGCTTGCGGACCCGCAAATGGACCGATCAGGCCGGCGCCGACCACTATACGACCGAAATCGTCGCCGACGAGTTGAAGATGCTGGGCAAACGGCCCGAAGGCCTGGGCGCGGGCATGGCCCCAAACGACGGCCCGGCGACGTACTCCGCGCCGGCCCGGTCGGGCTTGGCGCCGCCGCCGCGCGAGCCGGTGGCCGCCGGCGAAGAGTTCGACGAGAACAATATACCGTTTTGAGAGCGCCACCATGCCGCGAAATCCGATCAAACCGATCCAAAAAACCTGGACGCCGCCGTATTGCGGCATCACGTATCTCGGCGTTCTCAAGGACGAGCGACGGGTGGCCGTCGAAGACCACGGCGATTTCGCGCTGCTGTTCCGGTCCGTTCGCGGCGCCAGCTTCCGGTCGAGAAAATCCCGTCACCCCAGCGTCGAGGCCGCCCAACGCGCCGGCGAGCGGTGGATCGCCGAAATCGGCGACGGTTGACCGTATAGCGCCATGACGCCGTGACGGTTTGGTGTCACGGCGTCGTGCAACGGCTTGAAGGGTGGTCGGGTCTGCCTTTCGATGGTCGGTCCCGGCCACCGGCTCGATCAAACCCGTTTCCTTTTCGATGGACCGGAATCGGAGGGCCGTCCCCCGCCAGCGGGCGAAACCAGCGTTCGGCCGCCCGGCGCGGTTCGATCCTGCATCACCATCGGTTCGCGGCTCCAATCGCCATCCGACCTCCCTGTACGGCGCGCGTGCGTCCTGCACGCCACGCTGTTCGCTGAAGACTGCGGGGGCGGTCCTCGCCCCCGTACCCCCACCGATCGCCGTCCCTGGCTCGCCATCCTTGGCAGTGGCGCTCGTTTTGACTCGCTCATCCCCCGGCCGAGCCGGGGGGCTAGCCGCGACCCTGCCCTGTGCGCCGCCTTTCGCGCGCAAGGGTTCGCTTCGCCGCGATCCTCGCCCGGTCCCTCGCTGCGCGTCGGGCTGCGGCCTCCGGTCGCGCCCTGGCGCGCGGCGGCGCGGCGGGCCGTGGCGCGTCGCCCCCCAGCGGCTTCGGCCCAGGGGGGCGCTCCTGGAGGGGCATCCCTTCCCCCTTCCTTGGAGCGCGGCTCCTGCCGCGCCATGCCGCGCGTCCGTCGCGCGGGATCGAACCCGACCGAGCGAGGTGTTACGAGATGACCGCAAACGAAATCCTGGCCATCGCCGACTTTTTAGGCGACGAGATGACCGACGAGCAGGCCGCACGGCTCATGGACGAGTGCCGCCAGCTTTCCATAGCCGACCGCGAGCGCCTGTTGGCGACCGTATGCGGCGGAAATCTGTACACGGAACTGTCGATGCACGCCCACGAAATGGGCGGATTGTCCCGCTATTGAAAGGAAAGACGCCATGACCGCCAAGACCTTCACCGCCAAAACCGCCAAGACCGCCACCGTCCAGCCCGACGTGTACGAGCGCATCACCGCCGCCATCGTGGCCGCGCTCGAAGCCGGTACGCGCCCGTGGATGCAACCGTGGAACGCGGCCCATGTCGCCGGCCCGATTTCCCGCCCCTTGCGCCACGACGGGACGCCGTACCGTGGCGTTAACGTCCTGCTGTTGTGGCTAGCGGCGATGGAGAACGGCTACCTTGCACCGCACTGGATGACCTACAAGCAGAGCAAGGAGCTGGGCGGACAGGTCCGCAAGGGCGAACACGGCAGTCTGGTTGTGTTCGCCAACGCGATCCAGCGCACCGAGACCGACGAAAAGACCGGCCAAGACGTGGAAATCGAGATTCCCTTCATGAAGGGCTATACGGTTTTCAACGCCGACCAGATCGACGGCTTGCCCGACCGCTACCGCGCCACCGCGCCCGCGCTAGTCCTGTCCGACGCCGAGCGCAGCGCCCGGCTCGATGCGTTTTTCGCCGCGACGGGCATCGATATCCGCTACGGCGGCGACCGGGCTTTTTACAGCGCCGACCGTGATTTCATCCAGATGCCGCCGTTCGCAGTTTTCCACGACCCGGCGAGCTTTTATGCGACATGGGCGCACGAGGCGGTGCACGCGACATGCCATCCGTCCCGGCTGAATCGCGACCTGAACGGCAAGCGGTGGGGCGATGCCGGTTACGCGATGGAGGAGCTAGTCGCCGAAATCGGCAGCGCGTTTTTGGGCGCCGCGTTGGGCTTCGCGCCGCAGGTGATGGAAAACCACGCCGCCTATGTCGATTGTTGGGTCCGGGTTTTGGCCGGCGACCAGCGCGCCATTTTTACCGCCGCCAGCCACGCCCAAAAGGCCGCCGATTTCTTGCTGGCGCGGACGGACGCCAGCGCCGCCGAGGAACCCGAGCGGTTGGCCGCTTGAGCAGGAGCGGGCGAAGCGCCGGACGCTTCGCCCGCCGACCCGGACGCCGACTATCGGCGTTCGCGGGCGCTGCCGGTCCGCTCCCTCGCTGGCGCTCGGCACCGGACCGGCGACGCGCCACGCTCACCGGCGCGATCATTGGGGAAGTCCCTTCCCCAAACCCCATCACGGACGGCTACGCCTCGTCCGTTCAACCTCGCCGGCGGGGGAAAGCGAGTCCCCGGCTATCCCGACCGGCGCCATCCGTGGCGCGGTTCCGGCACGCCGCCATCCGTGGCGCAGCGTCCCGCACCGACCGGCGCCATCCGTGGCGCGGTTCCGGCACGCCGCCATCCGTGGCGCGGCGTCCCGCACCGACCGGCGCCATCCGTGGCGCGGTTCCGGCACGCCGCCATCCGTGGCGCAGCGTCCCGTCCCGACCGGCGCCATCCGTGGCGCGGTTCCGGCACGCCGCCATCCGTGGCGCAGCGTCCCGTCCCGACCGGCGCCATCCGTGGCGCGGTTCCGGCACGCCGCCATCCGTGGCGCAGCGTCCCGCACCGACCGGCGCCATCCGTGGCGCAGCGTCCCGCACCGACCGGCGCCATCCGTGGCGCAGCGTCCCGTCCCGGCACGCCGCCATCCCAAAGGACGCGGCGCGTGCCGCACCGTTGCATCCAAACGTAGTCAGCCGGCCCGGCGCCATCCGTGGCGCAGGGGCCGGGGACCGCCAGCGGCGACCGACGCAAAAGAATCCCTGATTTTTTCAATGCCGCGCGCACGTTTCTTTTCATCGTATCCCGCGTATCCCCACCGTCAAGGCCAAGCCGCGACGCGGTGCGCTCCGCGCAGCCTTGACGGCGTGGCCCCTCGCGGGCCGGTCGGGAACCGTTCGCGGCGCGCGGCGGGGGCGGGTGGTCCGCTCCGGCGTGGCCCCGATGGAGCAGGCTATGATCGGACCCGGCGATGAGAAAGGCGCAGTCGTGATTCGAACGATCTTCGGCGTAATCGCCGCCGACGAGCGGAATCTGGACCGCTCGCTCGAAGAGCTGCTGGCCGACCCGGAGGCGTGCGAGGCCATCGGCTTGGAGGGCGGGCCGTTCTGCTATATCGAGCCCTGGCTGAGCATCCCGTTCTAGGTGGCAGCGGGCGGTCCTTCGGGGCCGCTCGCTCGATCCGGCGCGACGGCACCGGCCGAACCCTCGCCCTCCCTGGCCCTCCCGCGCGCTCCCGGCGCGCGGCCTACGGCTCCTCCTGCGCGACCCAGACCCGGAGCCGGAAACGCTTGCCCTCGCCTTGCCGCCACGCCGCGCCCAACTGCTGCAACGCCGCACCGGGATCGTCGGTGGCGAGGACCGCGCAAAACGTCTCGCGACCGGCACAGCCGTCGCTCGACGCGAGGAGCGGCGGCGGGACCGGCTCGCCCTCGGCGAGCGCGGTCCCGGCTTCGGCCGCACCGGCTTCCAGCGCCAACGCCGGCCAGCTCCGGCGGTCCCGGTCGGCGCCCGATCCCGGGTACGTGGCGACCATCAGCACCGTCAGCGTGCCCACGGCCGCCAGCACGCCGAGCCCGCCCAGCACGATCCACCGCAAAAACGGCGCGAGCCGGAGTCGGCCGACCGGGCGGGCGTCCCATTCGCGATCCATCGTCACCGCCCCCGGCCAGCCGGCGCGGGCGGCTTGGGCGCGGTTTCGGCCCGCGCCGTCAGCACCCCCTTGTCGAAGCCGGCTCGTTCGCCCCGCTCGTAGCCCGAGCGTTCGCCCAGCCCGTAGGCCAACCCGGCCGCGCCGATGGCGCCCAGGCCGGCCAACGCCAGCGCCACGCCCGCCACCGGCCCGCTCAACACCACCGGCCCGTCGAAACCCAGCGCCTTGACCGACACCCGGCGGGCGGCCTGCTTGATCGCGGCCGGGAACTGCTCCAGAAACCGCGCCCGCGCCGACTCGATCAGGGCGTCCGTGGTCTGGCGGGTCTCGTCCAGCCGCCGGGCGATGGCCTGCTCGAACGCCCGCCGCTGGCCGTCGATAGAGTGCTCGAACGCTTGCCGCTGGTGTTGCAGCGCCAGCAGCACCAACCAGAGGGCGTCGTTGTCGCGCAGGCCCAGGGCATCGCGGACCCGCACGAACTCGGCCAGCTCCGTCGCGCTCGGCTCGCGGCCCAGCAGCTTGTGAACCAGCGCGCCGAAATCGTGCGTCGCCGCCGGCGCGGCGGGACACTCGGCGACCGGCGGCGCTACTAACTCAAGCTGTCGCTTCTCGGACATCGCCGCGCGCCTTGTCCGTCTCGTCGAGTCCGGTCACCGCGCCCAGGGCGCGGGCGCACGCTTTTTGCCAGCGCCGCAGTTCGGCCCGGTTGCCCAGCGGCGAGTCCCGAAGCGCCCCGGCGATGCTGAGGCGACTCGAAAACAGGTCGTCGGCCACCCGGTCGGCCAAATCGGGGAAATCCAACGTCTGGCCGCCGCGCGTTTCCAGCTCGTCGCGCAGGTTGGAGCCGTTGTACAGCTCGAATTTCTCCGGCGTACCCCAATACAGGTTGCGCGCGACGTGGATCGTCGCGTCGGGCATGGTATCCGCGAACGTCTTGAGCAGGTTCAGGCTGTCGCGTTGCCGGTTGATGACCCACAAACAGATGAGCGGGCGGCGCAAATCGGGCAAGGCGTCGTGCAGCGTCGCGCCGTAGGCGGTCAGGCCGACGTGGTTGCGCGCGGCGGTGTTGATCACCACGGCACGATCGGGGTGCCGGTCGAACAGATTGACCGCCGTGATCCAGCCGTCGGCCCGATCCAGATCGATGGATTCGGCCAGCACGCCGGCCTCGCTCTCGTAGCTTCGATACACGTCGGGGTTGGAGGTGTCGGTTTCGACTAAAACGAGGGGCTGGCCTTTCCCGGCCAGATAATCGATCAAGGCCATCGCGACCAGGGATTTGCCGACGCCCCCTTTGTCGCCCCCCACGAAATAGATCGGTCGGTTCTGCATAGCGGCACCTCCTAAATGTCTTCGATGTCCGGCGGAACGATGAAACGGCCCCCGGTGGCCCGCTCGTTGTCGCGCGGTTGGCGCTTCGTGGCGGACGCCGGCGATGGGTTAGTGGGATTAGTCGGTTTATTCTTTATTTTATCATCGTTAAAAATAGCTTTTCCATCATTATCTAATGTATTTTTTTTATTTCTAACCGGTTTTAAACGATTGTTTTTTGCTTTATGCTTCGCTAGACAAGACCGAATAATACTCGGACTAATGTTGAAATCTTTTTGTTTTAGAAACTCAGATATTTTTTCAATCGAATAACCTTTTGCTTTGGCTGCAACAATATCATTGATTAATAGATTGACTGTTTCGGTCTTGTTGATTTTTGTCGTGCGCCGAATTTTCGGTAGCGCGTCCAATTCTTTTGCAACATTCTGAATTTTATCGTACTCATATTTTTCGTGTCGGGTCATGGCCGCCTCGAATCACCGTCGTCTGATGGGGATAATCTGGTTAAGAATTGTAGCAAATCCGTCAGAATATCGTTGAATAATCATTATTAAATTACCGAAAAATCGTTAGTTATCAAATTATATTTTGGTTGAAATCACCGATAATATGATGGATAGCAGTGAATATAACTAATTTAACAAATTGAAATACATTGAAAAACTGTTTTAATTCGACTTGATGGACACTTTGATCGCTTGCAGGCCGTTATCCATCGATTTTGGTTGGCGGCTCTCAGACAAGGTTCGGCGAAGGGCCGACCGGATTGTGTCGAGCGCATTCGAGGCGCTTTATTTGGGCTGCATTTTTATGTAAGACGTTGTTTTATATGATGTTGTTAGGTTTTCCGACGCTAGAGGCCGCGCTTGAAACGGCGAGCGAAGCGGGCGGGAGGTCCGGGCCAATCGGGGGCATTCGGACGGCGGAAACAATGCGAGAACGGTGTCGGCGATGTGGAACCGGCGGAGTTATCCACAGGCGGAAGGCAGGGGAAGGCTGCACACCTGTTGCATCTTGCGATGCGGTCAAAAAACGACCAGAACGCCGATAACTCTATGTTGATAAAGGAATAATTGTTGTCCGCAAATGTCGGCATTTGTCCGGCAATGTCGGACGATCATTTTTATATTAGAAATATCAATAGGATGCGATGAAAACGAGCAAGCCGGAATTGATAGAGAAAGTCACTGTGCGTTTGAGTCGAGCCACAGGGGCGGCGATCCGACAATCAGGACAAAGTGCGAGCGACTGGCTGCGGCAAGCGGCCCGGAACCGGATCGACGGCGAGCGACAGGCAGAAACCCCGACCGGCAAACTCGAAAAGCAGGTCGATGGCCTGCAAAAAGAAATCGCCCGGCTCCAGCAATCGGAGGCCGTCGCGCACGCCGCGCTGGCGGAAATGCGAAAGATGCTGACCGCGATCCGAAACCACCAAGGCACCTTGGAGGCCAACCAAACCGAATTGCAGCGCACGCTGCGCGCGGTGGAAACCGACATCAACAACACGCTGGTCGCACTCGGCCCGACGCTGTTGGCCGCGATCAACCAGCAGCTCGACCAGCACGCGCAAGC
>Ga0209607_1002215_pt1 | contig 15677 bp, 12 predicted proteins | sample AD_UKC117_MetaG_FD_184413 | JGI IMG/M metagenome (GOLD analysis project Ga0209607, IMG submission 184413) | Active sludge microbial communities of municipal wastewater-treating anaerobic digesters from Hong Kong - AD_UKC117_MetaG (SPAdes)... | ecosystem: Engineered > Bioreactor > Anaerobic >... | reverse complement strand
GATAGCCGCGATTCAAGAGCTGAATAACAACCCCACGTTTATCAATCCGGGCGATGAGCTGATCATTGTGCCGCCGAATGAAACGGCCGTTTCCGCCGCTGAACAAACCGTCATAACAGACACCGCATCGCTGACCGAAACCCTTACCACCACCGAAACCCTCGCCGAAGCCACGCCGGAACCGACCGTTGAACCAACGGCCGTTCCCACTGAAGCCTCCCCCACCAACAGCATTTGCGTCACTGCCTACGAAGATCTGAATGGCGATGAGCAGCGCGATGCTGAAACGGAACCGCTACTGGCTGACGTCGCCGTCAGTATTTTCCAGGGCGGCAAAAATATTGCCTCCTACGTCACTGACGGCGTTGAAGAGTCCTACTGCTTCGAGAATCTCAGCGCCAACACGTATCAGGTGCAGGCTTATCCACCGGCCGGGTATCGTACTACCACGCCAGAAAGCTGGGCAATTGCCGTTACCGATGGCGCGATTAACCCGGTGGCCTTCGGCCTAACCACCGCCCCGGCTGCAGTGGCGGATGCCAATCTTGCCGCAGCGAACGCCGCAGAAGGGGAAACGGCCGTTTCCCCCGACACCGCCGCCGAGACCAACAGCGCCCCAGCCGAGGAATCGGGCGGCTTTCTGGCCAACATGAGCGGGATCATCCTCATCGTTGCCGCCTTCCTGGTGCTGGTAGCCGGTGTAGGCGTGTATCTGCTGCGCCGCGGCTAAGCGGCAAGCTAGCAGTGCCGGATTAAGAGTAAAAGAGCGCGCCTTTGGGCGCGTTTTCTTTTGCGTGCCCTTTGCGTGCTCATTACGTCATCAAACCGCCAAGTTTGCTGCGGGTAGAAAAGGTACACTGTATCTGACAGGGTGACAGGTGTTCCGGTTGCCGCTTAACTTGCGATGAGAGGGGGAACAACCACCACCGCCCACACGTCTGACACCTGACATACGACGACCATTTGATTTTGAGGCACACCAACCATGACGTATCGTGATGACCAACCAACCAGACCACTAGATTTTGGGCAGCCGCAGCGGCCTGCGCCTGCACCCTCATCCTCACCGGCGCCGCGAAAAAAGCGGGGCTGTCTGGGCTGTTTAGGCCAGGCAGTGATAGGTTCCGTTTTGTTACTGGCCGTTCTCATTTTTGGCGGCATCGTCGTCGCCGGGACGCTCGTTTACAGCAACCTTTCCCGCGAAATCGAAGCGGGCATTACCAAGCTGGACAACGCCCGCGAGCGCGACACCTTCGAGACCACGCGCATCTTCGACCGCAACGGCGACCTGCTGTGGGAATTCTTCGGCGAAGGCAAACGCACCGAAATTCCCCTGTCACAAATCCCGCCCAGCCTCATCGCCGCCACTGTTTCCGTGGAAGACGACACTTTCTACCAGAACACCGGTCTGGATATTCCCTCGCTGGTGGCCGCCGTTATCGCCAATTACAAAAACCCGGACGGCCGTCCCGTGGGCGGCAGCACCATCACCCAACAGCTCGTCCGCCACATTGTGTTCGACTATGACGAGCGCACGGCCGTTTCCTACAACCGCAAAGCCAAAGAAATCATCCTGGCCTGGATCATGGACCAGAAATACAGCAAGGATGAGATTTTGGCGATGTACCTCAACGAAATCTACTACGGCAACCTGGCCTACGGCGCGGAAGCGGCCGCCCAAACCTATTTCGGCAAATCGGCCACCGCCCTGACGCTGGGCGAAGCCAGCCTGCTGGCCGGACTGCCGCAAAGCCCGGTCGAACTGGACCCGCTCACCAACCTGGAAGGAGCCAAAGAACGCCAATGGCTCATCCTCAACTTGATGGTGGGCGACGGCGTCATCGACCAATCCCAGGCCGAAGCCGCCTACCAGGAGCCGCTCACCTTCGCCGCCCAGGAAGTCAGTCTGGCCGCGCCGCACTTTGCCGTCTACGTGCGCCAACTGCTGGAAGAGCAGTTCGGCGCGGACGCCGTAGCCAATGGCGGCCTGCAAGTGACCACCACCCTGGATTTGCGCTACCAACGGCTGGCCGAACAACTGGCCCGCCAGCACGTCGACGCGGTTGGCCCAGAGCACAATCTCACCAACGCCGCCCTGGTGGCCATGAAACCGGCCACCGGCGAGATTCTGGCGATGCTGGGCAGCGTGGATTACCACGACGAGGCGATTGACGGCCGTGTCAATGTCACCCTCACCCCGCAGCAGCCCGGCAGCTCCATCAAACCGCTCACCTACGCCGCCGCCCTCTCGCCGGTAGAAGGCGGAAAGCCCGCCTGGACCGCCGCCGACATTTTGTGGGACGTGCCGGTCGATTATCCACAGTTCGATGGCAGCACCTATTCGCCGGTCAATTATGATGGCGCTTTTCACGGCCCGGTGCGCCTGCGCGCCGCCCTGGCCAACAGTTACAACGTCCCGGCCGTGCTGGCCCTACAAGACATCGGCGTGCCTCGCTTCATCGAGTTCGCCCGGCAAATGGGCATCAGCAGTTGGACCGGCGACAGCAGCAGCTACGGCCTCTCGCTGACGCTGGGCGGCGGCGAAGTAACGCCGCTGGAATTGACCGGCGCGTATGCCGTCTTGGCCAACGGCGGCAGCAAAGTGCCGCCCGCCGCCATCCTGCGCGTGGCCAAAAGCAGCGGCGAAGTGCTGTACGATTATCAGCCGCCCGCCGCTGCCAGCGTGCTGGACCCGCGCGTGGCCTTCCTCATCAGCGACATTCTCGACGACGACGCGGCGCGTGTGCCGGCGATGGGCAGCCAGAATCCGCTGGCCCTGCCCTTCCCCGCCGCCGCCAAAACCGGCACCACCAACGATTACCGCGACAACTGGACGATGGGCTACACGCCCGGCCTGGTAGTGGGCGTGTGGACCGGCAACACCAACAACAGCGAGATGATCAACATCAGCGGCCTGACCGGCGCGGCCCCGTTGTGGAGCGACTATCTGCAGGCGGTGTACAGCGATTATGGCCTGCTGGAAAGTTTGCAAGTGAACGGCGTGCCCCCGGCGACGGAATTTACGCCCCCGGCGGGATTGGAGAAACGGCCGTTATGCGCCATCGCCTCCGTCGCCCCAGGCATGGTCGACTGCCAGCGCAGCGGCGAGGAATGGTTCCTGGCCGACCAGAACCCGCAGCCAGCGCCAAGTGTGGACCCGAACCTGGTGCGCTGGGAGGAGTTAGAAACGGCCGTGCTGCGCGCCCCCGCCGTCCCCCTGCCGCCGCTGCCCCGGGAAGCTTTGCAGGTCAACGAAAACGCCAGCGCCGACGACCAGCCGCCGCCGCAAATCTTCTGCCAGATCAGCGAAGGGACCGAGACCACGCAGCTGCCGCCCAACGCCCTGCCGCAAGTCTTCCTGACGCCGCCGCGCAACCCGGAGAGCCTGAAAGCGGCCCACGAATGGGCGCAGGCGAATAATGTGGCGGTTTTGCCGACGGCCGTGTGCACCACCGACCTCTTAGCCATGGCCCGCGACCCGAACACGCCCGCAATCTGGCGCATCACCAGCCCGGCCAATGGCGACGTGGTGGACGGCATTCTGCCCATTATGGGCACGGCCGATTTTGATCCGGCCGTGGTGCAATTTTACAAAATCGAGCTGGGTGTGCCGGACGGCGAAAACGTCAACTGGCTGACGTTGGGCGAAACGCACAACACGCCGGTGGTCAATGGCGTGCTGGAGATGCTGCACGCCGAAGGGCTGGCTCCCGGCAGTTACTGGCTGCGGCTCATCGTGGTGAAGGACAGCAATTACGTCGGCGAGCCGCACACGATTCAGGTGGTGGTGCAGTAGAAAAGGGAGAAAAAGGGCGAAAGGGAAACGGCCGTTTCCCTTTTTCTCATGTATAATGAGAGTCAACCTGCTCATGCGCGAAGGGTCACGTAAACCATCACAAAAGAATGTACTTTGAGATCATTGGCGAAATTACCGATATAGAAATTATAGCCAGAGGGACAGGCATTCGAGATCGCGAAGCGCTGAACGAGCGATATGGTGCTGGCAATTGGCGAAAAATGAAAGGGAATGCGCACGTTTTGCTAGCAAATGGGCAGTTGAGGCATGTGGAAGTCCATTGGTATGAAGCCCATGGAATCGGCAAACGATTGTTGAAAATCAAACGTTATATAGATTGACTATGGCAAAACATATGAAATCCAATTTCGTGATCTGCATCCAAAATGACGGCGCCGATGACTTGCAAGTGCGCAAAATTTATCAGGTTCTGCCTGACGAAAACGCCGCGCAAGATGGTTATTTGCGTGTCATTGACGACTCCGGTGAAGACTATCTCTATCCTGACAGTTTCTTTATCTCTGTGACGCTATCGCCCAGCACAGCCCGCGTGATCTTTGCTGCGCCAGTAGCATGATATTTTCAGGTTGCGCCCCATAAAATGTGAAAAGAGCCGGGATGATTCTAATCCCGGCTCTTTTTTGTAGCTTACCCGCCCCGGAGATGGTTGAGCAGATAGGGGCGACGGCGACTCAGGCGAAAGTTTCGCACAGAGGAAGTGATAGGGAAAACGGCCGTTCCCCACTACTTGTAATCATTTCATAATATTCTCTTTAGAAACCTGTCATAACATTGGCCTAATCTTGGGGGAGTGACAAAATAGCAGAACAAAAACACAGGTAGAAATTTTTCTAAAGAGAGTGACCCCATGTTGATCAAAAAACGCCCTGGCTACGAAATCCCATCCTCCGAAATCACGCCGGAACATATTTACCTGAACCGCCGCTCCTTCATGAAAGGCGCGACTCTGGCCGCGGCTGGCGCGCTGCTGGCCGCCTGTGGTCCCGATATGAGCAACGCCCCCAAAGGCCGCGCCCCGGTCGAAGGCGTCGACCCCACGCCCGGTACGACCGAGGCCAGAACCGACGAACTGGGCGATCCCCTCAACAGCTACGACGACATCATCACCTACAACAACTACTACGAATTTTCCACCGACAAGGATGGTCCGGCCAAACTGGCCACCAACTTCCCCACCTCGCCCTGGCAGGTGGAAGTGGGCGGGCTGGTGCGCAACCCGGGTGTGTATGACATCGAAGACCTGCGCACCAAATTTGACCAGGAAGAGCGCATCTACCGCCTGCGCTGTGTAGAAGCCTGGTCGATGGTCATTCCCTGGCAAGGCTTCCCGCTGTCGCAATTGCTCAAAGAAGTGGAGCCAACCGCCGACGCCAAATTTGTGCGCTTTGAAACGATCTATGATCCGGATAACATGCCCGGCCAGAAAAGCCCCTGGTTCAACTGGCCTTACGTGGAAGGGCTGCGCCTGGACGAAGCCATGAACGAATTGACGTTGCTGGCTACCGGTCTCTACGGCAAAGATCTGCTGCCGCAAAACGGCGCACCGATTCGGCTGGTAGCGCCCTGGAAATATGGCTTCAAGAGCATCAAATCCATCGTCAAAATCGACCTGGTGGCCGACATGCCCACCTCGTTGTGGATGGATTCAGCGCCGCGCGAATATGGCTTTTACGCCAACGTTAACCCTGACGTGCCCCATCCTCGCTGGTCGCAGGCCAGCGAACGGCGCATTGGGGAACTCGGCCGCCGCCCGACGTTAAAATTCAACGGCTACGAAGAGCAAGTCGCTTACCTGTACGAAGGTATGGACCTGAGAGCAAACTTCTAAAACCGTATTGTCACCACGAGAATAAACATGAAACTTGATCGTAAACGTCAGACGCAGCTCCTGCGTTACGCTGCCCACCTGGGGGCGTTGATTCCTTTTGCTCTGCTGCTGTTCGATTGGCAAACCGATGGCTTCAGCGCCGATCCAGTGCGCGAGATTACCTTGCGCACGGGTAAGGCGGCCATCGTCTTGTTGGTGACCTCTTTGGCCGTCACACCGCTGAAATTGATTTCTGGCTGGAACCAACTGCATCCGCTGCGCCGCATTTTAGGTTTGTATGCGTTTGGCTACGTGGCGCTGCACTTGCTGACCTTTGTGTGGCTGGATTATGGCTTGAGCTGGGCATTGATTCAGGAAGCGATCTTTGAAAAATGGTACGCGCTGATTGGGTTTGCCGCCTTTTTGATTTTGCTGCCGCTGGCCCTGACCTCAACGCAGTGGTCGATGAAGAAGTTGGGCAAGCGGTGGACGAAGCTGCACAAGTGGGTGTATCTGGCCGGGATTTTGGCCGTGCTGCACTATATCTTGCTGGTGAAACAGGCGTATACGCAGCCTTTCATTTTTGCCCTGATTCTGACGGTTTTGCTGCTGGTTCGGGTGAATCCTGTCAAGCAGCAGGTGATCCGCTGGCGGCGTACGCTTAAGAAAAAGAAGCCGCTGCCAATATCCACGAACTAAGGCCGATCTTACAAGCCCCGACTGGCAATCTGCGAGTCGGGGCTTTTTGTTTTCGCGGCAAGTCTCTCATTGTCGCGGGCTTCCGGACGGGATACTATGCGGGGAGCGCCGGCTGAGGCTGTTACGGAATTGTGACACGGCCGTTACACCCCCGCCACAGCGCCCGGTTATCCTTTGGGTAACTTTGATCGTAGGAGGTCACCCATGCACCCGCAATTCCGGCTCTGGCCGACAACGGCCGTTCTCGTTCTTTTACTCCTTCTGGTCTTGCTCGGCTGCGGCCAGTTGGAAATTGGTTTTGAGACCAAGACCACCATCAGCACCGGTCCTAAAAGCAGCGCTACGCCAAGTGGCGCGACGCCCAGCGGCGCCACGCCCACGGCCGTTGCCCTGCTTTCGCCCACGGTCGCGCCCACTCAGACGACAACCCCCACAGCCTCTCCGTCTCCCACGCTAACGCCCACGCCAACCAGCACGCCGTCAGCCACAGCGACCCAGACGCCAACGCCGACCGCCACGAAAACGGCCGTCCACATTCCTCCCACCCCGACGGCCACGCCCGCGCCGCAAATCTACCAGTTCGAGATCACCCCTTCGGTCATTGGGCCGGGCGGCAGCGTGACGGTGCGCTGGGCGGCCAGCGGCGAAGAAGCCCTGCTCTGCCACGTCACCCAGGCGGGCGTGACGCTGGCCTGCGACGAGGTGGCCGTGAATGGCACACGGCCGTATACCTTCCCCGCCGATCAGGAGCAGGACACCCTGCTGGAACTGCGCGTCTTCGACCACGGCGTGCAGGCTACCGCCTCCCTGCTCGTCGGCGTCGTTTGCCCGGCGGAAGCATGGTTTTTTGCCAATCCACCGTCTGGCTGCCCGGGAACGGCCGTACGTTCCAACGCCGCCGCGCAGCACTTCCAGCACGGCTTCATGATCTGGATCGAGGCAACCGACGACATTTACGTCTTTTTTGATGATTCGGCCAGCTACCGCACCTTTTATGACCCCTTGTTGGCCGGTGATACCCCGCCCGAACCCACCGACTTGCAGCCGCCCGACGGCTACTACGCGCCCATTCGCGGCTTTGGGCTGGTCTGGCGCGGTGAAGTGCCCACCGCTGACGACGTGCGCCGCCGGTTGGGCTGGGCCCTGGAACCGGAATACAACTTCGCGACGCAGTTCCAGGGCAACCAATCGACCTACTCGCCTATGTTGTACGTGTTGTCTCCGGACGACAAAATCCTTGCCCTGGACCTGACCTATGGCAACTGGTTCGTCTGGAATCCATAAGGTCTACCACCGCCGCAAGGCCATTTGAAGACAAAAAAAGGCGAGCGTCAAGCGGCGCTCGCCTTTTGCGTGGGTTTTATTGTGGGCGGGGTTTACTGAGCGAAGTACAGCAGGTAGATGATGCCGGCGTGCAGGGCCACCGCCAACAGCAGCATGACGTTGAACACGACACGTTTTTCGCGACTGATCTTGTGTCGGAAAACAGCCCGCCCTATCGCCTGCCCCACAAAGCCGCCCAGCAGGGTAAACAGGTGGAGCACGATTTCCGGCACGCGCTTCTGGTTGGCCACGGCCAGGCTTTTATCCAGGCCAAACAGCATGAACGTGGTCACGCTGAGCGACAAAATCCAGATGAGATAAAATGACCAGGAGGTGGTAAAGGCCAGAACGCCCAGGAGAACGGCCGTCACCACCAACCCCAACAGCGTCGCATTCGTCTGATAACGAAACCGCCGATACAACCCCGATTTAGAACTTTTCGACATATCTTCCTCGCTCGCCGCAAATTTTTCTGGCTCTTCAGGAACTCGGGGGAGTGACATCCAATGATGCGTGAAGCGTGATACGTGACCAGAGAGACCGTCACGCATCACGTATCACGCTTCAGTCTAAACCCTACGAAATCCCCAAGACCCATTTTTCCCTCCAGTTTACCCCAACGCCGCCGCTTCGTCAGCGAATCGGCCAGGTGATCTGCGGGCAATCTTGCCTCCGTCTAAAACCTATTTATACTAGCGTCAATCCCTTCGTCAGCATTGAGGACTGCCATGGCAAGAAAGCAAAAACAAGAATTCGCCGTTATTGGGCTGGGGCGATTCGGCAGCAGCCTGGCCCGCGCCCTGGAAGAAAACGGCCAGACCGTCATGGCCATTGATGTCGATCCCAAACTCGTGCAAAGCATCGCCGACGAAGTGACCCAGGCCGCGGCGTTGGACGCCACCAACGAAGACGCTCTGCACGCCATCGATATCACTTCTTTTGATACGGTCATCGTGGCCATTGGGGCTGATTTTGAAGCCAACCTGCTTACCACAGCCGCCCTCAGAGACCTGGGTGTCAAACGCATCATCTGCAAAACACAGTCAGATCGCCAAAAGGAAATCTTGCAGCGCGTTGGCGCTGACCTGGTCATTCAGCCAGAGAAAAACAGTGCCCGCCGCCTGGCCGAAGAGCTTAGCACCCCCACTTTGTTGGAAAAATTCACCTTAAGCCAGGGCTACAGCATCGCCGAACTTACCTTGCCGGAAAGCCTGACCTGGCAAACCCTGGCGCAATGTGACGTCCGCAATAAATTCCAACTCACCATTCTGTTGATCAAACGTGGCGACGAGGTAATTATTTCTCCTACAGCCGACACTGTCTTACAACAAGGTGATTTGTTGATTGTGTTTGGCGACAACCAATCAATTTCTCAGTTTAGCTATCTAGAATGAGACGCGTCATTCGCCTGCGCCAGACATTCCAGCAGGTACGACGGCGACGGCCGTTGCCGGTGGCCGCCCGGTTAGTGCTCGGTCTGGCGCTGCTTGTCAGCGTAGGCACGCTGCTGCTTCACCTGCCGGGCATGACCACCCGGCCCATTTCCTTCATCGACGCCTTATTTACGGCTACTTCAGCCGCGGCCGTTACCGGCCTTTCGGTCCTGACCACCAGCACCGATTTCACCTTGCTGGGGCAAATTGTGCTTCTATGCCTCATTCAGCTGGGCGGCGTAGGCTACATGGTGTTGGTGGCCCTGACGCTGCAGTTGTTGGGGCGGCGGGTCTCGCTGCTGGATAGGCTGGCTGTGTCTAGTTCGCTGGGGTTGGATAAGCCAACGGCCGTTCTCCGGCTGTTACGCCGCGTCGTGATAGGCATGTTCATCATCGAAGGCTTCGGCGCGCTGCTGCTCTACCTCCACTGGCGTTTCAGCGGCATTGTGCCCGCCGACCAGGCCGCATTTTACGCCATCTTCCACGCCGTTTCCGCCTTTTGCAATGCCGGCTTCGATTTATTTGCCGGGCTGCCCCAATATCCAGACGGCATTCCTGGGGATAACCTGACGCTGCTGATTTTGGGCGGTTTGGTTGTTTTGGGCGGATTGGGCATCCCCGTCATTTTGGACCTTTCGCAGTGGCGTATTCGCAAGCGGCTGACAACCCACACCCAAATCACCTTGATCGTTGTCCTTTTCCTGACGCTGGTGGGCTGGGCCGGCCTGCTCATTGCCGAAACGCAGCCAAATGGCGTTTTAAGCGACGCCTCTTTTGAGGAAAAACTGGTTCACACCTGGTTTCAGTCTGTCTCGGCGCGCACGGCCGGTTTCCCCGGCCTGCGTGATTTTGACCAACTGTTGCCAGAGAGCCGCCTGCTGGTGATGGTACTCATGTTTATCGGGTGCGCCCCGGCGTCTATGGGCGGCGGCATTACGACGGGTACGTTCGCCGTGATGGGCCTGGCCTTGTGGAGCATGGCCCGCGGGCTGCCCACGGTCCAATTTCGCCGTCGCTCTATTGCCGATGAAACTGTACGCCGGGCAGTAGCCGTTTTAACCATCAGCCTGACTGTCGTCTTTGCCGCCAGTTGGCTGATCCTCAGTTCCCACAACTTCCCTTTTAGTTCGGTCTTGTTCGAAGTAATTTCCGCACTGTCCACCTGCGGGCTGTCGATGGGCATTACCACCAGTCTGAACCCTTTTGGTCAACTCATCATCATTTTGATGATGTTTTGGGGGCGTCTGGGCGCGTTGACTATTGCCATTGCCCTGTTCCGGCAGCAGCCGGCAACGCAGTTGGTGCAATACCCGGAAGCGACCATTTTAATCGGGTAGCGGGCGGCAGGTTAGGTCACCCGCCACCCGCTATCTTTCACCCCTTTAGGTTACTTCTTCACCGGCTGCTGCCCATTGGTTTCGTTGCGCAGCATCACGCCCAGCAGCCCATCCACCATGCCGTTGCCATTTTGTCCGCTCACGGACACATCCGGCACAACCCGCACGTTGCGGTCGCCGATGATTTGCATCATCTGCAGGGCGGCGTATTCGTGTGCGCCCAGCGCCTCCACCCCGGCCTGGTAGGCTTCAGCCTTGGCCCGGCCTGTGCTGCGGATAGCGTCGGCCTCACCGGCGGCCTTCAGGCGCGTGGCCTGCGCCTCACCGGTTGCCCGCTTAATCTCCGACTTAGCCGTTAGTTCGGCAATTTCCACGCCTTGCTCTGCCTGGACCATGTTTTGCTGGATGTCGGCCAGGGCAGTGGCGCGTACCAACTCTTGTCGCTGCGTCTGCGCCAGGCGCTGCATCTCGTAGGTCTGGCGCTGTTCCTCGGCGATCTTGCGGTCGGTTTGCGTGGCCATCAGCTCTGCCGGCGGCGTAATGTCGCCGATGAGCGTATCCAGCGCCTGCACGTCGTAAGCGCTGATCGCCCGCCGGATGTGTTCGGTGGCCTCCGTTTGCCGCTCGCTGCGCGCGCTGAGGAAATCCAGCACGGTGTATTCCTGCGCCGAGTTGCGGAAGTAGTTGCCTACAATCGGCTGCAAGACGTGGTCGACCAGATTTTGCACCGAGCCAACCCGCGAAATGACCTTGGGTGCATCCAGCGCGCCGATGTGGATGATTTGGGCCACGTCCAGGTTGAAGGCGAAGCCGTCTTTGGAGCGCACGGTGATGGGCGAGAGGTGGGCGTCGTATTTGTGGGCTTCGGTGCGCGAGGCCCAGTTGAGGACGATGTTGGTCGTCGGGACCAGTTCCACCTTCATGACGCGGGAGTTGATGGGATGCTTGCCGGGGTACAGCGGCGTGACCCAGACGCCCTTGTGGCCCGGTTCCACCAGGTTGCCATGCTTGAATGATTCACCGCTGACGTCTTCGTGGGCCTTGCCGACGAAGGCGATGACGATGCCCACGTGGCCGATGGGAATTTCGGTCATGGGGAACTGCTCGACGTGGACGAACCAGGGGTTGAGGTTCCAGGCGCCGGAGAGCAGCACTTCTTCCTGCAGGCCGCGACGGCCGTGATTGTCCAAAAACACCTGGGCGTTTTGGAAGCTGTTGTGGCCGTGGACGATGGGGCCGGCAATCTCGCCGTTGTCGATGGGACGGCCGTCCAGCGTCGTCACGATGCCCACCCGGTCTGGCGCGACCTGATAAACGGTTAACTGGCGCGGATCCATGTCGTGGTGGGTCGCATTTTGTGTGGTGATGATGGTGAACAGGGCTGTGTTAATGCGGTAGGTGCCGGCCGTAAGCAAGCCGAGCTGCCGCCCCTGTTCGCCGCCGTTCAACAAGAATTTGCGTGTGTCCTGATAGTTGTCGCAGGGCACGATCTTGCCCAGCAGGCGCTCTGGCGGCGTCGGGCTGCCGTCGGCGGCTACGATGAGGCCGATCTGCCCTTGCGGGATGACCGTGACCGGCACTTTGCGCACGGTGAAGCGCCAGGGATAGTAGCCAAAATGCCAGCCAGGAGCCAGCGTGTCGGCCTGGTAGCCGGCTTCGCCTTTCAGGGCGATGAGACGGCCGGGCGGCAGGCGCGGGCCAAACTTTTTGATGACAATGCCCACTTCCCGCTCGTTGATGACGACCAGGCCGAGGAGCGATTTGCCGGTCAGCAAGAGAAATGCGATCCCGGCCAACACAAAAACAAAGATTGAAACTGCTGTAAGCATGTGAAATACCCTCCGGGCTGCCACGCAGCCCGACGATCTGCCTGACTTTCGGGCAGTTGGAAAACGGAAATGAGGGCAGGAAACGGCCGTTTCCTACCCGCAGATCAACGCCGCCTGATCTGGCGTTGAATCGTCAGCTCAGTTGTTTGGCTGCTTCAGGGGGGAAGAGGGGTGTTTTTGTTGGATGTTTGCATGGTAAACCTGCCGCCACCGGGACAATTAACTCTACATTTTCGGCGGATTGTGTCCCCGACAACCCACTGAATCTTTCTCGAAATGGATAAACTTTACCAGAATATACGGGAAGATATTAGCATATTGGGTGTGCGGCGTCAATATCTGGGGGCGTGATTTGTCTGGTTTACGGCAGTGATTCGCAGACACGGCCGTCGCCGCCGCCATCCAGTTTATGAATATCCTGGCCGGTCTGGCCCAGGCAAAAGTCATAACAGGCCTGGGCCTCGGTTTGACGGCTGAAATCGGCGCAGTTGTAGCGGTTTTTGCCGCAGTCGCACGGGCCGGTGAGTTCGTTGCGCGCCCACAGGCCCAGGTTGGCCGTGCGCGCCTCTTCTTGAAGCTGGCTGAAATAGGCCTGCTGGGCCACGTCGGGCGGAAAGGTGACCAGTCGGGCCATGCCCTGGCGCAGCAGTTCGGCGTTGACAAACGTGCCATCGGTCAGGTAGACGTAGCGCAGGAGACGGCCGTAACGATCCGTCTCGGAGACATCCTTTACCAAAATCACCGTCTGGCCGTCCACCAACTGCCGGTTGGCTGCGGTGGCTTCCTGATAGTACGGTTCGTCGCGCTCCGGCGTGTCCACGCCAATGTAGCGCAGGCGGAATTCCTGCCCGTTCAGGTCCACGTCGATGGTGTCGCCATCGATGACGTTCAGGACAACGGCCGTCTCCCCCTCCGGCGCAGTTCCCTTTTCTTCTGCCGGTTCTGCCGCCAATCCGGCGCAGCCCAGCAAACCCAGCAGCAACAAAAGCCACAATGTCTTCATACGTCCCTCTCGAAAATAGGACACGGATTTACGCGGATGAACACGGATAAAAATCCGTGAAAATCCGTGTGCATCCGTGTCCTTTTCATTGATTGTGTTGAGCCTGCGCTCATGTCATCTACTTGCTAAAGGCTCACAGAAAAAGCTGTGGGCATCCGTGGATGAATTTTTACGACCGTTAGCCTACCCGAAAATCCCCCCTCTTGGCAACTTTGGGCAGCTTTTCCCGCCTTGACACACCCCCAGCCCGGTGCTATCATGCCGCTACGATGAACGCTGAAGCTCAGGTACGATTTTTTAGCTTTTTCTTTTTTACCAACACCAATCACGCCGTGCGCGCGAAAGGGGTTGTTTGCGCCTGAGAAAAAGCAGACACAACCACCTGACCAGAAAGACGCGGCCTGAACCCCCGCGTCTTTTTTATTTTACCGGGATTATGATATGCTTCCCCGCTGGGAAGAGGGCAGTTGATAGGTGATAGTTGGGAGTTGATAGCTCCGCACTAACCACTATCAACTCCCAACTATCAACTCTTAGGAAGTAAACCATGCTTGCACAATTAGACGAACTTTATGCCCAATCATTGGCTGCTTTGGCGGCGGCGCCGAACACGGCCGTTCTTGACGCCTGGCACAAAGACACCCTCGGCCGCAAAGGCAGCATTTATCTGCTCACCCGCCAGGTGGGCCAACTGCCGGCTGCCGAGCGCCCGGCCTTTGGCCAGCGCGTCAACGCCGTCAAACAAGAACTGGAATCCGCCTACGAAGCGCGGCTGGCCGAACTGCGCGCCGTCGAACTCCAGGCCGAGATGACCGCCTCGGCCCTCGATGTAACCCTGCCCGGGCGCAAACAGTGGCGCGGCGGCCTGCACGTCGCCACCCAAACCCTGCGCGAAATCTACCGCATCTGGGGCGACATGGGCTTCCAGGTCTACCGCAGCCGCGACGTGGAAACGGACGAATACAACTTCGAGCTGCTGAACATCCCGCAGCACCACCCGGCCCGCGACATGTGGGACACCTTCCATACCACCACGCCCGGCGTCATCCTGCGCACGCACACCAGCCCCGGTCAGGTCCACGCCATGCATGAATACTATCCGGAGCCTATCCGCGTTATTTTGCCCGGCATGTGTTATCGCTACGAGCAGATTACCGCCCGCAGCGAGCTGCAATTCCACCAGGTGGAAGGGCTGGCCGTGGGCAAAAACATCAGCATGGCCGACCTGAAAGGCACGCTGACCGACTTCGCCCGCCGCATGTTCGGCGCCGACCGGCAGGTACGTTTTCGCGCCAACTACTTCCCCTTCACCGAACCCAGCGCCGAAATGGACGTGGAATGCATCATCTGCGGCGGCGATGGCTGCAACGTCTGCAAATACACCGGCTGGGTAGAAATTTTGGGCTGCGGCATGGTTCATCCGGTTGTGCTGCGCAATGGCGGGTATGATCCGGCCGTCTACTCCGGGTTCGCCTTTGGCATGGGACCGGAGCGCATCGCCATGCTCAAATACCGCATTGACGACATCCGCTACTTCTGGGGCAACGATTTGCGCTTCCTGGAGCAGTTCTAACCGTCAATAGAGGATTTCTCCACTACCAACTGTCAACTACCAACTACCAACTTCGGAGATCAACATGCTAGTACCTATCTCATGGCTTAAAGATTACGTAGACATTTCCATGTCCCCCACTGAACTGGCGGACATGCTAACCATCGCCGGATTGGAAGTCGAAGGGCTCGACTACATCGGCATTCCCGGCGGGCGCGACAAAAACCGCCTCGTCTGGGATCGCGACAAACTCATGATCGGCCAGATTTTGCAGGTAGAACAGCACCCCAACGCCGACCGGCTGGTGCTGGCTACCGTCGATTACGGCGGCGACGAAACGGAAGTGACCGTAACCGGCGCGCCCAACCTGTTCCAATACCTGGGCCAGGGCGACATCAGCCACCTCAAGCTCTATTCGCCGTTTGCCATGGAAGGCGTAGAGTTGTATGACGGGCACAAAGAGGGACAGGTGAAGATGACGCTGAAGGGACGGCCGTTACGCGGCATCCACAATCGCTGCATGTTGTGCTCCGAAAAAGAACTCGGCCTCAGCGATGACCACGAAGGCATCATGATCCTCGAAGGCGACTACGCCCCCGGCACACCCTTGCAAGACGTACTCGGCGACGCCGTCCTCAGCATCGACATCATCCCCAACATCGCGCGCTGCGCCTCCATCGTCGGCGTGGCCCGCGAAGTGGCCGCCCTGACCGGCCAGAAGGTGCGCTATCCCAGCTACGACGTAGTCATGGAAGGGCCGCCGGTGGCCGGCAAGGTGCAAATCACCACCGACCACCCCGACCTCAATCCGCGTTTTACCGCCATGATCATCTCCGGCGTCAGCCAAAAGCCCAGCCCAGGCTGGATGCAGCGCCGA
>Ga0209607_1002212_pt1 | contig 15705 bp, 13 predicted proteins | sample AD_UKC117_MetaG_FD_184413 | JGI IMG/M metagenome (GOLD analysis project Ga0209607, IMG submission 184413) | Active sludge microbial communities of municipal wastewater-treating anaerobic digesters from Hong Kong - AD_UKC117_MetaG (SPAdes)... | ecosystem: Engineered > Bioreactor > Anaerobic >... | reverse complement strand
GAGGACCGACAACGACATGACCGACCACGTGACATCGACCGGGCGGGCCTGCTCGACCTCCATAAGCCAGCGAGAGGTCATCCACGCCCACGGACATACGGGGTCGAACCACATCTCGGCCTGCGCACGGGCACGGCTGACTTCGGGAGCATCGTCAGGCATGAAACAAATGTATCGTGCAAATCCTGATCGCCCTCCACCCTTGCGCGTGGGAGGGCGCCGTCCGAGAGCCAGGGAAAGTTCGGCGGCGCCGTGACAGGATGACTCCTTGTGGCCCCGATCGGGCCGTCGTCGACAACAGGAGCTACCGGTGCCGGGAACGAATCTGACCCGCGAAGAGGCGCAGGACCGCGCCGCCAAGATCGCCACGACGAGATATGCCGTCGACCTCGACCTGACCACGTCCGCGGAGACCTTCCGCAGCGTGACGACGGTGCGGTTCACCTGCTCGGCCCCCGGCACGGACACCTTCATCGACCTGATTGCCCCCAGCGTCGAGACGATCACGCTCAACGGCGAATCTCTGGACCCCGCAACGCATTTCGCAGATTCGCGGATCGTCCTGCCCGGGCTCGCCGCCGACAACGAACTCGTCGTCGATGCGACCTGCATCTATATGAACACCGGTGAGGGTTTGCACCGTTTCGTCGATCCGGTCGACGACGAGGTCTACCTCTACACCCAGTTCGAGGTGCCCGACAGCCGCCGCATCATGGCCGTCTTCGAGCAGCCCGATCTGAAAGCCGAGTTCAGCTTCACCGTCACCGCACCGGACCACTGGCAGGTCGTGTCGAACGCGATCACGCCCGAAGCGGAGCCGGTGCGCGAAGGCGTGGCCCGGTGGGCCTTCCCCGCGACCGGACGGATCTCCTCCTATATCACCGCCCTCGTCGCCGGACCGTATGCCGTGGTGCGTGACAGCGTGACCACCCGCGCCGGCGAGATCCCCCTCGGCGTCTTCTGCCGCACCTCGATGCTCGAGCACCTCGATGCCCAGAACATCATCGACTGCACCAAGGCCGGTTTCGCCTTCTTCGAGGAGATGTTCGACACCGCCTACCCCTTCACCAAGTACGACCAGCTCTTCACGCCGGAATACAACATGGGCGCGATGGAGAACGTCGGCTGCGTGACCATCAACGAGCTCTACGTCTTCCGCGGCAAGGTCCCCGACGCCATGGTCGAGCGTCGAGCGCTGACGATCCTGCACGAACTCGCCCACATGTGGTTCGGCGACCTCGTCACCATGAAGTGGTGGAACGACCTGTGGCTCAACGAATCCTTCGCCGAGTGGGCGTCCACGACCTGCCAGGCCGAGGCCACCGAGTGGGTGACCGCCTGGACGACCTTCTGCACCCACGAGAAGGCCTGGGCCTACCGCCAGGACCAGCTCTCCTCGACCCACCCGATCGTCGCGGACATCGGTGACCTGCACGACGTCGAGACCAACTTCGACGGCATCACCTACGCCAAGGGCGCCTCGGTCCTGAAACAACTCGTGGCGTACGTCGGACGGGAGCAGTTCGTCGCCGGCCTGCGCACCTACTTCGCCAAGCACGCGTGGGGCAACACGACGCTCGATGACCTGCTCGACGAACTCGAGGTCGCGTCCGGCCGGGACCTGCGCGCCTGGTCCACCAAGTGGCTCGAGACGGCCGGGGTCAATGTGCTGCGGCCGGTGCTGGCCACCGACGACCGTGGGCTGATCAGCGAGGCGGCCATCGAGCAGACCGTCGCTTCTGGGGACGACCTCCTCCGGCCGCACAAGTTGAAAGTCGGATCCTTTGTGCTGGAAGGCGATTCGTTCCGGCGTATCGCTTCCTACGAGGTCGACGTCGACGGCGCCCGCACCGAGGTTCCCGGCCTGATCGGGACGGCGGCACCGGACGTGGTGCTCGTCAACGACGAGGACCTCGCCTACGCCAAGATCCGTCTCGACGAGCGCTCCCTGGCCGCGGTCCTGGCTCACCCGCGCGGCTTCACCGACACCCTCCCCCACTCGCTGGTCATCGCGGCCCTGTGGGATATGACCCGGGACGCCGAGATGCGCGCGAGTGATTATCTGCCCTTCGCGCTCGCCGCCATCGAGGGCGAACGCGACTCGACCCTGCTGCGCACGCTGCTCGCTCAGGTGTCCACCTGTCTGACCCACTACCTCGCGCCCGAGCACCGGCCGGCGGCCCGGGCCGAGGTCGTCGCCCGGCTGCGGGCGCTCGCCGAGGGTGCGCCCGGCGGCAGCGACTCTCAGCTCCAGTTGCTCAGCGGGTATGCCTCCTTGCTTGCCCCGGGCGACGACCCGGCATACCTTCGCGGGCTGCTGGACGGCTCGACGACCCTCGACGGCCTCGCCGTCGACACCGACATGCGGTGGACGCTGGTGACCGCGCTGGCCGCCATCGGCGCCGAAGGCGAGGGCGATCTCATTGCGGCGGAGCTGGATCGCGACGACACCTCCAACGGACGGGAGCGTGCCGCCCGGGCCCGCGCCGCCCGGCCGACGGCGGAGGCCAAGGCGGCGGCGTGGGCCGAGGGGGTCGAGAACGCCAGCACCCCCAACACGGTCATCGACGCCCTCGCGGTGGGCTTCAACAAGGCCGACGACCCGGCGCTGCTGCTGCCCTATATCGCGAAGTTCCTCGACGGCGTCATGGACGTCATGGCGACCCGCACCTTCGCCATCGCCGAGGCCATCAACGGCTTCTATCCGAGCGGACTGGCCGGTCCCGAACTGCTCGAGGCGACCAACGCCTGGCTCGACACCCATCCTGACGCGCCGGCGCCGGCCCGGCGCACCATCGCCGAGAACCGCGACGGCGTCGCGCGCGCCGTCGCCGCGCAGGAACGCGACCGCAAGGAGGCCTGATCCCGGTGCCTGCCGCCCTCCCGGACTGGACTCGGGCCGAGGTCTGGGACTGGTTCGACGGTGTGCCCATCCGGGTCATCGCCACCATCGCCGGCGCCATCGTCGTGCGCTGGCTGCTGCACCGGATCATCCGGCGCATGGTGGCCCTGGCGATCGCGCGCGGCGAACGGGAGGAACGTTCGCGCACCGGACGCGTGCTCGCCCACGCCACCGGCTGGTCGCTGGACCGGCACCGCCAGCGCTTGGCGACGCTCGGCACCCTGTTGCGCAGCATCATCACCGTCGTCGTCTCCCTCGTGGCGCTGTTGACCGTGATGTCGCTGCTCGGCATACCGCTGGCGCCGCTGCTCGCCTCCGCCGGCGTCGGCGGCCTCGCGCTCGGCTTCGGCGCGCAGAGCCTCGTCAAGGACTTCCTGTCCGGGGTGTTCATGATCATGGAGGACCAGTACGGCGTCGGCGACGTCATCGACGTCGGGGAGGTCATCGGAACCGTCGAGGATGTCACCCTGCGCATCACGACCCTGCGGGACGCCAACGGCGTGACCTGGCACGTGCGCAATGGCGAGATCCTGCGCGTGGGCAACAAGAGCCAGGGCTGGGCGCAGACGATCGTCGAACTGCCGATCGGGTATGACGCGGACGTCGAGGTCGCACTCACAGCGCTCGACAAGGCCGTCGCCGGGTTCGCGGGCGATGCCACGTGGCGGGACAAAGTGCTCGAGCCGCCTCAGGTCCTCGGCGTCCAGTCCCTCACCGGCGGCGCGATGACTCTGGGGATTCTCGCCAAATGCGTTGCGGGAGAGGAATTCTCCGTCCAGCGCGAGCTGCGTTTGCGCGCGAAGCACGCCCTCGACCAGGCGGGCGTACCCGGTCCCCGGCCGATCGGCATACCACCCAGCACTGGAGGTGCCCCATGACCGAGCAACAATCCGTCACCTTCTACGAGGCCGTCGGCGGACACGAGACCTTTCGCCGGCTCGTCGCGCGCTTCTACGAGGGCGTGCGCCAGGACGAGCCGCTGCGCGCGCTCTATCCGGAGGAGGATCTCGGGCCGGCCGAGGAACGACTGCGGATGTTCCTCGAGCAGTACTGGGGCGGCCCGACGACCTACTCCGAGCAGCGTGGCCATCCGCGGCTGCGGATGCGGCACGTGCCCTTCGCGGTCACTCCCGACATGCGCGACCGCTGGCTGCTGCACATGATGGACGCCGTGGATTCCATTGCCCTGCAACCCGCCCACGATGCGATCCTGCGCGACTACGTTACGCGCGCGGCCTACAGCCTCGTCAACACGATGGATTAGCCCTCACACCGTCAGGCCGCGCTCCGCGAAGACCTCGCGAAGGGCGTCGGGCCGATCGGTGACGATGCCATCGACGCCGAGATCGAGGAGGCGGTGCATCTCGTCCGGCTCGTCGATGGTCCACACGTGGACATGCTTGCCGATGTCGTGGGCCCGCCGCACCAGCGCCGGCGTGACCAACTCGACCCGTCGGCCCCGGACGACGTGATGGGTGGGGATCTGCAGCACTGCGGCCGGCGAATGCAGCAGCCGGCTCACGAGCCACGGGGTGAAACGCAGCGAGGCGACACCGGTCATGCCGGCGGCCGTCGCGAGCCGCGGGCCGAGCGCCTTGCGCACGGCACGCAGCCGGCGTTCGGAGAAGGAGCCGACACACACCCGGTCGCGCACTCGCATGCGCTCCACCGTCTCGACGAGCGGCGCGATCGCGCCGGGCGCCTTGACGTCGATATTGACGTGGGCGCCGGGGAACTCCTCGAGGACCTCCGCGAGCAGCGGTATGCCGTCGCCCGTCGGTGTCCGCACTTGCGCGAGGTCGGTGTGGCGCAGCGCCGCGATCGCCCCGGACCCGTCGGTCACCCGGTCCAGGTGCGTGTCGTGGAAGGCGACGAGCGCGCCGTCAGCGGTGGCGTGGACGTCGGTCTCGAGATAGCGAAATCCCAGGTCGATCGCGTGCCGGAACGCGGCGATCGTGTTCTCCCGCTGGGCGTTCGGCGCGTAGAGCGCGCCCCCGCGGTGGGCCAGCCCCACCGGGCCGGTCAGGTCGAAGTAGGGGTGGTCGGCCGCACGCATCGTCAGAGTCTCGCCCACACGGCCGTGTCGGTCGGCACCGAACCATCGGGGCTGAGCGCGTCCGAGGACAACAGCACCTGAGCGCCGTCCGGCAGCGACACGGAGTCCGCGCCGAGGTTGACGAGCACCAGTGTGTCCGCCGCGCCGCCGTTGACATACGCGACGACGTCCGCGCCGTAGCTTGTGACCTCCGCCAGGCTGCCGAGGCCGAGAGCCCGGTCCCGGCGCAGACCGATGGCCGCCCGGTAGAACTCCAGCGTGGATCCGGCGACGTCCTCCTGCGCATCGGCCGCCAGGGCGGCATACTCCGGCGGCTGGGGCAGCCACGTCCGGCCGGTTGCGCTGAAGCCGAGGGCGGGCTGAGTGGCGTTCCAGGGCAACGGGATCCGGCAGCCGTCCCGGCCCTTCTCCTTGCCTTCGGTGCGCATGAAGGTCGGGTCCTGGCGAACTTCACCGGGCAGCGCCGTGTGGTCCGGGAGCCCGAGTTCCTCGCCCTGGTAGATGTAGGCCGACCCCGGCAGACCCAGCATCAGCAAGGTCGCGGCCTTGGCGCGGCGCAGGCCCAGCCGGGCGTCCGGTTGCGGGTCGTCGGCGCCGATGCCGTTGGGGCGCCGAGGGCCGACCGGCAGGCCGAGCCGGGAGGTATGCCGCACGACGTCGTGATTGCTCAACACCCAGGTCGTCGTCGCATCGACCGCATCGTTGACGTGCAACGACTTGGCGATGACGTCGCGCAAATCCCGTGCCCGCCAGGCGCATTCGAGGAAGTCGAAGTTGAAGGCCTGGTGGAACTCGTCCTCGCGCAGATAGAGCGCGCCGCGCTCCGGCGGATTGACCCAGGACTCGGCGCACATGATGCGCTCGGGATTGTCGTAGGAATTCAGCAGGGCGCGCCACGAGCGATAGATCTCGTGCACACCGTCCTTGTCCCACATGGGCGAATCCGAAGTCGGACGCGGGTCGTCGTCGACGAAACCGTCCCAGTCGGGCAGCTGCTGGTCCTTCACGAGGGCGTTGGCGACGTCGACCCGGAATCCCGCGACGCCGCGGGCCAGCCAGAAGTCGATGATGTCGAGGAACTCGGCGCGCACCTGCGGGTGCTCCCAGTTCAGATCCGGCTGCTTGACGTCGAAGAGGTGCAGATACCACTGCCCCGGGGTCCCGTCCGGCTCGATCACGCGGGTCCAGGCCGGGCCGCCGAAGACCGACTTCCAGTTGTTCGGCGGGGTCTGCCCCGCGGCGCCCTTCCCGTCCCGGAAGAGGTATCGCTCGCGCTCCGGGCTGCCCGGACCGGCGGCCAACGCCGCCTGGAACCACGCGTGCTCATCGGAGGTGTGATTGGGCACCAGGTCGACAATCACCTTCAGCCCCAACGCATTTGCGTCGCTAAGCAGATCCTCGAAGTCGGCGAGCGTGCCGAACAGCGAGTCGACGTCGCGGTAGTCGGCGACGTCATAGCCGGCGTCCGCCTGGGGCGAGCGATAGAACGGCGAGAACCAGATGGCGTCGACTCCGAGTGCCTTCAGATATGGCAGTCGAGACCGCGCGCCCGGCAGGTCGCCGATCCCGTTGCCGTCGCCGTCGGCGAAGGACCGCGGATAGATCTGGTAGATGACCGCATGCCGCCACCAGGACGCATCGGCGCGGTCACGGGCATGGATCGGTCGAGAATCGAGGACGGTCACGGTCATCTATTGGATCGCACCGGCGCGGCTTAGCCAAACCGCGCGGCTCACGTCCGGTCAGGCCGACGTCAGCAGGTGCGTCACCTGGTCCACCACCCGCGAGGCACCGGCGATGTGCCAGCGCCGGTCGCGATGGTGAATGACCGATCCGACGCCTCCGACACCGCGGACCAGCGCCAGCCCGGGATACCAGTCCCAGTCGGCCGTGCCACATTGCAGGAACGCACCGGTCCGCCCGGTCGCGACGGCGGCCAGTTCGCTGGAGGAAGACCCGAACATCCGCACCGTCGCGGCGCCCCGGGCGGCCGCGAGCCACGGCTCCAACAGCGCCGGGTCGGCCAACCGGCGGGCGTGCAGGTAGGTCGCCAGCGCACCGTCGGCGAGGTCGTGGCCCGCGAGCTTCGGCAGGTGGCGGCCGTTGAGGGTCGTCTCCCCCTGCCCGTGCGCATCGACGCGGCCCACCCAGGTCTCGTCGCTCGGTTCCTGGCGGATCGCCCCGACCAGGCTGCCATCGCTGTGCCGCAACGCGATTGCGCTGCACCACGGCCCCACACCGTTGGCGAAGTTGAAGGTGCCGTCGATCGGATCGATGACCCAGGTCCGCCCCGATGAGGAGGGCCAGGTCGAGCCCTCCTCCCCCACGATCCCGTCGTCGGGCCGTAGCGCGGACAAGGCCGCGACGATGTCGGCCTCGGCTCGGTGGTCCGCCGCCGTCACGAAGTCCGCGGCCGAGGTCTTGCGCGTCCGTTCGAGGGGCCCGGCACGCAAGTGCGCACCGATCGCCGCCCCTCGACGCACCAGCGCGGCGGCCAGGTCCCCGTCGTCGTCCGGTGCCCCGAGTCCCTCCAGCCACTCGTCCGTGCCGGGCAGAACCGCTGCGGGCGTCATGACAGCAACATTAACGGGCGAGGGCGTGCCCGGCGGCTGTGCTCAGCCGCCACCAGGGCCCAGACCGGAAGAGTCGCGCCGGCTCGCCCGGAGTGAGGAAGCGCAGGCGGTATGCCGCGAACGCCAGCCCCCGCGGCGCGTGCCAGCCGGTGAGGGGTTCGCCCCAGACCCGGGCGCGGAGGGCGTCGACCTGCGCAGCCAGACCGGTGCCCGCCTCGCCGAGTTCAGTGATCCCGGCGCGCACCTCGCGGATGAGGTCCTCGGCGTCGAGCTCGCCGGCCGGTTCCCACCCCGAGCGCGGCGGCGACTGCGCGGCCCACGGCTCGAACAGCGACATCGGGGGCACGGGGATCTCGTAACGGTCGGGGTGGTGCGCCCGGCCGTAGGCGATGCGGTCGAGCACAGCCGCCGCCGGCACGACCACGTCGACGTCCTCGCCGGGTTCGACCGCGAAGGTGCGCAGGCCCAAAACCGTGCCGCCCCCGGTGATTCCGCGTCCGGGCACGACGCAGACGTATGCCGCGAGCACCGGGCCCGAGGCGACCAACCGGATGCCCGCGTCGGCGTCCGCCGTGCGCACGATCGTCGCGTAGCGCTTCAGGTCGTCCTGTGATTCGGCATCCGCCAGCACGATCCCGCTCATCGCCGGCGCCACCGGAAGGCGACGGGTTCACCGGCCAGGCCCTGCAACACCTCGCGCTCCCGCGGATCCAGCCGCCGCGGCGCGGACCGCGCGAAGTCGTAGGCGACGAGTGAGGTCTCGGCGCGGGCATACAACTGCTCGCCCACCTCGTCGGGGTCGCGCACCTCATAAGCCACGTCGAAACTGGCGCCGGCGATCGCCGTGGGCCACAACATGATCCGCACCGGCGCGTGCCGGAAGACCAGCGGCGCGAGGTATTCGATCTCGTGGCGGGCAACGAGCACTCCGGAGTCCAGCATCGAACGGTCCTCGTCGAACCACTCCGCGAAGGCCGCCACCCGGGCGTCCTCGAGGAGGCGGAGGAACTGGACGTTGTTGACGTGCCCGTAAGCGTCCATGTCGGACCACCGCAGGGCAACATCGACACTGCGGCTCACGACCGCTTGCCCTTGCCTCTCGAGCGCTTCGGGCCGGTGCGCGGCGCCCCGGCGCTCTCGGGTTGAGCCGCCTGTGTCGTCGCGGCCGGGTCGGCCGCAGCGACGCCGCGGGTCTCGGGTGCCTTGGCAGCGCCGCGCGGCGGGGCGGCCTCCTTCTCGCTGACGTGCCGCAGCACGAGCATGCTGCGCGGCGCCACCTCGACCACGCTCCCGGTCGTGTGAATCGAATCGTCGGTTTCGGTTGCGCCTGTGTCGATCTCGATCTTCCAGGCCAGTCCGTAGTCGGCGATGGGCAGGGTGAACGGCAGCATCTCGTGGTGGGCGTTGAAGATCAGCAGGAAGCTGTCACCCTTGATGCGCATGCCACGCACATCGGGCTCCGGGATCGCCTGACCGTTGAGGAAGACCATGATCGAGCGGGCATGCCCGTTGCGCCAGTCCGATTCACTCATCTGCGACCCGGCCGGGGTGAACCACGAGATGTCGTGCACCTCGCTCTCGCCGCCGTGGTCAGCGCTGCCGGCGAAGAACCGGCGCCGGCGGAAGACGGGGTTCTCCTTGCGCAGCTGCAGCACGCGGCGGGTGAAGTCGAGCAGGTCGCGTTGATCGGCGTCGAGGTCCCAGTTCATCCAGGCGATCTCGTTGTCCTGGCAGTAGGCGTTGTTGTTGCCGCCCTGGGTGCGGCTGACCTCGTCACCGTGGGCGAGCATCGGAACGCCTTGGGAGAGAAGGAGAGTCGTGATGAAGTTCTTTTGCTGCCGGATGCGCAGCGCGCGAATGACGGGATCGTCGGTCGGGCCCTCGACGCCACAGTTCCACGACCGGTTGTGGCTCTCGCCGTCGCGGTTGTCCTCACCGTTGGCGGCGTTGTGCTTGTCGTTGTAGGAGACCAGGTCCCGCAGCGTGAAGCCGTCGTGGGCGATGACGAAGTTGATGGAGGCGATCGGCTTGCGGCCGGAATGTTCGTAGAGGTCGGAGCTGCCGGTGATGCGTGAGGCGAACTCGCCGATGGTCGCCGGCTCGCCGCGCCAGAAGTCACGCACGGTGTCGCGGTACTTGCCGTTCCATTCGGTCCACAGGGGCGGGAAGTTGCCGACCTGATAACCACCCTCGCCGATGTCCCACGGCTCGGCGATGAGTTTGACCTGGCTGACGACCGGGTCCTGCTGGATCAGGTCGAAGAAGGCCGACAGCTTGTCGACCTCGTGGAACTGGCGGGCCAGCGTGGCGGCGAGGTCGAAGCGGAAACCGTCGACGTGCATCTCGGTGACCCAGTAACGCAACGAGTCCATGATCAGTTGCAGCACATGGGGATTGCGCATCAACAGCGAGTTGCCGGTGCCGGTGGTGTCGTAGTAGTGCGCCGGATTGCTTTGCACCAGGCGGTAATACGCGAGGTTGTCCAGGCCGCGGAACGCGAGCGTCGGGCCCATGTGGTTGCCCTCGGCGGTGTGGTTGTAGACGACGTCGAGGATGACCTCGATACCGGCCGCGTGCAGCGACTTGACCATCGACTTGAACTCGGGCACCTGCTCACCCCGGGTGCCGTAGGCGGCATACCCGTTGTGCGGCGCAAAGAACCCGATCGTGTTGTAACCCCAGTAGTTCGACAGGCCCTTGTCCTGCAGGTGGAAGTCGTCGACGAACTGATGCACCGGCATCAGCTCGATGGCGGTGACGCCGAGGGAGACGAGGTGATCGATCATCGCCGGGTGGGCAATGCCGGCATAGGTGCCGCGCAGCGCCTCGGGGATGTCGGGGTGCAGCATCGTCATGCCCTTGACGTGCGCCTCGTAGATGACGCTCTCGTGGTACTCCCGCTTCGGGGGCCGGTCCTGGTCCCAGTCGAAGAAGGGGTTGACGACGACGGACAGCAGGGTATGCCCGAGGCTGTCGAGCCCGTTGCGCTCGCCTTTGGTGCCCCGGTCCTCGTCGGTCATCGGATAGCTGAAGAGCGACGGGTCACCCTCCATGTGCCCGTCGATCGCCTTGGCGTAGGGGTCGAGGAGGAGTTTGTCGGGGTCGAAGCGCAGGCCCAGTTCCGGCAGGTAGGGCCCGTGGACCCGGAAACCGTAACGCTGACCCGGTTGCAGACCCGGCAGGTAGCTGTGCCAGACGAATCCGTCGACCTCCTGCAGCGGGACGCGCTCCTCGGTGCCGTCGTCGCCGATGAGGCACAGCTCGACCGCTGTCGCGCCTTCGGAGAAGACGGCGAAGTTGACGCCCGAGCCGTCGTAAGTGGCCCCAAGGGGGTAGGGCTTACCCGGCCACAGATCCATGCTGTCCTCACCGTAGGCTGTTTGTGAACCTAGAACCTATCCGCCCGCGCACGCGGACGGAAATCACTGCAAGGGAGCAGCCATGTCCGAGTCCACCCGAGTCGCCGTCGTCACCGGTGCTGCCCGCGGTATCGGGGCAGCCACCGCGATGCGCCTGGCCAAGGACGGCAACGCCGTCGCCGTGCTCGATCTGGACGAGGGTGCCTGCGCGGGCACCGTCGACGCCATCACCGCTGCCGGCGGCCGGGCCTTGGCGGTCGGCGTGGACGTCTCGGACGAGGCCCAGGTCCAGGCCGCCGTCACCCGCATCGCCGAGGAGCTCGGCGCCCCCGTCATCCTCGTCAACAACGCGGGCATCATCCGCGACAACCTGATCTTCAAGATGACGACAGCTGACTGGGATGCCGTGATGGGCGTGCACCTGCGCGGAGCCTTCCTCATGGTGCGCGAGTGCCAGAAGTACATGACGCAGGAGAAGTACGGCCGCATCGTCAACCTGTCCTCCTCCTCCGCGCAGGGCAACCGCGGCCAGGCCAACTACTCCGCCGCCAAGGCCGGCCTGCAGGGCTTCACCAAGACTCTCGCCATCGAGCTCGGCCGTTTCGGCGTCACGGCCAACGCCGTCGCCCCCGGGTTCATCCAGACCGATATGACGGCGGCCACCGCCGAGCGCATCGGTATGCCGTTCGACGAGTTCATCGCCGCCACCGCCAAGACCATCCCGGTTGCCCGCGTCGGCCAGCCCGACGACATCGCCGCGACGATCAGCTTCCTGTGCTCCGAGGAGGCCGGCTTCGTCTCCGGTCAGGTCATCTACGTCGCCGGCGGCCCCCTGGACTGACCTGTGCCCTGCGGGTCGGCCGTGGACCCCGCTGGCCATTCACCCGTACGCTCCACTCGTGGATTGCGCTGCATGTGGCTGGCGCCCAGGGGGTTCGAGCACCGTCTGTCCTGCCCCGCGTGTGGAATCCCGCTCAGCCGTCAGGGCGATCAGTGGCAGGTATGGCCTGATCATGGACGGCCCACCCGCTGAAACTGGTGTCAAGGACGACGTGCACCTCTTCATGTGGGAAGTGGGGACACGCGAACAGATCGAAGCCGCCGTCCGTGTTCAGGATTCGCGGCTCCGTTGCACGCTGACCACGTGGCGACGCGCGGATGAGGACCCGTCGATCGGTGGGTCCTGAGCTGCGCCGTCAGAGCCCGGCGACGAGGGTCACTCCCCCATCGACGACGAGCGTCTGCCCGGTGATCCACGCGGCGTCCGAGGACAACAGGAAACTGACCGCGCCGGCGATGTCCTCGGGCATACCCAGCCGCTTCATCGGGTACGGCGCCGCGACCTGCTCCTCCCGGCCGTCATACAGCGCCTCGGCGAACTTCGTCTTCACGACGGCGGGAGCGACGGCGTTGACCCGCACGGCCGGACCCAGCTGGTAGCCCAGTTCGACGGTGAGGTGGATCAGCGCGGCCTTCGACACCCCGTACATCCCGATCACCCCGGAGGCCCCGACGCCGGCGATCGAGGCGACGTTGACGATGGCGCCGCGGCCGCCGTCGGCCAGACCGGCCGCCATCACCTTCTGAGTCCACGCCAAGGCGGCAACGACGTTGGTGTCGAGGATCTTGCGTGCCGCGTCCAGCGGAGTCTGAAGGATCGGCCCGTAGACCGGGTTGATCCCCGTGTTGTTGACCATCAGGTCCAGACGCCCGAACTTGGCGAGAGCCGTGGCGATCACCTCGTCCTGGTGCGCCTCGTCGCCGGCATTGCCGGCAACCGCCACGGCGCGGGCCTCCCCGCCGAGCGCGCTCACCGCCTCGGCGAGCGCTTCCGGCTTGCGCGCGGTGATGACCACCCGCGCGCCCTCGGCGACGAGACGCTGAGCGATGGCCAGCCCGATGCCGCGGGAGGCACCGGTGACGATGGCGACGGATCCGTCGTGGCGGCCGGACATGTGGATGCTCCTTGCATTCGAGGGCGGGGCCTGCGCACTTCACCACGCCGAGGACGGAGGCGTCAATGAGCCCGATCACCTGCGGTCTCGGATGCGTGCGGCATGCTTGGGCCCATGACCGATCGGGTGCGCACGCGCGAACTGCACGCGCGCACCTACGACGTCGCAGCGATCCCCCTCACCGATGACGTGACCGAGACGGCGCTACGGCTGATGGAGGCCGCCGCCGACGCGTTCGCCGACCGCGGCTTCCACGCGACGACGACACGCGACATCGCCGGTCGCGCCGGCCTGTCCCCGGCCGGGGTCTACGTCCACTTCGCGTCCAAGGAAGAACTGCTGTTCTCGATCTGCGAGCGCGGCCACACCGCCGCCCGTGACATGCTCGTCGCCGCGCAAGCCGGAGCGAGCACGCCGACCGAGGCGCTCTTCGCGATCATGGTCAACTTCTCCCGCTGGCACGCCGAGCAATACCGTGTCGGTCGCATCGTCCAGTACGAGTTCGGCCACCTCACCACGGAGCACCGCGACGCCGTGATGGGCCTGCGCAAGCAGATCGACGCGGTGGTGCGATCGGTGCTGACCGACGGCGTGACCGCCGGCGAGTTCCGGGTCGAGGACGTGCCGCATACCGCCCTCGCGTTGCTGTCGTTGTGCATCGACGTCGCCCGCTGGTACGAACCCGGCATCAAACGCAGCCCCCAGGAGATCGGCGAGATCAACGGCGAACTGGGCCTGCGTCTCGTCGGGGCCCGGTGATCAGCCGAATGCGACCGCCTTGACCGCTTGACCGTGTTCTCGAGCGACGGCTGCCGCGTTGATCAGGAGTTCGGCCCGCTCGCCGGAGCGGGACGAGATCGAGACCACGGTGAACCCGCGCCGGGCGGTGAGGGTGTCGACGCGCCAGTCCTTGCCTGGGTTGCCGTGCGCCCACAGGGCCGCCACGACGGAGGACTCGGCGAGCCGGGCGGCGCTCGCGCGGTCTCCGCGATTCCACGCCGCGACGAGCGTGGCCGCGTAGCTCGAGACCGGGCCGCGGATGCCGCCCACGCGCGCCTCCGTGACCGCCCCCCAGCCGCTGCCGGGGCGGCCACCCAGCAGGACGGTGACGTCGAGCGTCTCCCCCGCGCCGCGGACGTAGCTGATGTGCAACTCGCCCCACCCGGCCTCCGCGCCTGTCTGGGTCCAGACCCCGCCAGTGGCGCCCTCGGTGAAGAGCATCGAGGTCAACTGGCCGCTGCCGAAGCACTGGGTGCCGAACTTCCCGCCCCGCTCCACCGCTCGCACGAACCGGGTGCCGTAGTCGATCGCCGGCAACGTCGCGACCTCGCCGAAGGCGGCCGCACATTCGATCGCTGTGGGGCGGGCCGGCGCCGGTTGCGCCTCGGCGGCACCGGCGCCGACGGTCGCGGTGGCGATCATCCCGGCGGCCAGCGCCGCCCAACGGTTCGCGCGTCTCATCGTGTGCATCGTCTCTTGCTCCTTCGTCTCGACCCGACGCGTCGCGAGAACCCCCTCCGGCGAAGCTTGTGACGAACGCCTGACGATTTCGGTTGGCCCTGCGCGGCCTGTATTCTGGTGACACGTGGATAACTTCCTCGCCGAGCAACCGATCCTGCTCCTGTTTCTGTTGCTGGCGATCGGGACACTACTCGGCAAGATCAGCATCCGGGGCGTCGGTCTCGGGCCGGCGGGCGTGCTCTTCGCCGCCCTCGCCTTCTCCGCCATCCACCCCGACTGGGCCGTTCCAGAGGTGGTCGGCAACCTCGGCCTCGCGCTTTTCGCCTACACCATCGGGATCGTGGCCGGACCCTCCTTCTTCTCCGGCCTCCGACGCGGCGCCCGGCCCATCGGGCTCGTCGCCGTCACCCTCGTCGCGCTCGGCGCGCTGACCTACGGCATCGGTCGCGGGCTCGGCTTCAGCTCCGGCACCATCGCCGGGTTGTATGCCGGGTCCAACACGAACACCCCCGGCCTCGCCGCCGCGATCATCCGCCTCGACGGCTCACCGGAGCCGACGGTCGGCTACTCACTGTCGTATGTCGGTGGGGTGCTGGTGATGCTGCTCACCGCGGCATACGTGGTGCGCGCCGGCCGGGCCGCACCCGATCCCGAAGCCGCGGCGAACCGGCCGGAGGTCGAGACCCGCGTCATCGAGATCACCCACGACAACGTGATGGACATCAGCGAACTGCACCGCACCCCATACGGTGAAGTGCTCTTCTCCCGCCACCGCACCCCCGACGGCGAGATGCACATGGCGTCCGGCGAGACCGTGCTCCGCCCCGGCGATCTCGTGCATCTCGTGGGGTCCGAGCGGGCGCTGAACCACCTGACCAAACAACTCGGCCGGGTGAGCGCCGCCGTGTTGACGATGGAACGCGACGAATTCGACTTCCGGCGAATCATCCTGTCCGACAAGGCATTGTTCGGCAAGACGATCGGCGAGTTGCACCTGTGGGACCGGTTCATGGCGCGGGCGACGCGCGTGCGCCGCGGCGACCAGGACTTCCTTGCCACCGAGCACCTCATCGTCCAGCCGGGCGACCGCATCCGGGTCACCGCCCCCGCGGACCAGATGGGCAAGGTCGCGAAGTTCCTCGGGGATTCCGAGCACGCCATCTCCGATATCAACCCGCTGGGCCTGGCCACGGGTATGGCGCTCGGCCTCCTGCTCGGGACCGTGCCCTTCGTCGTGCCCGGCCTCGGGACCTTGCACCTGGGTGCGGCGGCCGGACCCTTGCTGGTGGGGCTCGTCGTCGGGCGTCTGGGTCGAACCGGCCGGCTGCTGTGGACGCTGCCGCATTCGGGTGCCGAGACCCTCACCCAGCTGGGGCTTCTGCTGTTCCTGGCGTATGCC
>Ga0209607_1002209_pt1 | contig 15724 bp, 3 predicted proteins | sample AD_UKC117_MetaG_FD_184413 | JGI IMG/M metagenome (GOLD analysis project Ga0209607, IMG submission 184413) | Active sludge microbial communities of municipal wastewater-treating anaerobic digesters from Hong Kong - AD_UKC117_MetaG (SPAdes)... | ecosystem: Engineered > Bioreactor > Anaerobic >... | reverse complement strand
AGATACCATCGCTGTTCGGACCGCCCTGCGACGCAGAGTTGTCTATCGTCCCGGATATGACTCCCGTACTCGCGTCTATCGTCAGGCCTGCGGGCAGTCCCGTCGCATCGAACGTGAGAACGTCGCCTGCGTCGGGATCACTGAACGATCCAGATACATCCAGACTTACATCGTCCGCATCTTCGTTTTTCTGGTTCTCTATTGCCGTGCTCACGGGCGCATCGTTAAGCCCCGTGACGGTTATAGTCAGAACGGCTGTATCGGTCCCGCCCTCTCCGTCGCTTATCGTATAGGTGATGCTCGTCGTTGTTGTAGCGTCCTTCGGCAGATAGACGAAATCTTTACCCGGATCGAAGGTGTAGCTTCCGTCCGGATTGATTGTGAATGTACCGCCGTTAGTTCCGGCTATGGGCGTTCCCGCCGCCACTGTGTCGGTACCGTTTGTCGTCTCCGTTACTACTAGATCGTCTCCATCTGGATCATAATCGTTCTCCAGAACTCCGTTAGTAGCATCGACTGTAAGGACTGTATCCTGGTCTGTTTCTCCGAAGTCGTCTATTGCAACAGGAGAAGGATTTGTGACTGTCCAGGTGAATGTCTGCGAACTCGTCTCTCCGTGTGGGTCTGTGACCGTTACGGTTACACTGTAGATACCGTCGCTGTTCGGACCGCCCTGCGACGCAGAGTTGTCTATCGTCCCGGATATGACTCCCGTACTCGCGTCTATCGTCAGGCCTGCGGGTAGTCCCGTCGCATCGAATGTGAGAACGTCGCCTGCGTCGGGATCGCCAAAGTAATTTGATAGGTTCAGAGTAATTACCTTGTCATCAAGATGTTCTTGGTTAGGTATTTCTTCAATAACCACTGGCTTATCATTCAAACCGAAAACTTCTATCTCAAGAGTTGCCTCTGCTAAAGAGCAATTAACATGACAATCTGTAATAGTATAATCAATGCTTGTAGTTATAGATTCTCCAGCGGCTAAATAGATGAAATCATCCAGAGGATCAAAAAAGTAACTTCCATCAGGATTCACAACAAACTCTCCACCAGAAGTACCATAAACAGCAACACCTATGTTAGGTGCCATACCGTTGACCTTAACAACAGATAATGGTTTTCCAGAAGGGTCAACATCATTTATGAGAACGCCATCTGATGCAGAAACAGTGATAGCTGTGTTCTGATCAGTTTGTTCGAAATCATCTAAAGCTTCAATACCTCCAACATTATCAATGAGAACCATTATAGTGCTGGTTGAACTATTACCGCACTCATCGTAAGCTGTTAGGGTAGCTCGTATGGTTTCACAATCTAGACCACAGAGTTCGACTCTCTGATAACCGACGAGGTAACCGGGCTGAGTTGCTTCTTCCACTTTCTTGCCGGTATTGCAGATTGTGTCGGAGTAAATGATTTCGGTTTCCTTCAGACAATCATCCCATACCATCCATGTGTAGTATCCCTGGCCGGCGTTGCATGGCATCAGATAATCCTCTACCATGGATATCAGGTCTTCAAGTTCTGCATAGATTATGCTCGCCTGGTCCATGGGAACAAGGTCTATGTTATCCATTACGGGCAGGAACGAGCCGAGTATGTCGTTCAGGTTTATCGGAAGTACAACCTCAAACAGATCGATGTCCAGGAATTCTTTCGTTATCGGGTTGATTATCCCGATTACTGAAATGACCATATCGCCTATAGTATTAAGAGAAGGCGTGTACAGGTCGCTGCTAAGGAATCCATGCATCATGATCCTCGGGGCTCTGAGGTCTTTGTTAACCGTTATCCATTCACTTTCTCCGTCATGTCTACAGCAATCAGCAAACAGGAGCTTGAACGAGTAATCTGTGCAGTCTTCTCTCGCAAGCATTGTAACAGTTGCCGTGTATGTGGTAATGATCCTGCCGTTTTCACCTAGCTTCGTTGCCGGATCACTGAGCTCGTATTCCCAATCGCAAGCGCAGTTGGAGACAAGCTCTATTTCGCAAAGACAGTTCTCTTCGATCGAGAATTCGAAGACTATCTCAGGATCATCGCAATCAAAGCCTCCTATCTGTTCGAAGCTTATTAGTTTTGGATCGACATTGTCAACCGGTCCAAGCGGTCCGTTGTCAAGACCGGACTGGCTCTCGTTACCACAGTAATCTCTTATAGTAACTGTTGCCATAACAGTTTCACAGTCTATATCTTCGAAAACCCATTCAACCTTTCCGCTGTAACCGCATCTTCCACCTTCTATGTACGGTGCCGCATCCAGGGTATCCCAATCTACGTATCCATGGGAAACTTCGATTCGTTCATTCATCTCGAAATCCCTGAAGTCCACATCGTCTTTACAGGGGTCACAGAAGAAATCGAAGAACAGCAATGTCGTTTCGTCTTCACAAGCTACTTTATCCGGATTCGCATAGAACTCTCCAATTGTTGGTTCCTGATTATCATCTTTTAGAATACTTATATCTCTCCTGACAACCGTTTCTCCGGCTTCATTGGAAGCGGTAACAGTAAGTGCCTTTATTAAGGGAATAGGACCCGGAACACTCGGAGCCTCGATTTCGACTTCGTAGATCACTGTTCCGTTGATCTCTACTACTTCTATTATGGTTGTCGTTCCGTCTTCGAACTCGAATTCCGCGTCATCAGCGTAAGTTACGAATGCGAGGACTGTGAATTTCTTTGTGCCACAGGCATACTCTGGAGAGTCAAGTTCTACTCCGGGCTTGAGCTGAGTGAAGACTGCTGTGGCTTCCCTGTCTGCGTCCATAAGCACTTCCTTGGGGTTGTCCGTTGTCTCGTTGCCGTTCACGATCCACTTTTCAAATCCCCAGCCCGCCGTAGCTTCTGCGGTGAGAGTCTTTTCCGTTCCCATGTCAAGTATGTAGGAGCCCGGTGCGGGATCTGTCGTTCCTTCTCCGAGGACGTTGACAGTAAGTGTGTACTGCTTTATAAAGTATGCAGTTGCTTGCGTATCTGCGTTGACTGTTATCGTTATTGAACCATCTTCATCCTCAACTGGGGCTCCATCCACTTCCCACCTGTCGAATCTCCAGCCTGGCGTGGCTTCTGCGGTGAGAGTCTTTTCCGTTCCCATGTCAAGTATGTAGGAGCCCGGTGCGGGATCTGTCGTTCCTTCTCCGAGGACGTTGACAGTAAGTGTGTACTGCTTTATAAAGTAAGCTTTAGCGAGCGTATCCTCAACTATCGGGTAGTCGGCCACTTCTTCTGTCAGGAATTCTTCGTCGTTGATTACCCACTTGTCGAATCTCCAGCCATCTGCCGGTGTAGCGACGAGTGTGAGACGAGTTCCATCATCGTAAATACCCGATTCTAGGGAGGTCGTTCCTTCTCCGACCTTATCAACGTTAAGGGTCCAGAGTTTTATGAAGTTAGCCATAGCCGTAGTGGTTGCGTCTATGGTAACTACTATCGACTCCGCACCTTCTGTCTGTCCAAGTCCATCGACAAACCATCTGTCGAATCTTGAACCGGACGCCGCCGATGCAGTCAACGGAACTTCTGCTCCCGGATTGAATTTGTAGATACCGGGTACCGGTGTGGTGTTTCCTTCGCCAGTTCCTATCTTTCCCACTGTCAATGGATACTTGCCTTCGATCGGCGCAAAGTAAACCTTCAGAATCGCAGGCGCGTCCATTGTGAAGTATTCGGGATTTTTCGTGCTGTGATCATAGGGCAGTTCCCAGGACACAAATCTCCAGTTCTTGCTCGGCACAGCCGTGAGTATGAGCTCTGCTCCCTGTGGAACCATCGGAAGGTTAACTAGAGCCACATTACCCGCTGCCACATCTACATTCCCACCCTGCGGGAAGTAGTTTACGATCTCCAGCAAGTGTTCTATCGGTGTGAAGACTGCAGTTACTTCCTTGTCTCCATCGATAAGTACCGTTGATCCTACTACATCTCCCTGCCATTCTTCGAACAACCAGTTCTCTCCAGGGAAGGCTTCAAGATCAACTATCGTGTCTTCATCGAATTCATGTGCTCCGAGCGCAGGATCCGTGGTCCCGGAATCTCCGACTCCAGGCTTGAGATCCAGTTTGCTCATTGTAAGAACATAGATGTATTTTCCTGTAACTGCGTTAAAAAGCTTGTCTCCATCACACTTGTCTATCGCTCTGTGTGTAGGGAGAAGTTCTGCAGCCTCTTTTGGAGCCGGACTGCCTTTCTTCAACCATTCAAGGTAATCCTCCCATGTCCAGCCGTAACCGGCAAGGAGTATGTAACCTCCCCTGGCCTCAAGGTCGAGAAGTATTACAATCCTTTCAGGAGTCGTCTTACCTCTTATGCAGTCGAGTGAGTAGAACTCCAGAGGCTCTCCTTCTGCAGGCTCTTCAGGAATGTAGATTCCATCGGTAACCAAATCCGCAACTGCAAATTCAGCTTCTTTGCCTGCCAGTGCGATTGTCTTCTTGGCAATTTCATTGCCGGCCGCGTTCTTCACAGATACCGTGAGCTCTTTCGCCGAGCTCTCTGTGAAGAGTCTTGGTATTTCTACCTTGCCTCCTGCAATTGCTACTTTCATCTCTGAGACCAGACCTGTGTCAGCGCTTAGCTCTACATACGAGCCTTCACCTACCGTTACTTTAAGAGAGTACTCGGAGAGATTCAATACTGGTATAAGCTCTCTCGTTGTCTCTAGCTCTACCGTAAACGATGGCTCCAGCCTGAAACAGGCACTGAAGAGAAAGAGCGTCGCTATCACCATCAGTGACAGTAAATAGATCAGGCTTTTCTTCTTCATAAACTGAACAACCCCCTTTTATGTTCTTATACTAGTAATCAATATTTTCACAGAAACAGTGATATCGGCAATCTAGAATAGTTCAATTCTAACATCCATTCTGTAAAGAAAAATAACCCAAATCAGAAATGCTAACATAGAAAAACAAGAACCCCCTTTCACTTGGAGGAAAGGGGTAATCAGCAATAAGACTAGATCCTTAAAAAGGGTGTGGTGCACAATCGAAAAATTCGGAGTCAATGTTAAAGTAACGATTACTCCTGTGAAATTAAATCTGCATCAACTGAGAAAAAATTATCCGGCCAATTGTAATCTAAGGGGCACAGGGCTTTGTCGCTGTCAAATACGTTTCCAGAACCAGTAACTGTTCCTTTGAAAACAGTACCTCCACACCCACAATCGGTGCATTGTCTCAAATAAAGATCGAAACCATGTCTAGCATTTCCATAAAAAGCATTATTAGATATATCGACTGTCGAGGTAGACCTGAGGAGGAGTCCATTGTCAAGATTTCCGGTAACCTTGTTATCCAAGACTTTTCCAGTAGCTGTTCCAGTAATCGATATACCGATAGTGTTTGAAGCTAGCAAGTTACCAGATAACGTAAATTCAGTATCATTGGAAATATATACCCCGGTGCCATTTCTTATGAACTCATTGTTTCTAACCTCAATGGTTCCAGAGCCATAAACATATAAGCCCGTCAGCCTTTCACTGAGCTTTTCCTCAGTGTGAAGACTTTCATATGCAGATATGAAGCAATCACTTACCAGTAATGACTTTCCTTTTTCTCCGCTGCTAGATATACCAAACCTTCCTCCAAACACGACACAATCAATAATCTCTCCGGAAGAACGTGATATTTGAATAGCAAGTCCGTCAGTCTTTATCGTCAAATTGCTTATTAGAAAACCATCTCCATTCCTAATATATATACCTGCTGATTCAGACTTAGTTGGGGCAATAACTATCTCGTCTCTATTCCCCAGTCCGATTATCCTGACACTCTTACTTGCAGTGATATTTTCATCATAGACTCCAGGCATTACTACAACTGTATCGCCGCTCTTTGCAACATTAACAGCTTCCTGTATTGTCTTGTATCTTCCTTCCTTGTCTCCACCAACAGTTAACTCTTTACCAGTTATAACGGGTGATTCAAGAACATTCAGTGATAAGACCGTTTCTGTCACTCCATTTTCGTTATCTGAGACTGTGACGATTACATTGTGCTTTCCGACAGAAACCGTCTCTTGAGCAAACCTGAGAAAATTGCTATTGACCAGTTCAGCAGGACCTTCAACAATGCTGAAGAAGAGCTGATCTCCATCTGGATCAGAGCAATAGTCAAGTAGATCGAACTCGTATGGAAGTTCTGAGAGCTTCAGGGTCTTCTCAGGGAGTTCAGCAATTGGTGGCCTGTTCACATTGATAACATTGAGCACGAAACTTGATTCTGTTATGTTATCTTCTTCATTTTTGACAGCAAACTTAATAGTCTTCTGCCCGGAAGCATCAAAACCAGGAACATACATGTATTTTCCTTCATGAATCTCACCAACACCTTCAATCATATAAAAAGAAAGCTTAGATTTTCCAGCATTTTCAACGAAATCTACCAAATTGATCTCAATACTTTCACCTTCGTTAACTTTGTGATCGGGAACGGACACATTTACGGCTTTATCGCTGCACGATGCCAGAAAAACGAATGAAAAGATAGTCAAAACAGTGAACACTAATGATGATCTTTTCAAATGCAAACACCTCGCTTAGCGAACATATAACGTGATTATATCACAAACCACAGGCAGCATTGTTCAAGCAAAGAAGGGAAACATAATCGATGATAAAGATCCCCGTAATCCTTTAATAATTAATTGATGTTACATATACAATTTAGTAGAGAATTTATCGTATGATTTATACGTATGTCGACAGAAGATAGAATAACTGACAGACAGTCTGTCGAGAGGGAGATGATATATGATCAGGGTTCATTTGAATCGCCGAAAAGCTTTGCTTTTGCCTATTCTAATGTCCATTTCCCTCATAATAATATCTCTCGGAGGATGCCTGCAGACTTATGACAAAGCTCTTGTACATTTGGAGACTGAGAAGGAAATACCAATTCTTTTCGTACGTAGCCTTGAAATCGTAATAGATTGTGACTATAGCCCACAGATTACGTTCAGCTCTGATAGAGGCGAGATCTGCATTTTTTCAGAGGAGATTACCGAAGATGAAAGAGGAGTTTTGAGAAGATATCTGTTGTTTGTCGATTCTTCTGTGGAAACGGTTCTTGTTGAGTTATCCGATAAGAGTGGGAGCAGAGTAAATCACAGCAGAATCTACCTGGATAAAAGCAGAGATTTTCCGGATATCGATGTTTCATCTAACACCAATGATGGTATATATTTTAACAGTATTCCACTGGCATTCTACTCTTTGAAATTCGTTAGAACGATGAGCCTTTTTGAAAGACTTGGAATACTAATTGATCTGGAAAAGAACGGCGGGCTGGTTCTTCTGGCAGGATTTGGTTGGCAGTGGAGCGAGTACATTAGCTGGCTTGAAGACGCCGTACCTGATCCAGTACCGACTGAAGAGCTTCCATGGAAATCCGAATTTGCCTTTGACATCGAAAAACAGCTGTACTTTAATGTGCTAACTGGTGAAGATAATTCACCCCCGGTAAAACCTCATAGTCCTCTTCCAGAGAATAATTCACTTAACCAACCTCTTGAAATACTTCTTGACTGGTATTCTGAAGATCTCGATGGTGACTCTTTGTTTTATGACCTCTATTTTGGTACTCAGAACAATCTGGAGCTTATTGATGAAGGATTGTGTAATCATGTTTTCTATCTTAGTAATCTCAAGCATAATACGAGGTATTTCTGGAAAGTTGTTGTTCGAGACGGACTGTACATCGTTGAAGGAGATGTGTGGAGTTTTGAGACTCTAGTCCCCAATATTCCGCCATTAATAGGGAAAATGAGTGGAATGGAGGGAACGATAGGGGAAGACAACAACACATTCAGCTGGACCGGAAACGATCCAGATGGTGAAATAGTGCGATTCGAACTGAGAAAAGATTCGGGAGAATGGGCCGATGCAGCACTTTACACTGAATACCCATGGAACGGTTATTCCGAAGGCGAGCATACATTTGAAGTAAGGGCTCTCGACAATGAAGGAGCCTATTCGGAGATAATCGTCTGGACCTTCACTTACGATCCGCCCAACGTACCACCAGCAGTGACAAAGACCGGTGGTCTTGAAGGAGAAACGGAAGAGTCGAGTAATACATTCTCGTGGACCGGAAACGATCCCGACGGGAGCATAACCTTATATGAGTACAGAAAGGACGGAGGGAGCTGGACAGACCACGGTTTGAACACGAGTTACACGTGGAGCGGCTACTCAGAGGGGAACCACACCTTCGAAGTCAGGGCTCAGGACAACGATGGTGCCTACTCAAATGTAATCGGCTGGACCTTCACTTACGATCCGCCCAACGTACCACCAGCAGTGACAAAGACCGGTGGTCTTGAAGGAGAAACGGAAGAGTCGAGTAATACATTCTCGTGGACCGGAAACGATCCCGACGGGAGCATAACCTTATATGAGTACAGAAAGGACGGAGGGAGCTGGACAGACCACGGTTTGAACACGAGTTACACGTGGAGCGGCTACTCAGAGGGGAACCACACCTTCGAAGTCAGGGCTCAGGACAACGATGGTGCCTACTCAAATGTAATCGGCTGGAACTTCGTTTTTGACAGACCCAACATTCCACCGGTAATAGAGAAAGTGAGTGGAACGGAGGGAACGACAGGGGAAGAAGACAACACATTCAGCTGGGACGGAGACGATCCCGACGGGAGCATAACCTTATACGAATACAGAAAAGACGGGGGTAGCTGGACAGGGCACGGCCTGAACACGAGTTACACATGGAGCGGCTACTCAGAGGGGAGCCACACCTTCGAAGTCAGGGCGCAGGACAACGACGGCGCCTATTCGAATGTAATCGGCTGGAACTTCGTTTTTGACAGACCCAACATTCCACCGGTAATAGAGAAAGTGAGTGGAACGGAGGGAACGACAGGGGAAGAAGACAACACATTCAGCTGGGACGGAGACGATCCCGACGGGAGCATAACCTTATACGAATACAGAAAAGACGGGGGTAGCTGGACAGGGCACGGCCTGAACACGAGTTACACATGGAGCGGCTACTCAGAGGGGAGCCACACCTTCGAAGTCAGGGCGCAGGACAACGACGGCGCCTATTCGAATGTAATCGGCTGGAACTTCACTTACAATGCAGCAGCACAAGAAACCGGAGGCTTCAAAGTGGCTAACTCATGGGGGATAGGCGGATGGGAAAACGTTCCTGACGGTTTTCTGTATATAACCTATGAAGCCATGAAACAGAATAAGGTTCTGTGCTTTGTAGTCGATCCGAAAGACAACTATGAACCCAGAGCGATAGCCGTTTTCAAGATATCACACCCGGTCAGGGATGATTGCTACGTATATGTAGGCGTAGGAAACCCCTCTTCTCCTTCAAGAGAGAAGAGGTTCGATGATTATATTCAACGTAGCGGTCCATATCCTTATCCAGACAACAAAATGGTTCTGGACATAACCGAACTCCTTCCATTCAACAACGAGACGTTATATCTGAAAGTATATGATACGAAGACAGGCAGCACGGGCACTATCGAGTTCTTCTCGGTAGAGATATATGACAACTACCCATCGGGTGTTCCTTCAAGCGTCTTCATATCCACACAGACACCAAAGAACACCGTCAACAACTCTTATGTGAATGTACAGATTCCGGGTGTCACAGTTTCGGCGGTTTCGAACTATGATCTCTCTTCGAACACAGGAGGTCTTTCAAAGAGACTACTCGAAGGAATGAAAGAAACGATGGGTGTGTATGAAGAGGGAAGAGACTACAACGAGATAATAAACGGTTACGGCACGGGTCTGAGACCGCCTTCAGCCGAAGAGTGGGAAGAGATAGCAAACAGCTGGTATGAGATGAAGCCTTTTGGTCTGCAGGAGACGCTACCTGTTTCTCTGGACCATTCAAGTTCAGTTCACTTTCCACCGATAGGTAATCAGGGAAGCGAAGGCTCATGTGTGGCCTTCTCGGTAGGGTATTACACGGCCACTTTCTATGAAGCCTGTGACAGGAGCTGGGACCTAAGCGGTGCTCAATGGGTGGGAGGTTACTACGGAGCGCCCACCGTGTCCTACCAGGACAGGATACTCAGTCCAGATTTCATCTATCACCAGATAAACAAAGGAAGCGCGTCTGCCGGTTCCGCATACCAGGATGCGATTAAGCTTATATCTAATACAGGCGTGAGCAGCTGGAAAGAGATGCCTTACGATCCGAAAGACAGCAAGACATGGCCCTCGGAGTCTGCGTGGAGAGAAGCTCCGAGGTACAGGAGCCACACTAATGTAATGAGAGTCCTGAGGGTAGAAAACGATCAGGATATACAGACACTGAAATCGTACATAAATGCCGGATATTTGATTTCGATCTCAATCGATGCTTACAAATACGAAAATCTAACGGACAAAGACGTATGGAATACTGTAAATTATAAGAATCCCAGAACTAACCATGCAAATACAATAGTCGGTTTTGACGATAATCTTGCTTCAGGTCTTTGAAGTTCTGAAGCGAAATAACTTGAGACTTATCTATAATCTATCTGCCTTAGTTGCCCAGAAGTAAGGACAGGATTTTGAAAATCCAACAAAGTCGATTACTCTTTTAGCAATCGTGCTTTACAAATGGATACGAGTATTTCTTCTATAAAGCATTGAATGATAACCGATTCAGCTTCGCTGTTTGTCCAGAACGAAGGTATATGAACTTCTCCGGACATATCAACGGTAACTCTATGTGGTACAGGAGTCTGTATAGTGGGATCTATATCTGGATAGACGAACCTTACTTCATCTATGCCTGGCCTTAGAGAAAGAGTCACTTCATATTTGCTTCCGAGAAACATATTGTCAAGGACGAATACGAAGGACTTTGAAAGAACAGACTTTTCAAAGCTGGCAATCAGATTCCATTCTCTATCGACGAAAAAACTGTATTCTTGGCTTTCGCTTGCAGGTAATCCATCTTCGTACCAGCCAGCAAACAAAAAGCATTCGCTCGCGTGTGCAGTGACAGTCACTTGATCTCCGTAAAGATAAATGCCCCCACCGGCTACTGTGCCACCCTCTTCGGGTTCGACTGATAGCTTAACGGCGTACTGGTTTCTAGCGAAATTAGCCGCGATCGACTTGTTGCTGTCCATAACTATTTCAGTTGGGTTATCCGTTCCTTCGAGATCTCCACTCCAAAAATCCAGACTCCAACCAGTTTTTGGAATTGCTGTCAGCCTCACAGATTCACCATGGGTGTAGAGTGTTTTGTCAGGCTCTCGCTTTACTGAACCTTCCCCGGAGGTCTGTAATACAAGATCGTAGCTCATTGGTCTGAAATTGGCAATAAGCATTCTATCACCCGAAGCGACGAATGAATATTCGGTGTCCGTACTCACTTCATTTCCGCCTTCCGTCCAGTTGAAGAACTCGAAGCCATCATTGGCTGTTGCCTTCACTGTCACGACGTCACCGTGATAGTAAACTCCACCACCAGTTGTTGTTCCACCGTCTGTAGGATTTCTAGACAATACAATCGAATACTGGCTTCTAGAGAAGTTAGTAGTGACAGTTCTATTTGAATTCATTGTAATGTAAGCGGGATTTGCATTTCCGCCTAGAGCTCCACTCCAGTTCTTGAAACGCCATCCGACTTCCGGAATTGCCGTTAGCTTAACGATTTCTCCGGAAGAATAGAAAGCCTTGGCAGGATCTCTCTGGATCGTTCCCTGTCCCGATACTATTATAGTCAGTTCATAATTCTTTTCAGCAAAGTTGGCCACTAACTGGCGATTAGAAAGCTGCAATAATTGAATATTCGGGTCTGTACTTAATTCATTGCCATTCTCTGTCCAGTAAACAAATCTGTATGAATCCTTGGCTTGAGCTGCCAAATTGACCTGTTCACCATGCTTGTAGACACCTCCACCGGATACTGTGCCACCTTCCGCGGGACTGGCAGAAACCGTTATAGTGTATTCGAGCAGGCTAAAAGAAGCTTCGATTGTATGGTCGCTTACTACGTTGTTGAATGTGTAGTTCGCAACGGCTCCTACAGAGACGCCATCGGCTACAACATCGACTATCTCATATCCAATGCGAGATGAGATGATGAATTCCTTGTCATCGCCGTGATTGACCTGGATCTGCCCTTCCGGTTCTATGGCACCGCCCGGACCGGCCGTTGCCATTATCGTGTAAGTTTCTATTACGAAAGTCGCCGTTACTGATCTGTTCTGATCCATGACTATAACCTTCGAACTGTCTGAGCCGGTGAGATCACCCGTCCAGCCTACGAAGTTCCAGCCTTGATCTGGTAGGGCTGTCAGCAAGACTTCTTCTCCGTATGAGTACTCCAATTTGTCTGGACTCTTTGTAACCGTTCCCCCTCCCGTAACCTTGATATCAAGTGTGTACATCTTTCTAGAGAGATAAACATCTACGGTTTTGTCACTATCGACATTAACAGTGCCAGCCGCGTCTTCATAACCAGATTTACTCACAGTGTACTGCCTGTTTCCTCTTAGGACACCAGAGAAAATGGCCCGTCCATTCTCGTCGGTCAACTTCATATCCGAGTTGAAAGCAACATTCGCTCCATTGGCAGGTCCTTCCTGATCGCTTACTTCGAAAGCAATTGCGTATTCAGGTACGGAGGTTACCTTGATCGTAACTGCTCCCTGTGCCTTTTTGTAGCCGTCCTTAGTCGCTTCGATAGCGATAACAGTTTGACCAACGGAAATCGCGGAGACTTCTCCATTTAACGAGACGGAAGCAATCGAGTTATCAGAAGTGGAAAAGTCTACACTCGAATCAACCGGATCCAGAACGTACTCTATCGTTCTAGATTCTCCTATAATAAGGTCAAAGGATTTAGTGATTATGCTCAACTTAACGATTTTCGGAGGAAAGCAAGCCTGCACAAACAATAAAACTAAAGTAACACTGATCAGGATTGGCAGTTTTCTCATAGGTTAATTCTCCTCATTGCCACTGACTTAAAAGATTGCTTAATAGAGTCTTGTGACGGTATTGTATCAGCTTTCGCGATTAATTCCATTAACGGTGAAAATCAATTACCTTGATTGATAGAGCTCTACACGTTATCAATTTATTAATGCAGAAGAAGAGAGCACGAATGTTCTCGTGCTCTTCACATTAGTACCTTCAGTAATACTACGTAGGTGACTCTTACATATCACCGCACAAAAGGTCATCGTAGCCAACGATAGTGTTTGCGTGATTAGTGCTTGGATAGGTGTAATTGTTTGAATTCCAGACATCGTTTGCTGTAAGACAGTTATACTTGTAGCCATCGACGGAAATGGAAACTAGATATCCGGCATTTATGTACGATTTCAGTGTCTGTATATCCTGATCGTTTTCTACCCTCAGGACTTTCATTACATTAGTGTGGCTCCTGTACCTCGGAGCTTCTCTCCACGCAGACTCCAAGGGCCATGTCTCGCTGTCGATCGGATTGTAGGGCATCTCTTTCCAGCTGCTCACACCTGTATTAGATATGAGCTTCATCGCGTCCTGGTATGCGGAACCTTGATCATAGCCACCGTTTATCTGGTGATAGATGAAATCTGGACTGAGAATTCTGTCCTGGTAGGACGCGGTGGGCGCTCCGTAGTAACCTCCCACCCATTGAGCACCGCTGAGGTCCCAGCTCCTGTCACAGGCTTCATAAAAAGTGGCCGTGTAATACCCTACCGAGAAGGTTACACATGAGCCTTCTTCTCCCTGATTACCTATCGGTGGAAAGTGAATCGAACTTGAATGGTCCAGAGAAACAGGTAGCGTCTCCTGCAGACCAAAAGGCTCCATCTCATACCAGCTGTTTGCTATCTCTTCCCATTCTTCGGCCGAAGGCGGTCTCAGACCCGTGCCGTAACCGTTTATTATCTCGTTGTAGTCTCTTCCCTCTTCATACACACCCATCGTTTCTTTCATTCCTTCAAGTAGTCTCTTTGAAAGACCTCCTGTGTTCGAAGAGAGATCATAGTTCGAACCGGCCGAAACTGTGACACCCGTAATCTGTACATTCACCTGAGAGTCGTTGATGGTGTTTTTTGGTGTCTGTGTGGATATGAAGACACTTGAAGGAAAACCCGATGGGTAGTTGTCATATATCTCTACCGAGAAGAACTCGATAGTACCTGTGCTGCCTGTCTTCGTATCATATACTTTCAGATATAACGTCTCGTTGTTGAATGGAAGGAGTTCGGTTATGTCCAGAACCATTTTATTGTTCGGGAAAGGCCATGGCCCACCACGGTAGAAGAAATCATCGAACCTCTTCTCTCTTGAAGGAGAAGAGGGGTTTCCTACGCCTATATATACGTAGCAGTCATCCCTGACCGGGTGTGATATCTTGAAAACGGCTATCGCCCTGGGTTCATAGTTGTCTTTCGGATCGACTGCAAAGCACAGAACCTTATTCTGTTTCATGGCTTCATAGGTTATATACAGAAAACCGTCTGGGACGTTTTCCCATACGCCTATCCCCCATGAGTTCGCCACTTTGAAGCCCCCGATTTCACCTCCCGGCAGCAAACCACCCTGATAATTCTCATTTGACACATCGCTAGTCACATTGCTGTACGACCTGCTGGTGGGCGTAAAAGTGTAACCGGGTTGCGAGGGAGTAACGGTACCGCTCCAGCCTGACGTGACCTGTTTGCTGTAATAGCCATTCGAATTGGTGGTTGTCGTCCCGATTCCTGAGAAGTTCATGGTCACTCCTGATACGGGCGTATTGTCCAGGTTTCTGACATAACCGGAGATCGTCGGATTTGTTGGTGGCGTGGGGCATTGCTTTCCGTAGTTGTTTGCGAAGACGATGAAGTCGCCCAGCTTTATCTGACCGTCGGGAGTAGCTTTGCAGTATATTCCAGCCCAGTTTCCCGTACCCATCTGCGCAGGGTGAATATCGTACAGCACACCGTACCTGGTGTCCCCGCTCACCGAATTATAGTGCTGAGCGAAGACTATGAAGTCCTGCAGGTTTACAGTGCAATCGTTGTTGAAGTCTCCCAGGAGCTTGCACTCCTCGCCCACCTTTACCTTTCCTCCGGTGAATACTGTGGGGATGATAGTCGTGTCGGGCTTTCTGACTTCACCTGTCATTGTCAGGTTCGTCTCGCCTAACTTTGTCTTTGTAGTCACATGCACTTTGTACATGTCTTCATCGGCTATGTTCTTTGCGCTCATGAAGGCTGTGGATATCTCGACCTTCCCCGCACTGTTGGTGACAATGTTCAACCCCGTGCCACAGGTACCGAGAATAGTCACCCCGTTGTTTCCCTGAGTCGTGTCAACAGTGAAATAAGTGGAGTCGTAGTTTATTGTCACTGCTATCCCACCGACATTGCTCAGCCCTTTCCCGTGCACGTAGAAGAAACCGCTGCTGCCCGGAGATATCGCCGTGTCTACGACGCATATCCCGTTTGGCAGAGGCGGGGTCGCGCTGTCCTGAAGGATTATTTCGCTCTCGGCTTTCAGCAGAAGACCCTCAAGAGATGAGATACCGGCTATTGTGAGCAGTTTCTCGCCTTCTTCTATCTCTTCGCCTATCTTTGCGAGTGCGACGAGCGTCTTTTCTCCGTCGCCCTTGTGGATCATGAGCATTTGTTCGGATGATGTGAGAGAGTCGCTTGAGATATCAGAGGAGAATGTCAGCTCTATACCGTACACTCTAGATAAAGAGAAGAGCGTTACCGTATCGCCCTCAAGCAGGAGCTTGACGTTATCTACAATCAG
>Ga0209607_1002208_pt1 | contig 15728 bp, 13 predicted proteins | sample AD_UKC117_MetaG_FD_184413 | JGI IMG/M metagenome (GOLD analysis project Ga0209607, IMG submission 184413) | Active sludge microbial communities of municipal wastewater-treating anaerobic digesters from Hong Kong - AD_UKC117_MetaG (SPAdes)... | ecosystem: Engineered > Bioreactor > Anaerobic >... | reverse complement strand
CGGTGAGATTCTTGACCACGCCCTCGACGATCTGACCTTCCTGCAGATTCTGCAGCAGCGCTTCGCGTTCGGCGCTGTATTCCTGCTCCACCACCGCTCGGCGCGAAACCACCACGTTATTGCGGCGACGGTCCAGCTTGATGACCTTGAACTCTTGCTCCTTACCCTCCAGATAGGCGGCGTCCCGCACTGGCCGCACATCCACCAGCGAGCCGGGCAGAAAAGCGCGGATCTCACCGATATCCACGGTGAAACCACCCTTGACCTTGCCGCTGATCAGACCCTTGATGATTTCCTCGCCTTCGAATGCCTTTTCCAGGGCACTCCAGACACGGGCGCGCTTAGCTTTTTCGCGAGAGAGCCGGGTTTCTCCGAAGCCGTCCTCAAGGGCGTCCAAAGCGACCTCGACCTCGTCTCCGACTTTGATTTCGAGCACGCCCTCCTCGTTGTAAAACTGTTCGAGCGGAATCAGTCCTTCCGATTTCAGGCCAGCGTTAACCACCACGGTATCCGCCCGGATTTCCACCACCAATCCCTGGACAATGGCGCCGGGCTGCATCTGCTTATCGACCAGGCTCTGTTCAAACAGTTCGGCAAAACTTTCGGTCATGGGTTATAGCTCAAAAACCGGCGGCACGAGCCGCCACGGGTTGGTTTGCATGAGGTTCGGCGACGGGGCACCCGAACCGGCTTCAAGTGACTGCGCTTCCGCCACAGCGGAAACCTTCAGGGTTTGCACCCAGAGCGCCCAGTCCCGGCGCTCAGTCAATTCGGTAATGCCAAAGCGTAGCCAAGGGCGCCGCCGACGTAAAGACCGGAACCCTAGGGGATTACCGTTACCGCCAGTCGGTGAACTGCGAGCGCCAGCGCCCACTCGCAAACTTCCGCCACACTCAATCGGGTGGTATCCAGCATTTCCGCATCGGTGGCGGGCCGGAGCGGCGCCACCGCACGTTGGGCATCGCGAGCGTCGCGTTCGGCGATCTCCTTGATAAGGCCGGCAAGGTTAGCATCCATGCCTTTTTCAATCAACTGCTTATACCGTCGGCGGGCGCGCTCCTCGGCACTGGCGTTCAGGAATAGCTTGAGTCCGGCTTGCGGAAACACCACCGTACCCATATCCCGGCCGTCGGCGATCAGACCGGGGAGGCGGCGGAAATCCCGTTGCCGTTGCAACAACGCGACGCGCACCGCCGGCAGCGCCGCTATCCGGGACGCGGCATTACCGGCGGCTTCACCGCGCAGGATGCCTCCCACTTCCACACCGTCCAGCAATACCCGTGAAGTACCCGCAACGTCAGCCACGAAAACCGCATCCAGCGCGACAGCCACCGCCGCCACCCGGGCTTCGTCCTCCAACGGTAGGCCCCGGCGCTGCGCCGCCAGCGCGGTCAATCGATACAACGCGCCGCTGTCGAGCAGATGCCAGCCCAATCGTGCCGCCAACCATTGGCAGAGCGTACCCTTGCCAACCCCGCTCGGCCCATCGATGGCGATGACCGGCACTTCGTCGCTCATGTCGCCTCCCACTCCGCCAGACTCAGACCGGCGGTGCTGGCCAAAGCCACAAAATCGGGAAAGGAAGTGTTGACATTGGCGCAATCGCGGATTGAAACCGGATCGCGGGATCGCAGCGCGGCCATGGCAAAACTCATGGCGATACGGTGGTCGCCATGGCTGTCGACCGTGCCTCCAGACAGCGTGCCACCCCGAATGACGATGCCGTCCGTGGTCGGCCCAGCGGCGATGCCCAGTGCCATCAGACCGTCGGCCATCACTTGAATCCGGTCGCTTTCCTTGACCCGCAACTCCTCGGCGCCGGTCAGCACGGTGATGCCCTCGGCGCAGGCGGCGGCGATAAACAATGCGGGAAATTCGTCGATGGCCAACGGGACCAAATCCTCGGGGATTTGGATGCCATGCAACGGTGCGTGGCGCACTCGCAGATCGGCCACCGGCTCGCCGCCGGCCAGTCGTGGGTTCAACACCTCGATATCGGCCCCCATCAGGCGCAGGATGTCGATCACCCCGGTGCGGGTCGGATTGACACCAACATGTTCCAACAGCAGTTCGGAGCCCGGCCCGATACTGGCACCGACCAGGAAGAATGCCGCCGAGGAGATATCCGCCGGCACATCGATTTCGGTCCCCAGGAGCGTCCCGCTGCCGGTGATGGCGACGGTGCGGTCACCCTCGCGAGTGAGCGGATAGCCAAACCCTTCCAGCATCCGTTCGGTATGGTCGCGGGTCGGAGCTGGCTCGATGACACGAGTGATTCCTTCAGCATAGAGGCCGGCTAGCAACAGACAGGACTTGACCTGAGCGCTGGCCACCGGCAGCAAATAATCGATACCGGTCAAGCGCTGGCCACCATGAATCCGCAATGGCGCGGTGCCTGACTCGGTGGCTTCAATACGCGCGCCCATGAGCGCCAGCGGTTCGGTCACCCGCCGCATCGGTCGGCGATTGAGCGAAGCATCGCCGGACAGCACCGTATCGAAAGCCTGCCCGGCCAGCAGACCGCTCATCAATCGCATCGAGGTACCGGAATTACCCATGTCCAGGGTACCGGCCGGCGCGCGCAACCCGCGCGGGCCAACGCCATGCACGGTCACACGGCCCTGGTCCGGGCCATCAATGCGCACGCCCATGGCGCGGAAAGCCCGCAAGGTCGCCAGACAGTCCTCGCCTTCCAGAAAACCGGTCACGGCGGTAATGCCTTCGGCCAGTGCGCCAAGCATGATGGCTCGGTGGGAAATCGATTTGTCGCCGGGCACCCGCAAGCACCCACGCAGCGCGCCGCCAGGTTCTACGGTAAAGGTCAGATCGGTCATGGCAAATCTTAGGTCAGGGAAGGGGCTGATGGTGCGCGGACGGGGCAAATCGCCCTCATCACTCCAGATACAGATTATCGCGGGCGCGCTTGGCCCGCTGGAACATGGCGAGAACAGCGGCGCGGTCGTCGGCGCGGATCGCCTCGGCCAACCGCGCCAGATCGGTGCTGAACAGCGCGATCATCTCCAGCAATTGCTCCCGGTTGGCCACACAGATATCGTGCCACATTTTCGGGTCGCTGGACGCAATGCGGCTGAAATCGCGGAAGCCGCCGGCGGCGTAGCGAAAAATCTCCGCCCGGTCGTCGAGTCGCGCCAGGGTATCGACCAGGGTGTAGGCCAGCATATGCGGCAAGTGGCTGGTGGCGGCCAGCACCGCATCGTGATGGCGCACGCCCATGTCCACCACCTCGGCGCCGGTCAACTCCCACATCCGCCTGATCAGGTGGTGCGAAGCGGCGGCGGTTTCCGCCAGCGGAGTCAGGATCACCCGCCGGCCTTGAAACAGGGTGGCGAACGACGCCTCCACCCCACTCTGCTCGGTGCCGGCGATGGGATGGCCAGGCACGAAATGCGGCGGGACATGACCGTAAATCCGCTCGACGTCCGCCACCACGCTGCCCTTGGCACTACCGACATCGGTCACCACCGCGGCGGGGGCCAAATGCGGAACGATGGCGCGCAATACCGGCTCGATGGCACCCAGCGGCACGGCGACGACGACCACATCGGCACCGGCCACCGCGCGAATGGGATCGGTGTCATAGCGATCTATCACGCCCAACCGCACGGCGGCGCGCAGATTGTCCTCGCCACGCCCGGAACCGATCACCTCGCCCACTTCGCCCACCTGCCTGAGCGCGCGGGCCAGCGACCCTCCGATCAGACCGACACCGATCACGCACAAGCGTTGGATCAACGGCTGCTCCGTCGCCATATCAACCTCGCAATATATCGTGCATAGCCTCGATCCAGCGCGCGTTTTCCGCCTCGGTACCGATGCTGATCCGCAGATGGCGGGGCAAGCCGTAGTTGTCCACCGGACGGGCAATGACGCCGCGCTTCAGCAATTCCACGAATACCTCCCGTCCCGGCTGGCCCAGGTCCACGCACAGGAAGTTGCCGGCCGATGGCAGCCAGCTCAAACCCCATTGCCGGCAAGCGTCTTGCAACTGCTTCATGCCGGCGCGGTTGGTCGCCCGGCTGCGCTCCAGGTGCTCGACATCATCCAGCGCCGCCGTCGCCGCAACCAGCGCCAGACTATTGACGTTGAAGGGCTGGCGTACCCGGTTCAACAGATCGGCCATCTGGGGATGGGAAACCGCATACCCGATCCGCAATCCGGCCAAACCGTAAGCCTTGGAGAAAGTGCGGGTGACGACGAGATTGGGAAACCGGTCGAGCCAGCGCAGGGCACTGGGACAGCCCGCCTCGGTCTCGACGTATTCGCTATACGCCTCGTCCACCACCACGATGACCCGTTCGGGAACGGCTTCCAGCAAAGCTTCCAGTTCCGCCGTTTTCAACCAGGTGCCGGTGGGATTGTTGGGATTGGCGATGAACATCACCCGAGTCCGCTCACCAAGCAGCGCCAGCATGGCCGCCGGATCGTGACCATGGGGCATGGCATGATCGGGCCGATTGGCCTTGGCGACGCGCGCGGTCGCGCCGATGGCCTGGGTGACGATGGGATAGACGGCAAATGCGTGTTCGGAAAATATCGCCTCGTGCTCCGGCGTCAGAAAGGCCCGCGCCACCAGTTCCAACAGGTCGTTGGAACCGTTACCGAGCGTCAGCATCGACATGGAGATACCGAGCTTGGCGGACAGCGCCGCCTTTAGCTCGAAGCCGTTACCGTCGGGGTAACGGGCCAGATCGCCGAGCGCTTCCCGCACGGCGGTCATGGCCTTGGGGCTGGGACCGAGCGGATTCTCGTTGGACGCCAGCTTGACGATGTCGCTCAGACCGTATTCCCGGCGCAATTCACTCTCCGGCTTACCGGGCTGATAGGGTTGCAGGGTGCGCACGCCGGGAGCGGCGAGGGAGAGGAAATCGCAGGACATGGGGAATGAGTTCCTTTGAGCTTGAAGATCGCTTCTCGTACCAAGGCAGTGGGGCACCGCCGCGTTCAAATCATCTCGACGCTACACGCCGATCTCTCTTCATCCAGGGAAACCAAATGCCGGCCGCGCCAAGCGACCTCAAAGCACGCCCTTCGGATACGAACCCAGCACCCGGAACAGGCTGGCCTGCTCGCGCAGTTCGGTGAGCGTGCTGGCAACCGGCTCGTCCTGGGCATGGCCATCCAGATCGATGAAGAACACATAATCCCACATACCGCGCCGCGAGGGCCGCGACTCGATGCGGTTCATACTGACCTTGTTCCGGGCCAGCGGCTCCAGCAGATTGAACAATGCGCCGGGCCGGTTGAGTGAGGCCACCAGCAAGGCGGTCTTGTCGTCGCCGGACGGGGCGATCGGCTGGGTGCCGATGATCAGGAAGCGGGTGGTGTTGTTTGGCTCATCCTCGATGTTGCGAACCAGGGTCGGCAACTGATAGATATCCGCCGCGCACTGGCCGGCGATCGCCGCCGCGTCCGCCTCGTCGCGGACCCGCAACGCCGCCTCGCCGTTGCTGCTCACCTCGACCTGTTCGACCCGAGGCAAATTCGCATCCAGCCATTCGCGGCATTGCGCCAGCGACTGCCGGTGGGAATAGATGCGGCGGATGGCCGGCAATTCGGCGGCGCGGGTGATCAGGTGATGGTTGATGCGGATCTGCACCTCGCCACAGATTCGTAGCGGCGATTGCAGGAACATGTCCAGGGTATGGTTGACCACCCCCTCGGTGGAATTCTCCACTGGCACCACGCCGTAGTCGGCGGAACCGGCCTCGACCTCGCGGAACACCTCATCGATGGCCCGCAAGGGGATGCTGTGAATGGACTTGCCGAAGTGCTTGAGCGCCGCTGCCTGGGTAAAGGTCCCTTCCGGGCCGAGAAAGGCGATGCGTAGCGGCTCTTCCAGCGCCAGACAGGCCGACATGATCTCGCGGAACAGCCGGGCCATTTCTTCGTTGCTCAGCGGCCCCGGATTGGTTTCGAGCACCCGGCGCAGCACCTGCGCCTCGCGTTCGGGGCGATAAAAATTACCGGTGGCGCCAGCGGCCTGCTTGATCGCGCCCACTTGCTGCGCGCAGCGCGCCCGCTCGGAGATCAGCGTCTGGATTTGCCGGTCCAGCGCATCGATGCGGTCGCGCAGCGCACGCAGGCTGTCCGCTTCGTTCATGCCGGCCCCTCGTCGCCTTCGCCCTGGGCATCCTCTGGCAGCGCGCTTTCATCATCGCCCGGCGCGTCGCCGGAGACGTCCACCTCGCCGATGCTTTCGATTTTCTCGACCCCGACCAGTTTCTCGTCGCCTTGCAGGCTGATCAGCTTCACGCCCTGGGTATTGCGGCTTACCAGCGAAATTTCCTCAACCCGGGTGCGCACCAACGTGCCTCCGTCGGTAATCAGCATGATGTCGTGGTCGTTCTCGACCTGCACCGCGCCGGTGACCAGACCGTTGCGTTCGGAGGTCTGGATGGAGATAACGCCCTGGCCACCACGGCCCCGGCGCGGATAATCATCGACCGGCGTGCGCTTGCCGTAACCGTTCTCGGTGACGGTCAGCACCGTGCCCTCGCCCACCACGATCAGGGCAATGACCTTCTGCCCGTCGCCCAGGCGGATACCGCGCACCCCACAGGCGGAGCGGCCCGTGTCGCGCACCTCGGTCTCGGCGAAACGCAGCACCTTGCCGGCATCGGTGAACAGCATCACATCGCTCTGACCATGAGTCAGCGCCACGTTCACCAACTGGTCGCCCTCGCGCAGGTCGATCGCGATGATGCCGCTGGGACGCGGCCGGGAATAGGCCGATAGTGGCGTCTTCTTGACCGTGCCGTTGGCAGTGGCGAAGAACACGTCATGATCGTCACTGAACTCGCGCACCGCCAGCACCGCGTTGATCCGCTCGCCCTCTTCCAGCGGCAACAGGTTGACGATGGGGCGACCGCGCGCGGTCCGGCTAGCCTGCGGCAGTTCGTAGACTTTCTTCCAGTACACCTTGCCGTAGTTGGAGAAACAAAGAATGGTGTCGTGGGTGCTGGCGACAAACAGCTTGTCGACAAAATCTTCTTCCTTGAAGGTGGTGGCCGCCCGGCCGCGCCCGCCGCGTTTTTGCGCTCGGTACAGCGACAAGGGCTGCGACTTGACGTAGCCGGCGTGCGACAGCGTGACCACCATGGCCTCTTCGTTGATCAGGTCTTCGAGATTCAGGTTCTGCTCGTCGGGCAGAATCTCGGTGCGACGGGCGTCGCCGTACTGGGCACGCAACTCCAGCAGCTCGGCGCGAATCACCGCCGTCAAGCGTTCCGGCACGGTAAGGATTTCCAGAAAATCCTGGATGCGGGACAGCAAATCCTGATACTCGTCCAGCAGCTTGCGCTGTTCCAGCCCGGTCAACCGGTGTAACCGCAAATCCAGAATCGCTTGCGCCTGGGCTGGCGACAGCCGGTAGCCGGCTTCGCCCAGGCCACATTCCGCCGGCAGATCCTCCGGCCGCGACGCCGCCGCGCCGGAGCGGGCCAACAGCTCGGTCACCGAACCCGGCATCCAGACCTGCTCCAGCAACGCAACGCGGGCAGCGGCGGGATCGGCGGCGGCGCGAATCAACGCGATCAGAGGATCGAGGTTGGCCAACGCCACCGCCAATCCTTCGACGATGTGAGCACGCTCGCGGGCCTTGCGCAGATCGAATACGGTGCGCCGCACCACCACTTCGCGGCGGTGCGCCAGGAAGGCTTCCAGAATCTGCTTGAGGTTGAGCAAACGCGGTTGGCCTTCGACCAGCGCCACCATGTTGATGCCGAACACGCATTGCAGCGAGGTGTGCAGAAACAGGTTGTTCAGCACCACCTCGGCGGCCTCGCCGCGTCGCAGTTCGATGTAAATGCGCAAGCCGTCCTTGTCGGATTCGTCGCGCAGTTCGGTGATGCCCTCCAGCTTGCGGTCCTTGACCAGCTCGGCGATTTTTTCGATCAGCCGGGCCTTGTTCACCTGATAGGGCAACTCGGTGACGACGATCGCCTGCCGGTTGCGCAACTCGTCGGTTTCGATTTCGGTTCTGGCGCGCATCCGCACTCGGCCGCGACCGGTCTCGTAGGCTTCGCGGATACCGCTGGCGCCGTTGATCAGCGCGGCGGTGGGGAAATCCGGTCCCGGAATGTGACGCATCAGTTCGGCGATGCCCAACGTCGGATCGTCGATCAGCGCCACGCAGGCATCCACCACTTCGGTCAGGTTGTGCGGCGGGATGTTGGTGGCCATGCCGACGGCGATGCCGGAGGAGCCGTTGACCAGCAGGTTGGGCAAGCGGGTCGGGAAGACCGACGGCTCGCGCTCCGATTCGTCGTAATTGGGGACGAAATCGACCGTTTCCTTGTCGAGGTCGGCCAGCAGCTCGTGGGCGACGCGGGCCATGCGTACCTCGGTGTAGCGCATCGCGGCCGGGGCGTCGCCGTCGATGCTGCCGAAGTTGCCCTGCCCGTCCACCAGCATGTAGCGCAGGGAAAAGGGCTGCGCCATGCGCACGATGGTGTCGTAGACTGCGGAATCGCCGTGCGGGTGGTACTTACCAATCACGTCGCCGACCACGCGAGCGGATTTCTTGTACGGTTTGTTCCAGTCGTTACCCAGTTCGCTCATGGCGAACAGCACCCGCCGATGCACCGGTTTCAGGCCGTCGCGCACGTCCGGCAACGCCCGCCCGACGATCACGCTCATGGCGTAATCGAGGTAGGACTGCCGCATTTCGTCTTCCAGATTGACCGGCAGGATTTCTTTGGCGATATCAGTCATGCGGGACCCTCGTCAGCACCCAACCCGGCCGCTTGGGGCAGCCGTAAGACGATGGATTCTAGCACAGCCAGGGGTCGGAATTCGGACGGCATCGTCACATCCCCCTGGTCGCGCATCGGAACCCACTAGATGCGTGGAGGGGAAAAAGTCATTGCGACCCGTTAAGATAGCGTCTCAGAGTTCCGGCGGACCAGCGATCGCCCGCTCCCGTATCCGCCGAGTCATGATTTGTCCGCGAGATCCCCGCATCATGCCTTTGATTACTTTTGCAACGATTCTTCTGGTGCTGTTTACCGTCGAACTATTGGAACCGGTACAGATCTGGATCATTCAGCCGTTCACCGCGGTGGTGGCCCAAGTGAGCGCCGTCGTACTTCAGGCTTTCGACAGTACGGTGCGGGCGCATGGCATCGTGCTGAGCAATGTCGAGACGGGCGCGGCGGTCAGCATTCAGCCCGGCTGCAACGGGGTCGAGGCGATGATCGTGGTATTGGCCGCCATCGCCGCCACCCCGGCCAGTTGGAAACAGAAACTTATTGGGCTCGGGCTCGGCTTCTTGGCTATTCAAATCCTGAACGTGATTCGAATTGTCAGCTTGTTCTATCTGTTGCAATGGAACCCGGTCTGGTTCGAATGGGCGCACCTCTATCTCTGGCAAGCCTTGATCATGCTGGATGGTTTGATCGTCTATCTACTGTGGGTGCGAACGCTGCCGGCGTCGGCGGTCTCGCCATGATGCCGCGCCGCCCGATCGATCGCTTCCTGCTCCACACGCTGCTGTGGCTGGTGCCCATGTTCGTACTCTGGTACGCGCTGGCACCACTGTTGTTGATGCCGGTCGCGGGATGGGCACATTTTGTCCTCAGCCATCTGTTTTCGCACGCCATCGCCGCCGTCGAGCAGCAGGGCACGGCAGTCGATATCGTCACCCGGTTCGCCATGGCCGCGCCGGCGGATGGCTCGACGCCGCTCGGCGCGCGCGGGCAACTGGTGTTCACGATCAACGCGCTGAAGTACGCCTACGGCCTGCCGATGCTGCTGGCGCTGACCCTGGCGGCGCCGATGGCTTGGGGCGAAAAACTCTATCGTGCGGTCTTGGGCGGCTTACTGCTGTTGCCGATACCGGTCTGGGGCGTGGCCTGCGAGGCACTCAAGACCCTGGTCTTCGACATGGACCCCGCCGTCGCCCTACAGATGGGCACCACACCCTTGACCCGGGAGTTGTTGGCGCTGGCTTACCAACTGGGATATCTGATTTTGCCGGCGGTGGCGCCGATCCTGATCTGGGCGGCGCTGCACCGGGATTTTTTGGGCGAGCTGGTGCTGCAAACCCAGATGGTGGCACCTACATCAAGTTGAAGGCGCATGGAGAAAGGAAAGGCCAAGAGTCTCTCCAAAACGTGCTGCTCAACGCACCGGTCGGCACCATCATGGTCGCGTCCGGCCAACCGACGCGGTTGGCGTACAAGCCCACAATTCCAGCAGCGGGGAATCCGCGCGGGGCGGGCCAAGCCAAACGCTCAGCGGACGGCAGACCCGTTCAAAACACAGTTGATAGTCGCCAGCTTCGGGCGTCCGGGCAAGGCGCAACGGCTGTAAGGGCGACAAGGTGCGTCGGTAACTCCAGACCCCCTTGCGCCATACGGCATCGTCCGGGATTTCCATACCCGCGCCACTCCCCTTTACCCGTGCCTCGCCGAGCACCAACCCCGAGGCGGTGACGCGGTAATCTTCCTCCCAGCGGATTTTTTCGATGGTGTGATCCCAAGCCAGGGTAAATTGACTCAGCGGCAGCATTGCCCAGATCACCCCAGCCAAACCCATGCAAAGCGCCGTCATGCCTCGTGGGTCACGGTGGGCCGATTACGCCACAGGTGCCAACCCACGACCAAGGCACCGAGGGCGAAGCCGATTTCATCGGTCAACGGCAGCGCGGCAATCAGCGTCGCCCCCGCCACCAAGGCCAGTAGCCGTTCGTAGCCGGTCAACGGCGCCCGCCAATGACCGATGGATGCCGCACCCCATAATCCAATGGCGAACAGAGCCTTGACCACGATGTAAACGATCCCCAAGAGATCGCTCTCCTGCAACATCAGCGCCGGCGCATAGACCGCCATGAACGGCACGACGAATCCGGCCATGGCGATGCGCACCGCCCACAAGCTGATTTTCAGACCCCGCTCCCCAGCGATGGGCGCGGCGGCAAAGCAAGCCAGCGCCACCGGTGGCGTGAGATCGGCCAAGATACCGAAATAGAACACGAACATGTGGGAAACCAACAAAGGCACGCCGAGATCCAGCAAGGCCGGCGCGGCGATGGAGCTGGTGATGATGTAGTTGGGTATGGTGGGAATCCCCATGCCCAGCACCAAACAGGTGAGCATGGTCAGCAACAGCGACAAAAACAGACTGCTTTTGCCCATATCCAGGACGAAACCGGCGAAGGTAGTGGCGACCCCAGTCAGGGTAATGATTCCGATAATGACGCCAACCAGGGCGCAGGCAATGCCAACCGGCACGGCGTGACGCGCGCCTTCCACCAGCGCATGCAGACAAAGGTGCAAGGTTTCCCGCCCTCCTTTGACGAACCAACAGGCGATCACCAGGGCAGCGATTACACCGAAGATCATGCCGATACCGAGCGGAAAGAAACCGGCACACAGCAGGCCAAGCGCCACCCAGTAGGCGATGCGCCAACCCAGCACCGAAACGTTGAGGATGACCGCCGAACCGAGGATGACGATGGCGGTCAGCGCCAAACCGACGGTACCGGAAAACAGCGGCGTGCGGCCGGAAAACAGCAAGCCGATCAACACCAGCAGCGGAATCAGCAGATACCAGCGCGCCCGTACGGCGCTCCACGGATTTGGGCACTGGTCCTTGGGCAGACCCACCAGCCCCGCCCGTTTGGCCTCCAGGTGGACCATCCAGAACACCGAACCGAAATACAGCAGGGCCGGCACCAGTGCCGCCCGCGCGACTTCGACGAAGGGCACATTGATGGTTTCGGCCATGATGAAGGCCACCGCGCCCATCACCGGCGGCATCAACTGGCTACCCATGCTGGCGGTGGCTTCGACACCGCCGGCAAAAGCGGCCCGATAGCCAAAACGCTTCATCAACGGAATGGTGAACTGGCCGGTGGTAACCACGTTGGCCACACCGGAACCGGTGATGGTGCCCATCAACGCCGAGGAAAACACCGCGACCTTGGCCGGACCACCGAGCCGGTGACCAAACAAACCCAGGGCAAAATCGGTGAACAGCTTGATCATTCCGGCTTGTTCGAGAAAGGACCCGAACAGGATGAACAGGAAGATATAGGTAGCCGACACGTAGGTCGGCGTCCCATAGATTCCCTCGGTGCCGAAGGAAAGCTGGTTGACGATCTGATCCAGGCCATAGCCGCGATGGGCCAACTCGCCCGGCAGATATTGCCCGAACAAGCCGTAGGCGAGAAACAATCCGCAGATGATCGGCAGCGCCGGCCCCATCACTCGCCGCGCCGCTTCGAATACCAGCACGATCAAGGTCAGACCGATCACCAGATCGGCGGTGGTCAGCTCACCGGAACGCTGGATCAGATCGGCTTCGAAGATCCACTGGTAAAACGCGGTACTCATGCCGATTGCCGCCAGGATCCAGGCCAACAGCGGCTGCGGGCGCTCTCGTCCGTAAGCCGGAAAGCTGAGAAAAATCAGCATCAGCAGAAAACCGACATGGCCGGCGCGCTGCACCTGAGTGGAAATGGGGTGATAGGCGGCGGTAACGATCTGGAAGATCGAAAACAGTAAAGCCACCGTGAACAGTGCTTTCGGCCATTCGCTCACCTGGCTCGTCAACGCCGGTTGCGTTTCACTCATGATCCGATCTCCAGAATCGCCATAAACAAACTCCCACGTTGGGAGTGGCGGATGTGGACCGGATCAGGGCAACAACCCTTTTTCCTTATAGAACCGCTCGGCACCCGGATGCAGCGGCAACGGCAGGTTTTTCGACGCCTTGTCCAACGAAATGGCCTTGGCCGCAGCGTGCGCGGTCACCAGTCGGTCGAGATTGTCGAACATCAGTTTGGTCATTTGATAGGCCAGCTCATCGGTAACGCCGCTCCGGGTGACGAGGATATTGGTAATGGTCGCGGTGGGCACGGCTTCAGTTTGTCCGTCATAGGTGTTGGGCGGGATAACACCCGACTGATAAGCCGCGTTGCCGATTTTTTTCACCACATCCTCGGAAATCGGGACAAAGTTGATTTTCACCACGGACGCGAGGTCGCGAATGGCCGCCATGCCCAGGCCAGAGGACTGCAAGGTCGCATCCAATTGGCGGTTCTTGATCAGCTCCATCGATTCGGCATAGGGCAAAAATTCCACCTTACCCAGATCCTCGTAGGACAAACCTGCTGCCTTGAAGATGGCACGCGCGTTCAACTCGGTGCCGGACTTAGGCGCCCCGACCGAAACACGCTTGCCCTTGAGATCGGCCAAGGTATGAATTCCAGCATCAGCGCTGGCCACGATTTGGATATAGTTCGGATACATGCCAGCGATGGCGCGCAGTTTCTTCAGTGGGGTTTTGAAGCCGGCTTCCTCCACCCCATTCCAGGCGTCGCTGACCGAATCACCCAGGGCCAAAGCCAGTTCACCCCGACCGGCTTGCAGCAGATTGAGGTTTTCCACCGAAGCCTTGGTGGCTTGCACCGAAGTTTTCGCGCCTTCAATGGCGTGACCGTAGATCTGCGACAGGGCCACGCCAATCGGGTAGTACACCCCGCTGGTACCGCCAGTCAGAATATTGATGAAGGTCGTTGCGGCTAGAGCCGCGCTGCTGATGGCGAAGATCGCGGCGGCGGCAAACAGACTGTAGCGTTTAGCGAACGGCATGGTCGAATATCCTCCAGTGGGCGATGGCTGTACTGGTTTTCTTGATAGGGTGTGCCCGTTATTAAGGATAGATGCGAATGATACTTGGCAACACCACATCATCTTGTATCACGGCGCAACCACAGCCACTCGGAACGTATCTAGAAAAAATATATTTTATTTTCAATAAGATATATTAATGTCAGTTCTGGACAAGCGCGGAAAGATAGCTCTTGGAGCGGAACCGGCCAAAGTTTTCGTTATCGCCGTCAACAGCCATGCTCAACCAGTACTTGGACCGCCGCGACGGGCAACCGTGAGCATTGGCGAGACAGGGTCGCATCTTTCGTGTATAAAAAATGGGCGTTTCCCCTAAGCCAAAGATTTTTTGGTGAACCGTTCGCATTGGGAAACGGTCAATAGCATTAGCTCATCAATCCTTGGGAGGTTCGATTCACGATGTTGCAGAAAAACGACGTTCTGGCCAGAGCGCCCATCACGCTGACACTGGACAAACCGTCCGTTGGCAACAAGGTCCTGCGCAATACTTATCTACTGTTGTCGATGACGCTACTGTTCAGCGCCGTCACCGCCGGTATCGCCATGGCCACTAATGCGGCGCCGCTGCACTGGATGATCACGATGGGCGGTTATTTCGGCTTGTTATTCGTGGTCACCCGGTTGCGCGACAGCGTCTGGGGCCTGGCTGCGGTGTTCGCCCTGACCGGTTTCCTCGGCTATACGCTGGGGCCGATTCTCAATTTCTACCTCAGCTTGCCGAACGGCTCGCAGGTGGTGATGACCGCGCTGGGCGGCACCGGCGCGATCTTCCTGGCGCTATCCGGCTATGCGGTTGTCAGCCGCAAGGATTTCAGCTTCATGGGGTCCTTCCTGATGGTGGGTATTCTGGTCGCGTTCCTGGCCGGGCTGGGCGCAATGCTGTTCAACATCCCGACTCTGTCGCTGGCGGTATCGGGGATGTTCATTCTATTGATGTCGGGCATGATCCTCTGGCAAACCAGTGAAATCATTCACGGTGGCGAGACCAACTACATCATGGCCACCGTCAGCCTGTATATCACCATCTTCAACCTACTGCTGAGCCTGCTGCAAATTCTGGGTGTCGTGTCCGGCGACGACTGATCGCACACCGGTCCACCAATCTATATCGAACCCCGCTCTGCGGGGTTTTTGCTGTGGACGACTATTGTGTATTGGCCTGCCCGTTCACGATCACGAAATTCTGGTGGGGTTCGGACCAGCGCACGGCGATGTCATTACCGGTGGCTGGAAAGTTCGACAGGATAAACTCGCCGCTAACCCCTTCCAGATACTCCACGCCCAGCGTGGTCACGGTGAAGTTGAGGTTGGCGAATTCCACGCCGTCGGCGAAAGCCCGCAAGTTATGGCCACCGTTGCCCAATCGGTTCCAGTTGAAGGTGTAGCCAAACCCGTTGTCGGCGTCGCCACAAGTGTCGACCGTGTCGCCCCGCGTGGCGCCGTAGGCCGCCCGCGCCCGCGCGCCGCCATCAATCTGGATTTCCACCACGCCCGCCTGGCAGACCCAGCCCCGGATCAGGCCGATCCCACTCTCCAAGGAACCTTGCGTCGGGCTCTCCAGACTAGCGTTTGGCGAAGCAGCCGACGCTGGATAGTGGACTTCGTTGGAGAAATCACTTCTGATCGTTTGAGTCGTGTCGTAGGCAACAATAGAAAAGTAGTAAGTTGTCCCTATCTCAAGGTCCATCAAGGTATATTGGGTCTGATCGCCAACATCGACACTGTCGGTATAGTTCCGGCTAGCACGGCCATAATACAGAACATATCCTCCCACATTCGGAGACGGACTCGGATCCCACGCCAAGGAGATTTCAACCGCTTGAGCAGCGGAAACACCGGGTAAATACCCTAAGACTCCCGCCAACGCCATCGAGCCGAGAATTTTCACGGTGGTCTACCTCTGCTTGTTGCTAACCCACCCGCCACCTACGGTTTTCGGGAACTTAGAAGTCAACGGGCGTAACCAGTCGAGCGCGCCCCTGGTTCAGGCGACGAGTCGAAGCCGGGTGGATGGGGGTTGGCTTGGGATGTTCGCATGGAGGCGCGCCGTTTCGGTTTGGATGTAATGGTTCA
>Ga0209607_1002205_pt1 | contig 15733 bp, 15 predicted proteins | sample AD_UKC117_MetaG_FD_184413 | JGI IMG/M metagenome (GOLD analysis project Ga0209607, IMG submission 184413) | Active sludge microbial communities of municipal wastewater-treating anaerobic digesters from Hong Kong - AD_UKC117_MetaG (SPAdes)... | ecosystem: Engineered > Bioreactor > Anaerobic >... | reverse complement strand
ACCATTCGAGCCATTGCCACCGGGACCACCCATGCCGTCGTTGGCGCCATTGCCACCAGCTCCACCGCTGGCCTGGTTGGCCGCAAAGGTGCAATTCAGGATGTCCAGCAACCCATTCGCATGGATAGCGCCGCCATTCGCCGAGCCACCCGCGGTAGTGGAAGTGCCCCCGCTGCGACCACTGCCACCGCTCGCGACGTTTTCGACGAATGCGCAGTTACGCAACAGAAGGTCACCGTCGGCATAGATTGCACCACCGGCAGCTGAACCACCCGGCACGCCGGCCGTCCCCGCTCCGGAACCCGATGCGCTGTTCTCGCGGAACGTACCGTCAATGATTTCAAGCGTGCTGCCGGACGACGTGTGGATCGCACCACCCATCGCACCTGCACCAAGAGCCGTTGGCGCTTCAGTGCCCTGCTCGAAATCGACGCCAGTGACGCGCAGATTGCCATTGGAAAAAACCTCAAGCAGGCGCCCGGATCCGCCGGCACGCCGGACCGCGGTACGAACGCCGGCGTTCGCCTCGATGGCCATCGACACATCTACCGTGATCGGCGGTCCGGTCAGTTCCACGACCACCGGCTGCGGCAACAGCGGCGAGAAGTCCACGGTATCGCCAGAGAAGCTGGCGGCCACCGCATCGCGCAGCGTGCAACTGGCATCGCATACGCCATCGCCATCATCGCCAGTGTCGGTCACCGTGCGCGACGTGGCATTGACCACCGACAGACTGTCGCTCGCATTGCCGCTGTTACCCAGGTTCGAGGTCAGGTTGCCAGAGATGTTGTTGTAGACACCGCTCTGAGCTGTCGCCACATCGACACTGACGCTGCAACTGCCTCCGGCCATGGCGGTGCCGCCGGACAGGGCGATGAAGGCACCGCCCTCGTTTGCCGTCAGGCTTCCGCCACAATTGTTGTAGGCGTTCGTCGGCGTCGCCACGGTCATGCCTACCGGGAAATTATCGGTGAACAGGAGATTCGTGGCGTCCACCGCGTTGAAACTGTTGTCGATGGTGAAGGTCAAGGTCACCGTCTGTCCGGGAACGGTCGTATCCGGCAGGAAGGTCTTTCCGAAGCCGGGCGCGGTACTCACGATCAACGTGGCATTGGCCGGTTCGATATTCTGGAAGTTCGACGACAACGGACTGGTCACGTTGTCATAACCACCCGGCATCGCCGTGCTGACGTTGACAGTGATTTCACAGCTTCCACCGCTCGGGACGAGGCCGTCCGTCAGTTCGACCACGGTAGTTCCCTCGACCGCCGTCGCCGTTCCGCCACAGCTGCTGACCAGGTTGGCTGGCGTGGCAATGGTCATCCCCGACGGCAGATTGTCGGTAAAAGCGATGTCAGTGACGTCTACCGTGGTTGCACTGGCATCAATCGAGAGGCTCAGCCCGACGACGTCGCCGGGCGCCGCCACGGACGGTGCAAAGGCCATGCTGAAAGTCGGCATGGGGCTGACTTCCAGTGTCGCCATCGCGGGGTTGGTCCCAAACCCAAAGTTGGAATCCAGCACACTGGAGACGTTGTGATAACTGCCAACCGTATCCGCATAAACATCGACACTGATTTCGCAGCTCCCGCCCGCCGGAATGCTTCCACCGGCAAGGCTCACCAGGGAAGCGCCGTCATCGGCCGTCAACGTGCCATTGCAGGTACTGCTGGCATTTGCCGGGGTCGCCAACACAAGACCTGCCGGCAGGTTGTCCGTGAATGCCAGGTTGGTTGCCGGATCGACGTTGAAACTGCTGTCCAGCAGGAAGGTCAGCAAGGTCGTACTGCCAGGCGCAACGAAATTGGGAGCGAACGCTTTGGAGAGGTCTGGTGGACCGGTAACGATCGAAATCACCACCTGCCCGTCTCCCAGTTGCACACCAGGCAAGTTCACCGGGTTCGCGCCGCCGTTGTAGGAACCACCGCCGCCGCCTGCCGGGCAACAGCTGCCAGAATTGTTACCGCCGCCACCGCCGCTGTAACCGCCGCCGCCGCCGCCGCGGTAGTTGTTCCATGAACTGGTACCACCGCCGGCACCAAAACCACCGGTGCCTTCGTCGATACCACCAAGGCCGCCATTTACATAGGCCTGCCCTTGGGCGCCAGCACCGGCCCCATCGGTCAACAGGCCGCCGCCGCCATCGGCGGCGGTGGCTTGCTGGCCGCCCATCCCGTCGGTCCCGCCAGCCCCGATAATGGAAGCGTTGGCTCCAGAAGCTCCAGCTTCAGTCGTTTGACCATCAGCCGTCGCTACCCAATCGAGACCGTGGTTGCCACCACCGCCGCCGGCAATTACCAGTGGCGTATCAGCTGCCAGATTGCCGGCATCCATTGGATCGACCAGCATCACGAAGGAACCACCGCCACCGCCAAACTGGTGGTTGTAGGTAGTGCTCGGGTAGCTCAGGTAGGGTCCGGCCTTTTGGCCGACCAGCACACGTATCGTATCGCCCGCCGTCAGCGGGAACTCGCCGGAAATGTGCGCGCCACGGCCGCCAAAATCGCCCCAGCCTTGACCACCAAATGCTTCGACGCGATACAGCGCCGTTGTCGGAACGACCCATTCCTGGATCCCAGCATTGACAGTGACGTTACCTTCGAGATTGGTGCCCGTGTACGCCGTGTCCATGGTCGCCTGATCCGGACCGACGTTACCGGTTGTCCCGCCAGAGGTGAACGTATAGACATCCATCGCGAGCAATGGGCTGCAGCCCAAGCCTATGAACCCAAGCAGCGCGAAGAAATACACTTTCATTGCCCGTCCCCTCTGTTTGCCGGCGGGCATGCGCCAACTGATGACCGGCGGCATCGCCCTGAGATGTCCACAGGATGTGAACTGGATCACAGTTAACAGCGGAGCATTGAGGAGCGCAAGCGGCAAAGGGGTCTGACGGCCAACTTGATCAGACAGACGGGGCCTCAGCACGCAAGAAGCAACGCGCAGCAGTCACGTCAGGTAAGTAGGGCGATCACCAGCCAGTGTCTATTGCTGAGTCGCATCAGGTCGACTCGTCCTCCGGCGCCACATGCTTCGCCGCCCACATGTTGTCGACCAGATTGGGATAGCGACGACTGGCTTGGCCCGCCCTCTGCTGGGCGGCAGCTTTCTGATTTGCGGTCAGCGGCCGGGACTTGCCCGGAGGCTGTCTGCGCTTCCACGGCGGAAGCTTCCCCGGATCAACCGGCTTGTGTCCCATTGGCAGGTTTCTGGTTGTGACCGCCAGGACTCAGCGGCGCTTGATCTCGAACTTGCCGAAGGCCACGCCCAGGTCCCAGCCACGGCCCTTGCCGGCCAGCGCCAGCGAGACCTCACCCCTGGTGACCACCTGCCCGCCAGCGGATTTCACCGCGCCGGCATGCGCCTCGGCGCTGGCATAGGTGCCAAGCAGTTCGCTGATGTCATCCACGCCGGAGAACTCGCCACGTCCATCATCGATGGTCGATTTGCCGAACGTCAGACCGCCACCGCGGGTGCGGATTTTCACGGCCATGCTCTGTCCGTTGTTGCAGGTAATGGTGCCGGTCCCCTTGCCCGCCTTGTAGAAAGCCGACCAGCTCGACACGGTGAAACGCATCTCGCAATCCACGCTGCCTGCCGCCTTCGACACCGAGGGCGCCGTCATGCCCACCAACAACAACCCGATCATCAGGAACATGCCACGCATGGAATCACTCCAGGAATCTGCTAGCCGACATTCTCTCACCAACCGAGAGAATCAGCGCAAGGAACATCAACAAACCGGCCTCCACGACAACACTCGTCAGCCCGCACCCTGCTCCCTGGCTACGAGGTACTTCATCAACGCGATAGTCTCCTCGATGCCGCCCGCAGAGCGCGGCGTGAAGCGCCACTTGCCGTTGACGACCAGCGTCGGGGTGCTGTCGGTACCACTGCTCTGCACCCAGTAGTCGCCCTGCAGCATGCGTACTTCCATGCTCGATGAATTGGCCGCCTCCAGGAATTTCTCGGCGCTGACGCCGTAGGCCGAGTAGAAATCAGCCACCTGCTCGATGGTCGGATGGATCGGCCGGCGCGTGGCGCGGTCACGGGTCCGTAGCGGGCCTTCCTTCCACACCGCGTCGAACATCGCCGCATGCGACTGCTCCGCCACACCCAGCGACTTCGCCGTCAGGTAGGCACGCTGGAACAGCGGCCAGTCCTCGTCCACGCGGAACGACGCTGGCTCCAGACGCAACACCGCGCCACCAGGCAACTCCTGCCGGACTCGCTCCATCACCGACTCGAACTGGAAGCAGGCCGGGCAGCCATAGGAAAACACCTCGGTGACTTCGACCTTGCCCGGCGACTCCGTCGACACCGGCGACGCGATGCGGAAATAGTGCTTGCCTTCCTCGAAATTCACGCCCGGCGAGCCAGTATTCGGCGCCTCCGTTTGTGCGTGGACCAGCATCGGCGCCAGCAGCGCCAGGCTCAGAAACATCCCTCGAAACATGTGCATTCCCCATCTAGCGGACGCGGCATTGACCTCGACTCCCTCGCCGAGTTCAGTTCATCCCGGAAACGCAACCAGTCCTACAGCGCCCGCAAAGGCCCTTGAGACACCGGCCGTGGCAGCTTTTGGCTGCGGATTGCGAATAAGGGAACAGGCACGGGCTTCGTGCCGCCAACCGCCAGGGAGTCATCCATGTTCCGCCTCGCTCGTCTGCTGCCCGTGATTGCGCTTCTGGCGCTCTTGAGCAACCCACTCCGGGCCCAAACGGTCACCCGCCACCTCGGCATCAACCCTTACGCCAGCGACCTCGGACAGCATGGTATTCCGGGACCCGGCGCGAGCTTCGGCCCACTGTTTCGGGGCGCCATCAAAATGCCCGACCCCGACACCGGCCTGAGTCGACTGACCTTCGGCTTCACCCTGCCCGATGACTACGCGCCGGGCACGCCGTTCTACCTGCTCGTCATGTGGAACAGTGACGCGATTTCCTGCGTCGTGGATCTACGCAATGATGGTCTTCTCGTTGCCCAACCAGATCAGGCGCTGGTCGAGAACGGCGGTATGGAAGCCGAGTCCGTCATGCTGGCTCCCAATGACAGCAAAGTCTCCCAGCAGACGCGCTTCCTGTTCTGGTTTCCACCTGCCACACCCTCGTTCGCGCCAGGCGCTTCGGTCATCGGCGGACTCCATCGTGACCCCACTCTGGACTCCTGCTCGGGCGATCTGCTGATCCAGGGCTTTTCCATCGAGTATCAGGCGCTGCTGTCAGCTGTATTCCGCGATGGCTTCGAAGTCACAGACATGGGTCTGCTCGATATCGACGAGGCACGCTCCCTCGCCTGATTGACCGAGCGTCCGTCGATCGCAGGTGGCGGTTCGTGGACAATAGCTGCGCGGTGTGCAGGATGCCGCGCAGATATTCCACCAGCCAGGACCACCATGCGTACCTTCGTACTGCGAGCACGGGCCGCACCGACCGACAGCCGCAAGCTGCTGGCTGGCGTCGGCCAGGAAGCTCATACCGAAATCCTCGCCCACACACTGATGAATGCGATTTTCGTGGCGCAGTCGCATCGCGACGACGTGGTCGTTCATCTGGTTCTGGAAAGCACGCAGGACTATTCGCGCACCATCAGCATCGATGCAAACGCCGTGCACGACTTCGGCGGCTTCGACGAACAATCGCTGCTCGCTCACGTAGCGAAAGCGCTGGACGTGTCGGTCGGCATGGGCAAGGAAGAAACGCGCGCGGTCAAATCCGGCGTGACCGTCCGCACCATCAGCTTCGAACGGCTGGTGCAGGAGCTGGCCACCGACCACCAGCTCTATGTGATGGATCGCAAGGGCACGCCAATGCGCGGGCAGGCCTTCGACGGCCGTCCCTGCTTCCTGCTCACCGACCACATCCCGATGCCGAAAAAGACCTTCCACAGCCTCGAACGCCTCGGCGCGAAAAAGATCGCACTCGGCCGCACCATGCTGTTCGCCTCGCAATGCGTGGTGCTGATACACCATGAACTGGATCAACGCTGACACGCTGATGGAATGTGACGGCCGTCGGAGGCAACATGGGCTGGCCGTCCTTAGGGGGAGCACGACAGCATGATCTTCCGCCGCTTCGCGCAGCATCTCCGCCAGCAGAACTGGGCCGAAGTCACCGTCGAGTTCGCGCTGCTGGTTCTCGGCGTCTTCCTTGGCCTGCAGGCACAAGACTGGGCGGACGAGCGTGCAGAACGCTCGGAAGAGCGCATGTTGCTGAGCAGCCTTCGCACCGAATTTGTCGAGGTTCAAGGCGAACTGCAACGACAGCTCGACAAGCATCGCCAGATTGATGGTGACGTCGCCTACGTCCTCACCGCACTGGGCGACGCCGAACAGCGCGGTCAATCCCAGGCGGCCGTCATCAATTCCCGCATGGCCTGGACGCTGGTGGGAACCACCACCCAGCTGAGCCAGGGCGAGCTGAACAGCCTGTTGTCCACCGGACGGCTGGGATTGCTCCAGAACACGGAACTTCGCAGCGCACTGGCCGACTGGGGTGGCGTGCTGGAAGACGCAACGGAGGATGAGGTGCGCTCCCGCGTGATGATCTCCGAGCAGCTTGAGCCCATGCTTTGGCGACTGATGGACGTCCGAGCAATCCGCGACTACCAGGCCATGTTTGGCAGACCCGATGGCACGGATACGTCGTCGACCAGCGAAGTTCCGGTGAATCGCGAACTGATGGGCGCCCTTTCCACCAGACGCTTCTGGGCACAGCACATCCTCCGCGAATTCCAGGGTCCGATCGACGAATCCAAGCGCATCATCGAGCTGATCGACACCTCACTCGGCGACTGAAGCACGAACCTCTGCCATCCTGCCTCTTCCTGCTGCGATACCCCGGTCTTCGCACCGCAGATGCCGCTACGAGCGGCTCCTGCGGTGCCATCACAGAAAATCCCGGCGCCGGCTCTGGTAGAGCAGCGTCATGGCGATGAGCCCGACGGCCACCAGCACCTGCGCACTCACGATGCCGACGGCTGTTGAATTCCAAACCGGTTCGGGGCCGTAGATGAAGTCGGCCACCGGGTCGAGGAATGCCACCACCCACAAGTAGGCCGAGGTACCCATCTCGAACAGAGCGATGGACAGTACGGTGAGGCCGAGCGACTGCCGCCACAGGCTCACGCTCAGGATGCCGATGTAGGCGACGAATGCGCCGAGCAGCACCATGATCACGAAAGGCATCGTTCCCGAAGGAAACAAGCCGCGCCCGAACGCGAAGTAGAAAGCGATGGCGCTGATTGCCAGCCAGAACACGCCAAACACGCCGACGTTGATCAGCAGCTTCGACAGCGCATAGTGCCGCGGCGTCACCGGCAGGCTCATGATGAAGGCCTGCGTCGACTTTTCCTTCTCGAAGACCACCGTGGTCATCAGCAACACGATGCCGCAGGTGGCGGCCGGAGACATCAGCAGCAGGAAGCCGACATTGATCAGCGCCCAGTCAGGCACGCGGCCAAACAACAATGCGATGGCGACGACGCCCAACAGGCTGACCAGACAGAACACCAGGATCATCCGACGCGACAGCATGAAATCCTTCTTGAGCAGCTGGGGAATGATCGACGTGCTCACAGCCCGGCCTCCTTGCTGAGATTCGCTTTGGCGTGGTGGACATTGCTGAGGAAAATTTCCTCCAGCGTCAGGCGCTCGACGGCGTCGACCTTCAGTCCGGACTGGCGCAGGTGTTCGGCCACACCTTCGTCATACTGGTCTACGGTCAGGCTGCACAGGCGACCGTGCTGCTGCATCTCCTTGATGTTCTTCAGCATGGGCAACGGTTTGCCGTCGGGATTGCTCAGCCGAATCCGCCGCCAGCCATCCATGAAGTCCTCCTTGTTGCAGGACTCGATGATACGACCGCCGTAGATGAAGGTGATGTAGTCGGAAATCTGCTCCACATCCAGCGTGTTGTGCGACGAGAAGAGGATGGAGTGCGACTCGCTCTCCAGCGCGTTCATCATTTCGTCGATGACTTCCTTGCGTACCGCCGGATCAAGGCCCGTGGTCGGCTCGTCGAACACCAGCAGCTTGGGTCGCCGCGCCAACGCCAGTAGCAGCGTCGCCTTGACGCGCTGGCCGTGCGAAAGGCCTTTCACCTTCTGTTCCTTCTTGAGGTCGAAGCTACGCAGCAGGTTGGCGGCGTAGGTGTCGTCCCAGGAGTCGAAGATCGACTTCACGAAATCCATGTGGAACGCGATGCTCTGGCTTTCGTACAGGCGCATGTCCTCGGCGACGAAACCGATGTCGCGCTTGGCGGCCATCTGCTCGTCGGGCATGCGATGGCCCAGTACGGTGACGCTGCCGCTGTCCGGACCGATCAGGCCCATCACCATGCGCAGGATGGTCGACTTGCCGGCGCCGTTCGGCCCCACCAGTCCCATCACCGTGCCCTCCTCGACCGACAGGTCAACGTCGCTCAGGGAAAAGTGCGGGTAGCGCTTGTTGATCTTCCGGCATGCGATTGCCAGTGGCACATCCATCGTTGCGGTTCCTCTCTGGTGAATCTCGTCAGGTGTGTTTCTTTCAAACGGCTTGTCGTCAGACATACTTCTTGAGCATCTGCAGCAGCTCGGCTTCGCTGATGCCGAGCGAGTCGGCCAGCTTCGCCGCGTGCGCCAGATGCTCGGCCAGCTCCTCGCGCTGCAGGCGTTTCATGTCCAGCGACTCGCTGACCCAGGTGCCCTTGCCCTGCTGGGTCGTGATCACGCCATCGCGGCCGAGCTCCAGGTACGCGCGCTTGACGGTGATGATGCTGACCTTGATGTCGGCCGCCAGCTCGCGCACCGACGGCAGCGGCGTGTTCGGCGGCCAATCGCCCACGGCAATGCGCTGCACGATCTGCTCCATGATCTGCTGATACATGGGGCGCTTGTCCGTCTTTGAGAACACGAACCCGTATTTCATATACACAGTATACACACTTGATCGGGTACGACAAGCAACTGCCGCACGGAGCGAGTCACCCGCGCAGGTTGGACAGGCATCTGTCGCTCGTTTAGGTTCACCGCCTCATGGAATACGGGGAACAGACCGTGACAACTTCACGGGATTCGGCGGGCTTCCGACTGCGTGGCCTGGACATGACCCGCATCGAGACGTTCACCGACGCGGCCTTCGCCTTCTCGCTGACGCTGCTGGTGATCGCACTCGATCCACCAACGACGATGCAGGAACTCACCGGCGCCCTCGTCCACGTACCCGGCTTCGTGCTCAGCGCCACGATGCTGATGGTGTTCTGGAACGCGCACCACCGCTGGAGCCGACGCTACGGCCTGGATGACAGCGCCACCATCCTGCTCAGCTGCCTGCTGGTGTTCACCGTGCTGGTCTTCGTGTACCCACTACGCTTCATGATGAACGCGCTGGTCAGCGCCAGCGCACAGATGCTGGGCCTGCCCTTCGGGCCGGATATCACCACCATGGGCATCGACGGCATGCAGGATGCCAATCACATGTTCCTGATCTATGGCGCCGGTTTCCTGACCATGTCGATGGCCATCGCGCTACTCAACCTGCACGCATGGCGGCAACGCGATGCGCTGCAGCTCGACGCCGTAGAACGCACCGAAACGCGAGTGGAACTCGGCACCTGGTGCATCCTGTTCGTCGCCGGCCTGCTGTCCACCCTGACCGCCGCCCTGTTCCCAACCATCGTGCCGCTGGCGGCCTGGCCCTACGCCGTGCTCGGCATCGTCGTGCCGCTGTACCAGAAGCTCACGCGGCGTCAACGACCAGTGGATGACAGCGATGCAACGCCGCCGGCTGGCTGAATCCAGCTACACCTGATCAGTGGCGTGTCGCCGACTCCGGGCGCGCGTCGGCATAGAGAAAACGAAGTCCTCGTGTGAAGCCAGTACCGAACACCGTGCGATGTGTTTCGTCGGGCAGGATTTCCGACTTCACGGTCAACCGGCTGCCTTCCACCGAATCGAGTAGATTCACCATTGCCAGGTGATCACTGACCATGTGGCTACTTTCAAGCTCGCCGGTTCCGACATAGACGCGTGCGGCGGAGGTGGTGCCGGACGCTGCAGTCGCGGACTCAAAAATCGTCCGATCCGCCCACCACAGTGATGGGCTCAGCAGCAGGTAGCGATCGAACATTTCCGGCGCGGTCAGCAGTACGTGGAAGCCGAACAGGCCACCGAATGAGTGCCCGTAGTAAGCGCGGTCATCGGTCACGCGATAGTGCTCGCCGACGAAGGGAAACAGGTCCGTCAACATGAACTTCCGGAATGCCTCGGCGCCACCGGAATTCCGCCAGCCGTCAACCGGAACTGGCGTCAGGTCGCGCGCACGCAGCTGATAGAACGCGTCGTAGCTGCTGCCATAGGCAACGCCGACGACGATCATGTCCGGAACCAGATGATCTTTCATCAGCCGCTGCACGATGTAGCCCGTGCCACCGAAGTTGGTTTCGGCATCGGTGACATACAGCACCGGATAGCGCTTGCCTGACGTCCCATAGTCGCGCGGCAGCTTCACGTAGATCTGATAGGTCTCGCCGTTGATGCTCGACGTCAGCTGCCGATGCTCCGTATTGTCCAGCGTTACTTTCGGCGGCGGCGAATCCTCGTTCGCGGCAGCGGCCGAGGCAAGCAACAGGCAGCAAAACAGCGGCACGACGAAAGCGGCAAACACGGCACGAGGCGTCATGGAGTCTCCGGCAACAAATCGGCGAACAAGGCAGCGAGCCTATCTCGGTGGTACCGAAAGAAGGCTGAATCGCTCGAACCCCGTTCTAAAGAGCGGACCCTGCTGCGCCCGTCGCTAGTGACCTATTGGCAGGCGTCGTATCTGGGCCCTTCAGCTGCAAGACGAATCCTGACGCATGCCCGCTTCGTCAGATCCTCGGACCGTTGCGACCGGGACGCCGCATAAGCCACGTAGCTCACCACCTTGACCGCCTTGCGGTGACGCTCTGGCAAACCCACGCGGGAGATCACCACGCCCGGCACAACCTCAAGACTCACCACGTCGACATCATGGCCGAGCTCGTTGATCAGCGATGGTCGACTGCCGAACCAATCTTCCGATGTCGTCGGCAAAGCTGCCGCAGACTCGGCGTCATACACAAAACCAAGGTCTATCGGCGTAGCGGCATTCGAGTTCGCACCAAGCTCTGCCGCCACTTCCACGCGATGCAACAGAGCACCCGTTGCATGATCGCCCGCAAAAGTAAAACCGCATCCACCCACAAGAACACCGAGGACGATGGCAGCTAGACACTTGAGCATGGCTGGCTCCGGTTGATCGGGATTGCACCGCTGGAAACGCGGAACTGACGAAGCAACCCAGTCATAGCCCGCTTATTGATTCCCGCCCAGGTCTTTCAGCTGCTGCTCCAGCGCGCTCTGTTCGGCGTTCATCGCCTCAATCTGCTGTTTGGAGGCTTCAATCGCCTCGTTGGCGCGCTCGATGGCCCGCTTCTGGCGTTCCAGCAGCTGGGACTGCTGCTCGCTCGCGTTCTTGTAGGCCTTCAGTGCCTGCTCCGGCTTGCCCTGCTTTTCGTACAGGTCCGCCATCAGCTTCCAGCCGTCCAGAGCCTCTTCGGGGTTTGAGGCCGAGTCCAGACCGGCCGTCATGGATACCTGCGCTTCCTCGAAGCGCCCCTGCTGGGCAAGCGCGGCGGCCTGCTGGTATGCCTGGGTGAACGCCTTGCCGGCGTGAGCGAACGGGCTGGCAGCCAACAGACCGAGAGACACGAGGGTGATCAATCGCAACATGAAGCGGAACTCCGACGGGATGGATTGGCCGAATCACCCCCTGAATGCGATCGACCGGAGCCGCGATCCTACACCGACCGGGCATCGGATTTCCGTGATCCTCACTGGGCAGGTGTCCGATCAGCGCCCGCAGGAAACGGTACTCTGGTTGCTGCTTTCCGAGATGGCTTGCTTTGAGACACTTCTCTGGTTCACTGCGATCCCTTCAACAAGTGCGCACCAAGAAATAGCACTCTGGTTCCTTGTTCTGCCTTTTTCTGGGTTCCTTTTTCTGGAATCTGATCAGTTTTCCGTCAGCGACCCACAGGCCGTTGGCACAATCTCCGCCATGTGTGCCTCGAATTTTCCGTCCGTATCCATCCGCAAGAGTTCGTCGAGTCGCGGGATGCGCGCCGTGTCGTCGGCAGCAAGGAAAGCCTGGTAGGCCTTGAACATGCTTCGCATGCCAGCCGTCTGAGCGGCGACGAGTTCGCGCTTTTCGGCCGCGGTTTCGAGCTGGTATGCAGCGCTACCGAAGATGAATTGGACAAGCAATTCGCCAGAGTTAGGAATATCGTCACCCGGCACCGGATCGAGAATGCCTTCGCAAACGTAGTCGGTGAACTCGGTATTCGTGTCTTCCCACTGGATCAACAGACTACGGATGGCGGGTGCATTCTCGTGGTTCGGCTCTCGCTCCAGGAAACGGACCAGTGGAACAACCTGATCGCGACTTAGCTTGGTCACTTCCCCGTCATCGGCCTGCTGTTCGTTATCGTCTGGCTCGACGCGCTGCTTGACTTCGAGCTGATTGATGTAATCGAGCTCACTGGTGGCAATTTCGTTGCCGGGATCAAGCTGCAACGACTCCTCGTAGACCTTTCGAGCTTCAGCGAGATTTCCCAGCTCGATCTGGATGTACCCAATACCTCGAAGAAGAATTGGGCGCATGTAGGTGGCGCTCTCATAACGAAGTGTCAGCGCCAGTCCTGCCTGATAGGTCGCCAGCGCCGAGATGTTGTCGCCGAACAGTCGCTGTGTGTAGGCACGCTCGCTGTAGGGATCGGCCCAATAGGGCGCCAACTGCTGCGCCTTGTCCAGGAAGGCATAGGCCTTAACCGCTTGGCGGTCACTGACATAGAAGAAAGCCGCCATCTTGTAGGCCATCGGACACGCCATGTCGATTGGCGCTATAGCCCCGTCCTTTTCATGTTCCGCCGAGAATTGAGCCAACTCTTCCTGGTTCGACACGCTCACATGGAGCACGCCGGGTTTGGCCAGTTCGCTTTCGCAGTAGTCCAACACTGAACGCAAGGCCTTCCAGGCACCCTCACGGTCTCCCGCGTCCTCCAGCTCTGTGGCGTCCTGAAGGACATCGCGGTATTCACTGCCCTCGAATTGATCCGCTATGCGTGGCACCCTGGTTACCACCTCACCCGCAGCAGCGATACTCATAACAGCGATGGTGAGGAAAAGGATGTTCAGAAGTGCTCGCATGGTTTCTCCTGCAAACCGAAGGCAATGATTGACGAAGCAAAGTCGACTATAGCCGCATGATCTGCCCGGGCGTTCTGCAAAGCTTGGCAAGCTGCGGGCAATGCTTCTACAGGCTGGGTGTCGCAAAGCGACAGCTAGTGTGAGGGCTTCAGGAGGCTTTCACCAGCCATTCGGTGGGCAGCATTTCGTACTGATCGAGACTGATACGGATGCGGATGGCCATCCATCCGGTGAAGTAGAGCATGGCAAGGTCGATGATCAGCAGCGGTCGAACTGCCGGGACTGACGTTGATGCGGAAACCCTCCCGATCAGCGCCCGCAGGAAGCGGTACTCTGGCTACTGTTTTTGCATTCCCACCATGGAGCAACCCCATGCGCACCACTGCGTACCGCGCGTGCGACCTGTGCGAGGCGATCTGCGGGCTGGAATTCCGGTTCGAGAACGGCGCGCTGACGGCGATACGCGGCGATGCCGACGATCCCTTCAGCCAGGGCCATATCTGCCCGAAGGGCAACGCGATCCTCGATCTGGAAGCCGACGCGGACCGCCTGCGCGTGCCGATGCTGCGCGAGGGTTCGCGTTGGCGCGCCATCGACTGGGACGAAGCCTTCGCGCTGGCCGGCTCGCGGCTGGCCGCGATCCAGCAAGCCCATGGCCCAGCGTCGGTGGCCGCTTACCTGGGCAATCCCAATGTCCACCACTTTGGCCACATCGCCTATCTGCCGTCGCTGCTGCGCCTGCTGCGCTCGCCGAACGTCTTCAGTGCGTCCTCGGTGGATCAGTGGCCGCATCAGTTCACCTGCGCGCAGATGTACGGCCACCAGTTCCTGCTGCCGATCCCCGACATCGACCACACCGACTACTTCCTGATGCTCGGCGCCAACCCGATGGCCTCGAACGGCAGCCTGATGACCGCGCCCGGGATCCCGCGGCGGCTCAAGGCGCTGACCGCCCGCGGCCAGCTGATCGTTGTCGATCCGCGCCGAACCGAAACCGCGGCCGTCGCCAGCCAGCACATCCCAATCCGTCCGGGCGGCGATGCCCTGTTCCTGCTGGCGCTGCTGCAAGCCATGCTGCGGATCGGCCCGCCACGACTGGACGCCTACGAAGGACGGCTGGCGGGACTCGATACCGCCCTGTCCGCGATCAACGATATCCACACCGCGTCGCTGGAAGCCGAAACCGGCATCGCGATGTCGGTGGTGAACAAGGTGGCCGCCGATTTCCTGGCAGCACCAACCGCCGTGGCTTACGGCCGCATGGGCGTGTCGGTGCAACCCTGGGGCACGCTGTGCCAGTACCTGTTGCAGCTGATCAACTTGGTCAGCGGCAACCTCGACCGCGTGGGCGGCGCGCTGCCGAACGAAGCGGCCATGCCGATCACCGGGCCCGGCACCAACCCCGGCACGCGCGGGCGCTGGCATAGCCGGGTACGCGGCTTGCCGGAGTTCGCCGGCGAATTGCCGGTGGCCTGCATGGTCGAGGAAATTGCCACCCCCGGCGATGGTCAGGTGCGCGCCCTGCTCACCTGCGCCGGCAATCCGGTGCTGTCCACGCCGGACGGCCGCGCGCTGGACCGCGCGCTGCAGGGTCTCGACTTCATGGTCGCCATCGACATCTACATCAACGAAACCACGCGCCACGCCGACCTGATCCTGCCGCCGGCATCGCCACTCACCCAGGACCACTACGACTCGATCTTTAATGCCTTCGCCGTGCGTCGCGTCGCGCGTCTCAATCGCGCCTTGCATCCGCGCCGCGATGACGAACGCGCCGACTGGGAAATCGTCAACGGCCTCGGCGCCGCCTACGCCGACAGCAGCGGCAAGCCGTGGCAGCCGCTGCCACCACCGCGCGAGCTGATCGCCATGGGCCTCGCGCGCGGCGACAGTGGGCTCGACCTGGCCGCACTCGATGCCGCGCCGCATGGCCTGGATCTCGGTCCGTTGCGGCCAGCCCTGCTGGCGCGCCTGCAGACGGAAAGCGGCCAGATTGAATGCGCGCCGCCGGCGCTGCTGGCCGAGTTAGACCGCTTCGCCGCACGCCAACGCATCGAGGCGGCGAATGATGGCCTGCGCCTGATCGGGCGCCGCGAGGTGCGAAGCAACAACTCGTGGATGCACAACGCGCCGCGCCTGGCCAAGGGCAAGCCGCGTCACCACTTGCTGATGCACCCGGACGACATGACGGCCCGCGGCCTGCACGATGGCTGCCGCGTTACCGTGCGTTCGCGCGTCGGCGAAATCCACACGGAAGTCCTCGCCGACACAGGGCTGATGCCCGGCGTCGCCTGCCTGCCGCACGGCTTCGGCCACGGCCGCCCCGGCATCCAGCTGGCGCGCGCCTCAACCGTCCCCGGCGAAAGCTACAACGACCTCACCGATCCACTCGCCATCGAAGGCGGCTGCGGCAATGCCGCGCTCAATGCACTACCGATCGAAGTGGAAGCGCTGCCCTGATGGCAATGCGCGATAGGGGTTACTCGGCCCCCACCTTTGGAACCATGAGGTCAGTCACCAGCGACCT